>ODAI013338555.1_pt1 | contig 15145 bp, 8 predicted proteins | sample 1539321 | NCBI WGS metagenome assembly ODAI01 (sample SAMN02144231, study PRJEB22623) | gut metagenome | biome: sheep rumen | host: Ovis aries | place: New Zealand
CGGTAGAGGGTTTCTGCTCAGAGAAGGAAATGTCGTACTTGATGCCGTACTTCTTAGCATAGATGTCGGTCTTCTGGGCCACCTTCTGCTTGAAGAGCTCCATGTGCTCATGCGAGACGGTGAAGTGAACGTGGGCCTCGCCGTTGCTGGCAGCATAGAGGGCGCCCTCCACCAGGTGTTCCTCCATCGGCGTGCGCGGTCCCTCGGGATAGTTGTGGAACAGCAACAGACCCTTGGGCAGCTGACCGTAGTTCAGCCCCTCGGCCTTCAGCATCTGGGTGGCCACGGCCTTATACTGTCCGGCGGCCATGAGCTGCTTGATAGACTTGCCGCAGTTTTTCTGGCAGGCGGCATCCAGCTCGTCGTAGAAGGCAAACTTCTCGATGTTGTCGAAATATTTCTTCTCGAAATCGGTGGTGGGCTCATCGTAGTCGGCATCGACAAAGGCGAACATGTCCTTGAACATGCGGCTGGCGGCACCACTGGCGGGCACGAATTTCACCACCTTGTGGCCCTCGGCCTTATACTGCTGCCAGGCCTCCACATACTGCTTGCCCTCAGCCTCTGTAGGGGCCACGATGCCACAGCCGATAGCTGCAGCGGCCTCCAGGCGAAGGAAGGGGAAGCCGGTCTTGAACTCTCCAAGTTGTCTTTCGATTTGCTGCTCAGAAATTCCTTTCTCAGCAATTTGTTTCAGGTCTTGTTGTGATAACATAATTGAATGGGTTTTGAATTGTTACAGTAACTATCCTGCAAAAATACAAAATAAAGTGAGAAGTGGAAAGTGAAAAGCGAAAAATGTACTGTCGCCTTGGTGTTTTTTAACATTTCACACATTCATGGTGCCGCAATAGGGGCAGCGTCCGCGCTGGCGCAGGGGCTGTCCACAGCGTCCGCAGCGGTAGTTGCAGCTGGCAAAGCGGCGGTATCGCCACAGAGCGAAGGCCACATAGGCCAGCAGCAGCAGATAGCCTACGTAGTAGAGCGTCAGGATGCTGAACACCACGTAGAGCACGGCACAGACGGCCCCCAGTCCGCAGAAGTACAGCAGTGCATCGGCAGCAGGCAGGCGGCGCATGGTGTCCTCGAAGGCTGCTATGCCCACTATCAGCATGGCCCATACGGAGGCTACGAAGAGTCCGAGCGTGAAGGGCAGCGGGAAGGGGTTGAGCGAGGGATGGTAGTAGAAATGGCGCCATTGCTCGGCTCCGAAGGTCTGTATGTAGGCATAGAGTGTGGCCGAAGCGGCAACGAGTATGCAGAGCAGTGTGGGGTACGGCGTATCGATGTCGTTGAAGTGTACGATATAGGCCTTGTGGCGCATCAGTCGTCGCATGGCATAGAGTCCGAGAGCCACTACGCAGAAGGCCAGGAAGAGCAGCAGGTGGGTGTCGGAGAAGAAGTCGATGAACTGCGAGATGGGGTCGTCGGGCGACACACCGGCCAGCAGTTCTCTCTCGCGAATCCAGCCCTGCGTCACCTGGTCGCGGGCCACCTTGACCCATACGGAGTCGATGGTGTCTTGCGGAACCATCTGTATTTCAGCCACCACCACGCGCTCGCCTCGCATGACATACATGGTATCGAAGGCCAGGCCGCCCACCTGGTCGCCCAGAGGCAACGACGAGGCTCTGACCAGGAAGTTGTAGTTCTGCGAATAGTGATGGGTGGTTGAGAAGGAGATGGAGTCTATCTGCTGCTTGGTCAGGTCCCAGGCATCGGAGGTGTGCTGGCGGTGGTTGTAGCAGCCCGTGGTCAGCAGCACAATCAGGGCGGTGAGGAGCAGGGACTTAACGTGGCGCATAGACGTTCATCTGACAGTGTTTACAATCGAACTCCAGACGGAATCGGCGCCCGTCGCCCAGCACCAGATAGAGTGGTTCGCGCCACCGAGGGGCTTGTCCGCCGTGTTTCACGCAATAGCCCAAGGCATAGCGCAGGCAATGGCGGCATTGCATCAGCGGTCGGCCGTCGGGGTGTAACTCGTAGGCTGTCAGCGCGTTGGCACCATAGAAGTCGCGGGCCTCATGGTTGGCAATGTTGCCGTCGAACGATGACACCGATGACGATGACACCGATGACACCGGCCTATTTTCTGCGGATGGCATTTCGTCAGCAGGCGACATAGCATCAGCGGATGGCATTTCTTCAGCGGCCGACATAGCTGCTGTCTCCAGCTGTTCTACCAACTGCTGGCGCAGGGTTGCCAGCAGGCTGTTGGGAATGAAGTAGTTGAAGTCGGCGGCCAGCTCTACCCCACTCGCCTCATACGGCGTGCCGCCCAGTCGGGAGAGTTGTCGGCAGATGTTGTCACGCTGGGGCTTGGCAGCCTCCTGATGTTCGCAACGGATGCTGACGGCAGTGCCCTCGGCGCTCAGCCGGAAGCCGTCGGGGGTGGCCTCCAGGGTCATCGTAAGCGGCAACTTGCGCTCAGCCGACGGATGCGACAGCAGGCGCTCAAACTCCTGGTCGCTGTTGCGATAGAGGGCCATGCCAGGGTGCAGACGGTGGGGCATCTGGTGCGGATAGAGCCTGTTGCCCTCGGCACGGTTCACCCGGAATCCCTCCAGCTCGCGCTCGCCGTTGATGAAGCACAGGCCGTCGCCATTGGCAAACGAGGCGGTGCCGGAAACATTGAACGAGTCGCGGCGCATTTCCTTCACCGTACCCACAAACTCACCCATCGCCTTGGGTGTGTCGGGCGAGAAAATATCGGGCTGGCGGCCATGCAGGAAATAGGTGGTGAACCCTCGGTTGAAGGTCTTCTGCAGCGAGGGTGAAAAAGTGTAGCTGACGTGGCCCCGCGAGGCTCGGCAGTACTTGTCGGGGTGGCGGCGGATGATGGCATCCAGGCGCTGGCTGTAGGCGGCCACGACATTTCTGACGTACGACTCATCCTTCAGTCGGCCCTCAATCTTCAGCGACGTGGCACCAGCTTCTATCAGCTCTTCCAGGTGGTCTATCTGGCAGAGGTCTTTCAGCGACAGCAGGTGGCGCTGGTGTTCCCATTCACGGCCCTCGCTGTCAACCAAATCGAACTTCATGCGGCAGAACTGTGCACACTGGCCGCGATTGGCCGAACGGCCGAAGCAATACTGCGAGGCATAGCACAGTCCGCTATAGCTGACGCACAGGGCACCATGCACAAAAACCTCCAGCTCGACATCGGGCACGGCCTCATGGATTGCGGCAATCTCTGGACCCGACAATTCGCGGGCCAGCACCACACGCCGGAAACCCAGCGAGCGCAGCCAGCGCACCTTCGCTGCCGTGCGATTGTCGGTCTGGGTGGAAGCATGAAAGACTAAGTCTTTCAGCGTCACCCGTTCTGTTTTCTGCTTAAAACTTTCAGCCTTCAGCTTCACCAGCCCCATGTCCTGCACCAGAATAGCGTCGGCTCCGGCAGCAGCCAAGTCGTCGAGCAACTGCTGGGTGGCGGCCAGCTCGTCGTCGTAAATCAGCGTGTTGACCGTCACATACACCTTGACGCCGAAGCGGTGGGCATAGCGGCACAGCTGGCTGATGTCCTCGATACTGTTGCCCACGGCGGCACGGGCACCGAAGCGTGCGGCACCGATGTAGACAGCATCGGCACCATGGTCAACGGCGGCTATTCCGCAGGCAAGATTCCTGGCCGGAGCCAGCAGTTCGAGTTTACTTAATCTCATTGATATCGAAGGGGGTCTCCTGATAGACGTAGTAGTTGATCCAGTTGGCATACAGCAGGTTGGCATGGGCACGCCAGGTGACCATCGGACCCTGCTGCGGGTCATCGTGGCGGTAGTAGTGCTTGGGCAGCTCCACATCGCTGCGCACGTCCTTGTCACGCCGGTACTCATTGTCGAGCGTGTTGGGGGCATACTCCAGATGGCCGGTAATGAAGAACTCACGACCGCCACGGGCCATCACCATGCTGACACCACACTCATCAGACTCGGCAATGAGCGTCAGCTCCGGATGGGCCACGATGTCATCGCGGTGCACCTCGGTATGGCGGCTGTGAGGCATCTGGAACACATCGTCAAAGCCACGGAAGATAGGTAGCTGAGGCTGTAGCGGATGCTGGGCAAAGACGCCGAACATCTTCTTGGGCAGCGGATATTTGGGCACTCCATAATAATAGTACAGACCGGCCTGCGCCGCCCAACATATATATAAGGTACTCGTGACGTGCGTACGGGCCCAGTCGAAAATCTCAGTCATCTCCTGCCAATAGGTCACGTCCTCAAACTCCAGCGTCTCGACAGGAGCACCCGTGATAATCATGCCGTCATACTTCTCGCGCTTCATCTCCTCGAAGTCGCGGTAGAACATCATCATGTGCTCAATAGGCGTATTCTTGGGGGTATGACTCTTCAGTTTCATGAAGTTGATTTCCAACTGCAGCGGCGTATTCGACAACAGACGGATCAGGTCTGTCTCTGTCGTAATCTTCAGCGGCATCAGGTTCAGAATCGCAATGCGCAGCGGACGAATGTCCTGCATGTGAGCACGCGAATCGTCCATCACAAATATGTTTTCCTGCTTCAGTAGTTCTATGGCAGGAAGTTTATCTGGCAATCTTAAAGGCATATTTCTACTCTACTTTAAAAACACAAACCGACACGTTATCATAGCCACCAGCTTCAATGGCCGCTTCACACATTCTGTTGGCAGAGACTCCCTGAGCGGCCAAACGGGCTATGGCCTCATCGGAAATCATGTCGTTCAGACCATCTGAGCACAAAATGTACTGGTCACCCGGCAGGAAATCGTCTGTAAACTCAAACATATCCATATAAGAGTTCTTGCAACCACCACCGATGCAATTGGTAATGATGTTCGAATGTCTCTTCACGCTGTTTTCGTTAATCAACGAATGGTCCGTAGTCAACTGCTTCAGCTCGTTGTTACGATAGCGGTACAAGCGACTGTCACCGCAATTCATCCAATAATACTTATTATTATAGAAGACCACCGCCACCAGCGTGGTACCCATCTCTGCCATTTCGGGATTCACATGTCCCTTAGAGTCAATAATATGATTGACGGACTGAAGCCACTCCTCCATCATCTCGCAAAACTCGCCCGAAGACAGATGGGCCGGTAAATCTCTCAAAAAGAAGTGGAGATTGGCCAACACATCCGAACTGGCCACCTCGCCAGCATTATGACCGCCCATGCCGTCTGCTAATGCTATGACAAAACGGTCATTGTTTTCTGTCATGAACTCGGTGCTGTACACATCGCTACGTACAAACTTGTCATAGGCAAGGATCATGTCTTCGTTGTTACTTCTTACGTTTCCCACACGGCTTGCAGCCGACAATATGATTCTACTCATCTGTATATTCTTTCCTAAATGCAATGCTAAACATACTTAATTCACTGTGACCTGCAGGTTCACATTGGCCAATGTCACAATGTCGCCACTCTTTATAGACATGGGGATATCTGGTTGTATGTCGCGCTGATTAAGTTTCGTACCATTAGACGAATGCTTGTCAATGATGCACCAACCGGAATCGGGCTTGTATATCAACTGGGCATGAACGCCGGATATATACATGTGACTCTCAAGTTGCTGGGCATAAGGTCCCTGCCGACGACCGATGATGGCTCCGTTCATACCTACCAGACGGATGTCCAGACTGGGATTATAGAGCGTCAACGTCGGAACTCCGTTCTGAGTACGAACAGGCTGGCCTGCAGGCTCTGGTTGTGACATCTGAGGATAGGACATACGGGGACTCGTACTGTTGGAAACAGACGAGTCCTTTGACTCTTGTCGCTTCTGAATCATCTCCTCGGCACTAATCATCAGTCCACCGCAATAGGTACAACGACGTCCCATACCGACACGTCCGCAACTGCTGCAATAGACCAATTCCTGTCCACACTGGTCACAAAAGTGTGAATCGTCTTCTATCTCTTCTTTACAACTTGGACAAACTATCATAACGTTTCTTTAATATCTTCTGGCAAAATCAATTGATAAGTCTCTGGGGTCACCTCTGACTGCGGAAGCTGACTGACACGCATGGAGAGTTGCTGGATGGTGGCATCCAACATGTTGCGCATTTCACGGGCATTGCCGAACGACTCGCTCTTGTTAATGACCTTACGACAGATAAGATCCATCAACTTGAACTCTGCCTCCGGCGACAACTTGTAGTTGTCCTTGCCTGCCATCTTCTTGTAGATAGCCAACAACTCGTCCTCATTGTAGTCGTCAATGTGCATCTTATGGGTAAATCTGCTGGCCAGTCCCGGATTGACAGCCAGAAACGTTTCCATCTCATCCTTATAGCCGGCTGCTATGACCACAAACTTGCCGCGGTCGTCCTCCATGCGTTTCATCAGCGTGTCAATGGCTTCCTTGCCATACTGGTCGTGCTCCGATGATAACGTATAGGCCTCATCAATGAACAAGATACCGCCCATAGCCTTGTCACAGACATTATTCACAATCTTTGGCGTCTCACCCATGTACTTTCCTACCAGCGTAGCACGGCTGACTTCCAATACACGGCTTGTGGGGAGGATTTCCATCGCCTGCAACACCTCACCCATCTTACGGGCAATAGAGGTCTTACCGGTTCCGGGATTACCCGTCAGGACGAAGTTCATTGCCATCTGCTGAACCTTGCCGGCCCCTATGGCTGCACGCTGCTTCATAAACATGCTTTGTACAGCCAGACGGCGAATCATATTCTTCACGGAACGCATACCGATGAAGTCATCCAGTTCGTTGAGTACCTCATCCAGCGGACGAGCCTGTTCGCTCTGTGCCATCGGCAGGTCAGCCGTGGTGATACGATACATATCCTCCTCCTTGAAGTCTGGATTATTGATGGCTTCAACCAGACGCTGGCTTTGCTTCTCAACGGCCTGGTCGAAAATACGGCGAGCCTCACGGGCATTGCCGAAATTCTTGTCCCTGCGAAGATACAGTTGCTCGAATTGGCGGTGAATGGCACCTTTCGTTTCCTCATCAACGGTGAAGTTCTTACCCTTAGCCAGGTTGATGAAGATTTCGGTCAGTTCGTCAGGAGTGTAGTCGTCGAAATGTATGGTCTGTGTAAAGCGGCTCTTCAGACCCGGATTCGTGTCAATGAAGTCGTGCATCTGGTCAGTATAGCCAGCCACGATACAGATGAACTTTCCGCGGTCATCCTCCAATCGCTTCAACAGCGTGTCAATAGCCTCGGCACCAAAGCTGTCGCCGTCATTAGACTTCAGCGTATAGGCCTCGTCAATAAACAAGACACCACCTATTGCTGAGTCAATCAGCTGATTTGTCTTGATAGCTGTCTGGCCCGAGAAGCCTGCAACAAGCTTGCTGCGGTCGGCTTCAACAAGCTGCCCTCGCGAAAGGATTCCCAAGGTGCGGAAGACGTCGGCCATGATACGGGCCACCGTCGTCTTACCTGTTCCCGGATTACCCGTAAAGACATAGTGCTTGCCTTGGAATGTATTGGTTTCTCCTCGGCGAATCTGCAGATTGAGGAATGCCGCCAAGTTGGAGATTTCCTTCTTGACTCCGGCCAATCCCACCATTCCGTTGAGCTTGGACAGACAATCGGTATAGCTGACTGCCTTGGGAGCTTCATAGGGTATGTCGGCGACATCTATGGACATCATCTGCTCATTCGTCAGCGTAGCCAGATTACCCTTCTGCAGACGCTCTGCCTGCTTAGAGCAGATTTTGTCAAACAACTGACGCATGGTACGTCCATTGGCAAAATCCTTGTCACGCGAGTTGTATAGCTCTGTTATCATCTTGAGCGCCAACTGCTCCGCTTCCGCAGTAAATACATATTTCTTCTCCTTTGCAAATACCTGCATGATAGCAAATAGCTGGTCGGGAGTATAGTCGTCGATATTCAGGAAGTAGCTGAAACGGCTTCTAACGCCGGGGTTGATGCGGAAGAGGTTATCCATCTCCTGACGATAACCGGCGGCTATCACCACAAACTTGCCGCGGTCGTCCTCCATACGCTTCATCAACTGTTCCAGCGCCTGTGCGCCCTGCTGGTCGCGCTCACCGCCCTGGCTTACAGGAGCCAGCGTGTAGGCTTCGTCCACAAACAGGATGCCACCCATTGCTTTGTCGCACAAACGGTCTACCACCTTAGGCGTTTCGCCCTGATACGGGCTGACCATCTTGGAACGGTCCACCTCTACCACGTGACCACTGTCCAGATAACCTATGGCTTCCAGGATTTCTCCCAGTTTCCGCGCTATCGTCGTCTTACCCGTACCTGGATTACCAGTCAGCACTATATGGATTCCTGCCTTCTCCTGATCGCCAAGTCCACGCTGGGCACGCTGGACACTGTTATGAACGGAAAAGGCTATCTCACGAACGGCTTTCTTCACCTCATCCATGCCGATATATCGGTCAAGGTCACCCAGTATATCGTCAAGAGAGCGTTCTTCTGGTACATAACCGCGAATATCCTGCTCCTCCACCATCACAGCCTCAGCGCCGCGACTGATGAACGAGGTAAAGATGTCTTCTGCCGTCTTGATGGCAACATGCGCAAAACCGAATGTTTCGTCTTTAATTTTTAGCTGATACTGAAAGAAACGCAGCAGTTTATGTTCTGCTTCAGGTGTGTAGGCCGAGATACCGTATTTCGTACGAAGCTCCAGCTTACAAATATCACAAAGTTCCTGATACCCCGGAGTCGGCAGACGGAAGGTGTACTTGAAACGGTTCTGTGCAGCTGGGTTGGCAGACAGGAAATCGTCCAGACCTTTGGGAAGGCCCGCTATCATCACAATGGGATTCTCGTCCCATTTATCCATCTCGACAAAAAGTTTATCCAGAGGGTTGACCTGATTGGAATAGCGGTCGGGCAACAGCTTTTGTACATTGTCAAAGAAGAGTATACCCCCTCTGGCTTTCTTTACGTTATCATCCCATTTGTCTACAAATCGCTGGTAGTCAACAGCATCCACCATGGTCAGCTTGGGCTTGTCAATGATTTTGTGCTGATAGAAATAGTCACGTATAATCTCTGCCAGTGCCGTTTTACCTGTACCTGTCTCTCCAATGATAATGGCGTTTACACTCAGACGGACATTCATCACATCCTTTCTCGAATGCAGATACGTATAGGTGTCCACAACTGTTTTCAGTTGCTTCTTCACATCGTCAAGTCCTACCATCCGGTCCAGCACGTTCTGCGAAACGAGCGGCTGTCCGCACCACTTACAAAACTTGGCTATTGAGCGGTTTTCTTTATGGCAATGCTCACATATCATAATTATTCTACGTCCTCTTGTATTTGTTCTACAACTTCTGTTGGACTTACATGTACATTCTCAGTATTGGGGTTCGGATAGTTCAGCAGTTTCGGGCTGAAGACTATCATCTCCATCAGAAGGATACCCACCATAACACTCCATAATATATAATGTAATACAGACTCTCCACTGATAGAACGCACCTGATTCGTCACATCATCAAGCATACCGAACTTCGAGCCCTTGAACTTGAATGACTTCTGCTTGAAAGTATAGTACAAAGGCTCTAACAGAGTTGACTTGATGTCATCCTCCATCACTTCGCTAATCAACTGATTGTCTCCCTTCGAGTCACTACGGAAGTCTGTCACATGGCAGATGGCCATATAGACCAGTGTTATCACAATGGCCGCAGGAACAAACAAACTGGGATTAGCCTGGTCTATGGTTTTCAGTATGGTGATGGGAATCCATGAAGAAAGCATACCAAGCAATCCCCACAGGCAGGACATCACAAAACCATACCCTCTGAAATATGCTCTCAACCCTACGATTACGGCCGTTACTCCTCCCACGGGGATTCCAATGGCCATCATCGAGTGATGGAACAAATAGTCACGCCCGGAGACTCCGCAGACGAGGAGCAAGACAATCCACAATGCACACAAGCCGTAGAAGATATAACGCCAACGCGACTCTTTGGCTTTGGCACGATGATAGCCCATACGGACCTCCTTGTATTTTTTGGCTGTTTCTTCCTTCGCTGTACCGAAACGCTTGAAATACTTATGATTGGAATCTACCTGCCCCAGGCTGATAATCCACTCCTCCAGCTTTCGCTCATAGCTATAGGGCTCACTGAAGTCACGAGTAGGATCCTCATGATAGAACACGGCCATCCACTGGCTCAGAGAGCCTTGCTTCATGGCCGAAAGCAACTGGGGGCGATAGATGTGTGTATCAATATTAGACCCTGACTTCAATTCTGTTCCGTCATCCAGCAGATAGGTCGGTGTGACTCCCAAGATGCGGCAGAAGCGATATGCTGCCGTGCGGATGTCATAGGCACCAAGCCGTTCCTTGTTCTCCTCACTCTTCATGTCAAAGCAGGCACGTGCCTGGCTAATCTGCTCAAACCAGCCGTGCAACTGGGCAAAGTAGAAGAAACGGCCATCCGGATCCATATAGTCTGCCAGCTGGGCAGCAAATTCTTGGTCTGTCAGATTCTGCCACTTCTTCAAGTCCTCGCACAACACCTCTCCGACCTTGTAGGGTGTATTGGCGTCGCGCAAATCAAAAGCTGCGTCACGGTCAACATTATAGAGCACCTTGTATCCCTGCGAACGGGTTGGTTTCTTGCCTGCCGTCATGATGCGAAGTGCTTCGCAAGCCATGTGGTCCTCATGGCTATACATCCACGACAGCAGACGTCCGTCACTGAGACTGGTCCATTCGTCTTCGGTGCAGTCTTCATGCCCAAATGAATGCACTATCTCCGACAGGCTTGAGGAAGGATATTTTCCCAGGAAGGGAATATCCGGGTCTGCTTCATAAGCCAGTCTAAGGATAGCTATACGCTTGTCCATCTTACTCTCTGGAGAGAAGTAGGACCGCAGCCGGTTGACATCAGCCTTTGAATGTGACTCCAAATACAGGAAGAGGGTATCGTTCGGATTAGTAAGTACTAACGAATACTCCTCCTGATAACTTAGTATAGAGATGGCAACGCTATGGACATCGTCACAGAGATTTCCACGAACATCCTTATACGGATAGGTGGGCTCCATCACATATACAGAAGCCATTAAGCCTGCCTTTTGGTCAGCAGGGTAACGATTAACCACAATATCCTTCACCACAGAACTCAGCTTCACATTGCCGCACTGCTCTAACCATCCGGCTATACGCCCATTGTAGAGATAATTGATAGCCAGCCGTTCGTTGTCAACAAGCAGGGGTATTAGTTCGTGTATATTGTCTGCCACCAGGTTGCGCTCCGGGTCGACAATAAAGCTGCGATACTTTAAGATAGGAGACGACAAGTCTATCTTCACATCCTCGCCCAGGAACCAGCGCTCCACTTCGTCATACCCCCAGCGTGTCTGCGGATTGACCGACGTCAAGCCCTGGATAATCATCTTGACACGGTCAGGCAACTCATTGACGCGCGGCAGACGTCCTTCGTTCTTCTTGCGCATCATCACACGCTCGTTGAGGTTCAAAGGATTCTCACCCAGCCAAAGGGTCAACAACGTAATACCCAGTGAATAGAAATCCACGGCAGGCGTAATCTCCACTTCTCCGTCAATCACATCATTATACATTTCTGGCGCTGCATAAACCGGTGTGCGCGCCTGAGTGGTACGATGCAGTTTTTCGTCGCCTTCAAGGACGCTGGAAATACCAAAATCGCCCAGCACCAACTCTTTGTGATTCGTATCGCGGAAGAAGAAATTGCCAGGCTTAATGTCTTTGTGAATAATGTTGTTGTTATGGCAGTATGTCAGTGCTGCCGCCGCCTGCAGGGCAATACGGCGGAACTGATTGAAGTCGCCATCCAGATCATAGTGGTTCAGCGTACCGCCACGCAGATATTCCATCAGCTCGTAGTCACGGTTCTTCCCATCGACATAGGTCTTACCATAATCGTCAATTCTGACAATCATCTCCATGCCGATATTCTGGACTATGCGCATCAAGGTTTTCTTGATGGTAAAGTTGGGATAGTATATCTTCAATACCCGTTCACCCTCTTCACCTTTTACCAGAAACACTTGAGCTTCACCAGAATTATCACTCAGGCATTTGACGCTTTGGTATATCCTGCCTTTTAGTAGGAATTCCACGTCGCCGCCTGATACTCTTTTCGAAGAATCGCCTGGGCGTATGGTTGTATCGCCACCAGACTGACCAGGCGACACACGCATGGTTGTCGACACGTCCTGTTGTGGTGTCCTATAGGTTTGGTCCATTATTTATTTGTCGTCTTTTATTTCGTCTGTACTATTTTTGCCTAACACTACCCACTTACCACCCAACTGAGGCTTGGCACAGCCACAGGGGCTGCTGTGCATGGCGTGTTTATAGTTGCACACCCATGCCAAACGCACGCCTACAGGTTTGCTGGCCATTGCATAGTTGCGGGCCTTGGCCGGCGAGGCCAATACTGGCACGGCCAACTTATCCAAAATAGCTGAAAGCATCTTGATTTTCGCTGCTTTTTGCTCTTCCAGCTCTTCCTTGGTCATACGCTTCGACTCCAGCTTGGGGATGACGGGATTCTCAACACCCTCGTCCTTTGCCAACAGAGTCAGAACTCGTTCACGCAGTTTGATGTTCGCTTGCTCGCGGACAATGTCACGCTCAGAATTATAGGGCAAGGCATTTTCGAGTTTTGAATAGTCCTGAACTATTTCTACCAGTTCCTGATAGTCCGGATTCAGCTGCAACTCCTTCACCAGCATACGGGCTTCTTCCGTCAGTGCCGTACCGCACTTTTTACAGAAGGCGAACTCATTCAGCGAGTGGCAAGTAGGACACACCAGACCTCCCTGCGGGCTGCCGCACTCAGGGCAATAAGCCTCGTTGCCCGACAAACGGGCACCGCAGAAGGAACAGACATCTTTCTTGATGTAATGATGACAAACCTCGCAGTAGTCTGCATCGGGATCCAGTTCAGCGCCACAGTGCGGACACGCTGCTTTATTGATAGGCTGTCCACACTGAGAACAGAACATCGCTTCAGGTTCGTTAAGGGTTCCGCAAAACGGACATGCCTTGCCGGAAGCCTGCTGATGCAACTGCTGTTGCTGCATGGGCTGGTCTTCACGCTGAAGCACAGCCTCCCTCTGCATGGCCTGCGGACGGATGGTACGTTGCGTCTTTTCGTAGTTAGGGTTATCGTCGTTGTTCATATTGTTGCAGTAATAATAATTTCTGCAAAGTTAACAAAATTATTTTAAACACAAGAAAAAACCGCCGTAAATTTAAATTTACGACGGCATTTTTTTGTATTTTTGCTACTTTTCTTACCACAAAGGCAATCTTTCGGACTTGGGAATGAACATTTTATCACCTTCTTTCACTCCGAAAGCATCGTACCACATATCAATGTGCGGCAAGGCGCCGTTCACACGCCAGCGGCCCAGCGAGTGAGGATCGCTCTTGGTACGGTTGCGAATCTCAGCCTCCGTGACGTTTCCTGCCCACACACCGGCATAGGCCAGGAAGAAACGCTGGTCAGCGGTAAGACCGTCAATCACTGGCAACGTCTGACGCTTGGTGGCATTCTTGTACGCATACCAAGCCACCTGAAGACCACCATGATCAGCGAGGTTCTCGCCCAGCGTCAGACGACCGTTGGCATTCAGGTCAGGCAGCACCTTAATCTTGGAGAAGAAGTCAGCATATTTGTCCGTACGTTCTATAAAGTTTTTTCCATCACTTTCCTTCCACCAGTCGTGCATATTTCCATCCTTGTCATAGCGACGTCCCTGGTCGTCAAATCCGTGAGTCATCTCATGACCGATTACGACACCGATAGCACCATAGTTAAAAGCATCGTCAGCCGTCGGGTCAAAGAACGGAACTTGCAATATACCAGCAGGGAAGCAGATTTCGTTCGTGGTAGGATTATAGTAAGCGTTGACCGTCTGTGGAGTCATGTACCAGTCGTCCCGATCAACAGGTTTTCCAGCCGTATGGTCTATATACCATTCCAACTGCCAACGGCGACACTCACGCATATTCTCATAGTAAGTTTTTTTCGCATCTATTGTCAAGCGCGACAAATCCTTCCAACGGTCAGGATATCCTATCTTGACATAGAACGTATTCAACTTCAGCAGGGCATTGACTTTGGTCGAATCATCCATCCAGTCCTGGGCAGCAATACGCTCACCCAAGGCCACTTTCAGATTATCCACCAGTGTCTTCATGCGCTCCTTCGAAGATGCCGGGAAGTACTTCTGGACATAGATTCTTCCAAGAGCCTCACCCATGACGCCCTGCACCTGATTGGTGGCACGACGCCACAGCGGATGATCTTCCTTGCGGCCAGAGAGCACCTTGCCATAGAATTCAAAAGCCGTAGCACGCGCAGCATCGTTCAGGATACCGGAAGCATTGTCTATGATGCCCCACTCCATCACATCACGGTATTCTGCTGCAGTCATCGCTGCAAAAATCTTGTCCGCAGCCTCCATGAATGCCGGCTGTCCGACAATCATTTCCTGGATATGCTCGCTTTTGATGCCTGCGGCATTAGCCTGCTTTTCCAGTTGGAAGTGCGGATAGCGCGTGTTGAACTCCGTCAGTGTCATCTTGTTGTAATTGGCAATGGGGTCGCGCAGCTCGGTTCTCGACTTAGACACCTTAGCCAATGCCGTCTCAATCTTCATGATGTTCTTCATCTTCTTCTCTGCCGCACCTTTCTTGTAGCCGAAGAGCTGGAACATATTGACGATATACTGCTGGTAGGCCTTACGAATCTTGACGGTGGCCTCGTCGTTTTCCACGTAGTAGTCTTTCTGGCCCAGCGTAAGTCCGCTCTGGCTGATGTTCAGGATATTCTGCGTAGCGTTCTTCTCGTCTGCGCCAATGTAGGAGTTAAAGAACTCCTCTTCACCGTAGGGAGCCATCTCCAACTGTATCTTAAACAGTTGTTCCTTGTTTTTGGCAGCATCCAGTTTCTTAAGCAGGGGCATTACAGGAGCCAGTCCGTCCTTCTCCCTGCGGGCGGAGTCCATAGCCAGTTTGTAGAGGTCGCTCAGTTTCTGCTCAACAGAGCCCTTCGGGTAGCTGTTCTCCAGCAGTTCCTTCAGGATACCGTTGATACGCTTGTTGTTGTCCTCGGCCAGACGGTCGAAACTGCCATAGCGCGAATAGGCCGCAGGCAGCGGGTTGTTCTTCA
>ODAI013676071.1_pt1 | contig 15145 bp, 12 predicted proteins | sample 1539321 | NCBI WGS metagenome assembly ODAI01 (sample SAMN02144231, study PRJEB22623) | gut metagenome | biome: sheep rumen | host: Ovis aries | place: New Zealand
CGTCACGTTTTTCACGTCCATAACCAAGCCGTTAGAACAGCGTGGGTTCCCAGGTGCTGAAGTCGGCGGCGTCGTCATCGTCGGCGGATTCTTCGGGGGCGCCTTTCAGGAGGTCGGCGGCCTGAAAATCCATCTCGATGGGTTCCTCGTCTTCGGGCTTTTGGAGCGGCTCGCCGAAGGCGACGGACTTCAGGTCCATGGAAGAGCATTTCTTGCCTTTTGCCGTGAGTCCCTTCTTGGCGATGAACTCTTCGGCATCAAGGGTTTCGGGTTCGCGGTGCTTGAATTTTCCGCCGAAGGTGAGGACGATCTGCGGATGAAGGTCGGAGGAGATGCCCACCAGTTTGGAACCGCGGGCGTCGGAGATGAACAGGACCGGCGTGTTGTTGCTTTCCGTGAAACTGAAGCGCTTTACGTAGTAGGCCTTGGCAGCATTGTCCCAATAGAGTACCGTATAGATGCGGGCGGGGTCGAACTTCTCTATGCGGATGACATCACCCTGGTACTTGTTCACCACATCGTAGGTGGTGGTGTAGAAGGTGCCGTCGGCAAAGATGGCCAGCACACGGTCTTCCCCGGAGAATTTTCCCAGGAGTTCTCCGCGGCCTTCTTCGTTGAGCCGCTGGATGTCCGGGTCCCACCAGATTTCCTTTCCCGTGAGGGTGGTGACGCCCTTGGACTTGAGTTGGATACGGGCCACCGGGTTCTTGGTGACCAGGTTGCCGCGGGAACTGCGGCCCTTGATGGCCAGTTCGGAGAAATCCCACTCCATGGACGATTTCTTGAGCCCTTTCTTGGGGCGGAACTGGACACGGACACTCTCCGCCTCTCCGTTGTGGTTTACCGTGAACCAGAGGATGCGGGAGCCTTCGGCCCCGGTGGTGATGTCGTAATCCTTGTCCCGGGTGACGGAGGTGATGGCAAAGCGCTTGGCATAGTGGTTGGGGCCCTTTCCGTCCCGGTAAATCACATTGTAGATGGTGCGCTCGTCTCCGCGGTTGAATACGCCGGCGTACAGGAGGTCTTTCCAGAAGAAGGCCTTGTCGCTCACCTTGGTTACGCGGAATTTGCCGTCCCGGGCGATCACGATGATTTCGCTCAGGTCGGAGCAGTCGCAGAGATACTCGCCCTCATCCCTGCGCAGGCCGATTCCCACGAAGCCTTCCTCCAGGTTGGCATACAACTTGGCGTTGTTGGAGACCACCTTGGTGACGGTGATGTTCTCCAGGGAGGAGATTTCCGTCAGGCGGGGCCACTGTTTGCCGTATTTGCGTTTGAGTTCCTTGAACCAGTCGATGGTGAACTCGATGATGTGGTCCAGATGGTCCCGGACTTCCTTCATCTGGTCTTCCAGGGCGTATATTTTTTCGTCCAGGGCCTTGGTGTCGAACTTGGAAATCTTGCGGACCGGTTTCTCCACCAGCTTCAGGATGTCTTCCATCACGATCTCCCGGTGCAGGAGGTCTTCGTAGTGCTTCATCTGGGACAGGATGTCGTCCAGTTGCTCTTCCCAACTCATCTGGTTCTGCTCCAGGACCTTATAAATGCGGTTCTCGAAGAAGATCCGTTCCAGGGAGGTGTAGTGCCAGTCTTCCTCCAATTCGGCCAGGCGGTATTCCAACTGGGCCTGCAGGATGTCGCGGGTGTGCCAGGTGTCGTATTCCAGAATCTCGTTCACGGTGAGGAATACGGGCTTGTTGTCGCGGATGACGCAGGCGTTGGGGGCTATCTTGGTTTCGCACTCGGTGAAGGCGTAGAGGGCGTCGATGGTCTTGTCCGGAGAAACATCGGCCGGAAGATGGATGACAATCTCCACCTTGTCGGTGGTCATGTCCTCGATTTTCTTGATGTTGATCTTCTTTTTGTCCCTGGCCTTGAGGATGCTGTCGATGATGGCGTGCGAGGTTTTTCCGTAAGGGATTTCCGTGATGGTGATGGTGGACTTGTCCACCTTGTTGATGCGGGCACGCACCTTCACCATGCCTCCCCGCTTGCCCTGGTTGTACTTGGAGCAGTCGGCGATGCCGCCGGTGGGGAAGTCCGGCAGAATCTCGTAAGGCTGCCCTTTCAGGATGGCGACGGAAGCATCCAGCAGTTCGTTGAAGTTGTGCGGCAGAATCTTGGAGGAAAGACCCGCGGCGATGCCTTCGGTGCCCTGGGCCAGCAGCAGCGGGAAACGCACCGGCAGTTCGGTGGGCTCCTGGTTTCGGCCGTCATAGGACGTCATCCAGGGGGTGACTTTCTTGTCGAAGACCACTTCCTTGGCAAACTTGGAAAGACGGGCCTCGATGTAACGGGGAGCGGCGTTGGAGTCTCCGGTGAGGATGTTGCCCCAGTTCCCCTGGCAGTCGATGAGAAGACCTTTCTGCCCCAGCGTCACCAGGGCACCCAGGATGGAGGCGTCTCCGTGCGGATGGTACTGCATGGCCTGTCCCACGATGTTGGCCACCTTGGTGTAGCGGCCGTCGTCCATCTGGGCCATGGTGTGCAGCACGCGGCGCTGGACCGGCTTGAAACCGTCCACAATGTGCGGTACGGCTCGGTCCAGAATGGTATAAGACGCATAATCCAGGTACCATTCCTTGAACATGCCGGACAACTTGTACTTTTTGCTGTCGCTGCCCAGCAGCCTTTCGAATTTACCCGACGCAGCAGCGTCTTCTCCCAATTCTTCGTCGTCGTCTTCTTCCGGGTTCTTGATGTCGTCCCAATCTTCTGCCATAAGGATTAAAATTCATAACCGAAGCGGCGGAGTTCCTTGCGGCTCTCGCGCCAGTCGGGGTCAACTTTTACAAACGTACTCAGGAAGACCTTCTTCTGGAAGAAGTCTTCCATCTCCAGGCGGGCCTCGGTGCCCACTTTCTTGAGCATCTTGCCGCCTTTGCCGATGATGATGCCTTTCTGCGAATCCCGCATCACGTAGATGACGGCGGAAATCTCATAGCGGTCCTCGCCTTCATGGAAGGCTTCGATCTCCACCTGACAGGAGTAGGGGATTTCCTCGCTGTAGTTGAGGAAGATCTTTTCCCGCAGGATTTCCGAGGCGAAGAAGCGCAGGTTCTTGTCGGTGAACTGGTCTTTGTCGAACCAGGCCGGCGCCTCCGGCAGACGGCTGCTCACCGCCTCCAGGATACTCTCCATATTGAATTTCTCCTGGGCCGATGCAGGGATGATCTCTGCGTCCGGCAGTTGCTGCTTCCACCAGTCCATGAGTTCCACAACCTTCTCCTGGGTGGCCAGGTCGATCTTGTTGATGACCAGGATCACCGGACAGCCGACTTTGCGCAGTTTCTCGATATAGGCTTCGTTCTTGTCGCCCTTTTCCACGACATCCGTGACATAAAGGATGATGTCGGCGTCTCCGATGGCGGTGTCCACGAAGGCGAGCATATTCTCCTGCAGGCGGTAGTTGGGCTTCAGGATACCGGGGGTGTCGGAATAGACAATCTGGTAGTCTTCTCCGCTGACGATGCCCATGATCCGGTGCCGGGTGGTCTGGGCCTTGGCGGTTACGATGGAAAGTTTCTCGCCCACCAGTGCATTCATAAGGGTGCTCTTCCCGACATTGGGATTGCCGATGATGTTGACGAAACCTGCTCTGTGTGCCATGCTATACGTATGCTCCCATCTTAAGGATGTTCACTTCACCTTCGGTGAGGTAGCGCCAGTCGCTTTTCTTGAGGCCTTTTTTGGTGAGGCCGGCAAAATAGACGCGGTCCAGGGCGCGGACCTCATAGCCCAGGGACTCGAAGATGCGGCGGACGATGCGGTTTTTGCCGGAGTGGATTTCGATGCCCAGTTGACGGTGGTCATGGGCGTCGATGAACTCCAGTTCGTCGGCGGCTACGACGCCGTCGCTGAGTTCGATGCCGGCAAGGATCTTCTGCTGGTCCTCGTCCGTGAGCGGGGAATCCAGGACCACCTGGTAAATCTTTTTCTTGTTGTAGGAGGGGTGGGTAAGATGCTCGGCCATCTCTCCGTCATTGGTGAACATGAGGACACCGGTGGTGTTCTTGTCCAGCCTTCCCACGGGGAATACGCGGGTGGGGCAGCCTTTCAGGAGGTCCATCACGGTTTTCTCCGCGTGCGGGTCGCTGGCGGTGGTCACATAGCCCTTGGGCTTGTTCATCACGATGTACACTTTCTCTTCCCCCTTGAGGCGCTGTCCGTTGAAGCGGACATCGTCGGTGAGGACGTTTACCTTGGTGCCCAGTTCGGTCACCACTTCTCCGTTGACGGTGACCACACCGCTCTGGATGAGGGTATCGGCCTCGCGGCGGGAGCAAACGCCGGAATTGGCGATGAATTTGTTCAGGCGCACCACTTCCTGGATTTCGGTGGGGGCGGTATCGTCATCGCTGTAACGGCCGCTCACCTGGGGCTTGCGGCTGAGCATGGCGTTCATGCCGGCATCGGCCTCGCTGCGTTTATTGTAAGATTTGCGGGGGCTGCCGGGACGCCCCTGGCCGAAGGACGGCTTGCCATAGCCGCTCTTGCGGGGAGTGCCGTTTCTGCGGTCTCCATAAGAGGATTTGTGCTCTCCGAAGGAGGAAGACTTGTGCTCTCCGAAAGAAGAGGACTTACGCTCTCCGAAGGAGGAGGACTTATGCTCCCCGATGGAGGACTTGTGTTCTCCGTAGCGGGGTTTGCGGTCTCCGTAGGAGGGACGGTCTTCGTGATAACGGCGGGCCGGCCGCTCTGACGAATCAAAACTGCGGCTGGTGCTGTAATCTACTTTTTCTGCATGGCCTTCTGCGGGCCTTCTGGCGATACGCTTTCTCGTACCTTTCTTGATTTCTTCCATAAGATATAATACACTGACTTGCTCGACTCACGTCGATTACTTGAGTTTGAAGATATAGGTTATCGTTCCGGTTTGAATGGCGGGCGCGCCTGCGTCCATGTTAAAATGTGCTTTCAGGGCGGCGTTTCGGGCAGCCGTCCAAAGGGTCTTGTCGGTTACGGTGGTGCCTTCTGCACCGGCGATGGCTTCCGTCACGTTTCCGTACTGGTCCACTTTCACCTGCACCACTACGGTGCCGGCGGTCTGGGAATGATAGGAAGGACGGGGGAGGGAGCCCACCACGTTGCGCCCCTTCACGTGGGCGTTGGCGCTGCCTTCCGTTTTGCCTTCCCGGGTGTTGCCGTCCGGCTGGCCGGCCTTGAAGCCCTCGTGTGCTTCCGTGGCGCTGTGCGGGGTGGTGGCGCTATTGTCTTTCCGGCTCATGCCCGGGAAAGAAGCGCGGGGGTCCAGTTTGGGCTCTTCCACCTTGGGGGTGGGCACCTCTACGTCTCCGTGCGTGTCCGGCTTGGTGGCCGGCGTCACGTTGGGACGGTCGTTTACGTGCGGGGATTCGGCCTTCTGCACCAGTTCCACCTCCTTGGTCCGGTCCACTTCCTCGGCCTGGGGCTGCCGGCCGACGCGGGTACGGACGGGCCTTGCCTCCTGCACCTCTTCTTCAAATTCAATGAGGAGGGAAGTCCTTTCCGGCGGCGGGGGATCCAGGTATGTGAGACCGCTGGTGAGAAGCAGCACCAGCGCTGCGGCATGGATGCCCACCGTGGCCAGGATTCCGGTCACGTTGGCATTCTTTTCCCGCTTCTGTCGGGTGCGCTGGTACGGTTGCATCGTTATTCGGGTTGGGTTGCCAGAATCACTTTGTAGTGGTTCCGCTTGGCGATATTCATTATTTGCACCACCTCTCCCACGGGGACGCTCTGGTCGCTGTAGATGGAGAAAGTGGGATCCTCTTCCTGCGAGAGCAGGCCGATGAGTTCCATTTCCACTTCTTCGTAGGGGATGGGGTCCTTGGCGCCGTTCACATGGTAGGTGTACGTATCATCTCCCCAGTCCTTGATGCTCACGCTCACCGTGGCCTTGGCGTTCACCTGGCCCGTGCTCTTGGGAAGCAGGAGTTTGAGGGCGTTGGGGTTGATGAGCGTGGACGTCACCAGGAAGAAGATCAGCAGCAGGAACACGATATCCGTCATGCTGGATACCGAGAACGAGGCGTCAACTTTGGTGTTTCTCTTGAGTGCCATACGCTACTGCTCCTTGGCGGGTTCTTCATTGATGACGATGTCGATGAACTCCATGGTGGAGCTTTCCATCTTGTACACCAGGTCACTTACCTTGGAGGTGAGCCAGTTGTAGCCGAAGTAGGCGATGATACCCACGATGAGGCCGCCCACGGTGGTGAGCATGGCCGTGTAGATACCGCCGCTGAGGAGGGTGATGTCAATGTTGTTGCCGGCCTTGGACATGTTGAAGAAGGCCTGCACCATACCCATCACGGTGCCCAGGAAACCGATCATCGGGGCGCCGCCGGCGATGGTGGCCAGCAGCGGAAGGCCCTTCTCCAGACGGGCGACCTCTACGTTGCCGATGTTCTCGATGGCGCTCTGGATATCGGCCATGGGGCGTCCCAGACGGTGGATGCCGGTCTCGATCATGCGGGCTACCGGGTTGTCGTACTTCTGGCACAGGGTGATGGCGCTCTTGGTCTTTCCCTCGGAAACATAGTCGCGGATGTCCTGCATGAAGTGAGGGTCGATCTTGGAGGCGTTTTTGATGGTCCACCACTTGCGGCCGATCAGGTAGACGGCCAGGATGCTGAGGGCCAGGAGGACCCACATCAGGGGACCGCCCATGGTGAACATGGACCAGAGGCTCTCGTTCATGACGGTGGGCTGGATGGGATTTACCGCCTCGGCGCTCTGTGCGAGGGTGTCGGCGAGGTCGGCTTGAAGAAGAGGGAATAACATATTTTGTTGGTTTTACTTAATTCTATCCAATCTGCAAAGGTATGAAAAAAGAAGCGAAAAAAAAACCACAGAGCCTGTGGTTTATGCATCTTCTTCCAGACTGGGTCCGAGCGGAGGGAGCGCGTTCTTTCCGGAAGGGGCTTCCAGCCCGTGGTCGATGGCTTTGACCGCCGCCTTGACGATGCTCTGCTTCCCGTCCACCAGGCGTTTGCTGTTCTGCCTGAACCCGTCCAGGACGTCTTCCAGGTTCTTCTCCAGGGCGGCATTGTAGCGGCAGAAGATGCCCACCCTTTCCACCATGTCCTGCGCGGCGCTCACAATCTCCGAAATGTTCTCCATCTGCTCCTTCTGCACCCAGGCGGTCCGGATGAGGCGGAGGAAGGGGATGAGGGTCTCTTCCGTGGTGAGGAGCACGTTCTTCCGGAAGGCCTTGGCGAAAAGGTCCTTGTCTTCCATCTTGGCCAGTTGGTAGGCTGCGTAGTTGGGGATGAACATGATCACATAGTCCAGCGTCTTGCGGCCCTCGACATACTTCTGGTATTCCTTGCCGGTGAGTTCCCGGATGTGGCTTTCCACCGACTCCAGGTTCCGGGCCGATGCCGCCGCCCGCTCCTCGTCCGTGTCGGCCGCAAAATAATCGGCCAGGGCGGTGAGGGACACTTTGGAATCGATGAGGATGTCCGTGTCGTCGGGGAAGTGGAGGGCGAAGTCCGGACGCATCTTCCGGCCGGTCTCCTCGTTCTCGATGCGGTTCCCCTTGCGGTCGCGGAGCCAGAATTCGGCGTCGTAGTCGTGCCCTTCGCGGAGGCCTTCGGCCTTGAGGATGTTCTCGAGGATGGTCTCTCCGAAGATGCCCTGCACCTTGCTCTGCCCCTTGAGGGCCTTGGCCAGGTCTTCGGCCGTGTTGCCGATGGAGGCGGTCTGCTCCCGGAGGTTCCTGACGGTCTCGGCAAACTGCGTCTTGATGGAAGAACTCTCCTTGAGGTGGGATTCTTTCTGGGCATCGAAGGCCTCTTTCATGGTGCGGATGTCCTTGCCCAGGTCGCCGGTGATTACCTTCATGGTTTCGGCGGCTTCCTTCTTGAGGGCTTCCTCCCGCTGTTTCATGAGTTTCTCGTTCTCCAGGGCGAGGGCCGTCTTGGCCGCTTCAATGGCCTTTTCCTGCCCTTCCCTCATTTTCTGGAGGCTTTGCTCATAGACGGCTTTTTCCTGCTCCCGGAGTTCCTTTTCCTGCTCGCGGAGCGTTTCGGACATGCGGGCGTCGGCATCCCGCCTCACCAGTTTGTTGTGCGTGACCAGCCAGGCCACGAAGGTGGCGACCAGCAGGCCGCCGGTCACGATGGCAACGATAGTGGGGATGTCCAAGTTTGTCATAATCAGATGATTTCGATTTCTCCGGACGGAATCCAGCCCTGGCGTCCGTCGGCCAGTTCAATGTTGGAGAAGCCGGAGACGTTGTCCAGGACTTTCACCCGCGTGCCTTCGTGGAGGATGAAGAGGTCTTTGGCGCTTTCGGCCGAAGGGGAACTCTTCACGGACGAGACGGGGCGCATCACGACGGCCATGTCCTGCCGCCGGGCCTCGGCGCGCTGCCACCGGGCGAAATCCCAGCCCAGCAAAGCCAGCAGGAGCGTGACGATGGCGGTGAAAAAGCCCGTGCGCCGCCGTGCCGATGTGCTTCCCAGCAGGAACAGCAGCACCAGGGCCACGGTGATTCCGAAGAAGACGAGCGACAGGACCGCCCAGGTGTTGGAAGGAAGCAGATAGCACAGGGCATGCCGCCACTGTTCGAAGAAAATCTCCGGAACCTCGTCAATCTTGTCCTGGGTCTGCGCCCGGGCGAATTCCAGGTTGTAGCGGACATCGGCGTCGGAGGGATCCAGGCGCAGCGCCCGTTCGTACCAGAGGATGGCCGGGGCGATTTCTCCGGTCTTGAAATAGGCGTTTCCCAGGTTGTAATACAGTTCGCGGGACATCATGCCCGTGGCCTGCACGTCCTTCCAGTCGCGGAGAGCCTGCGCATAGTCTCCTTCGGTGTAGGCGGCTACGCCGGCGTTCCAGAGCGAATCCGGATAGGCGAGCGGCTGTGCCTCGGCGGCAAACGGCAGGCCGACCAGGAGCAGGATGGCCAGTGCGGCAGACTTGACGGGCGTTTTTTTCATGGATGAGTCGATGGTTGTAATGAGTTTGACGGCCTGTTCGTAGTGGGCGTTCATGGCCTCGTGGCCGGCATCCGGGGAGTAGCGGGCCTCTTCGCAGGCGCTCAGCAGATCCACGAATTCCGTGACGGTGGCTTCCGGGACGCTGCCGGCAAGGAGGGCGGCGCTGATGTTCTCCTTGTTCTGGTCGGCCATGTCCATGGAGAGTTTGTCGCCGATGAAGCCGATGAGCGAGCGGTGCAGTTCCTCGTAGAAGGCGGTGTAAAGGTTCTTCTGCAGGAATTCCCGGGCGGTGGAGAGGCGTTTCAGGGCCATCCGCGTGGCTTTGCGGTTCCGGTTTCCGGCTACATCGGCCCTTCGGGCGGCGGCTTTGCGCATGCCCAGCCAGCAGCCGGCGCCGGCCAGGAGCATAAGGACCAGCGTAATCCACCAGGCGGTGGAATGCACCAGGAAGCCTTTGTCCGTGCCGAGGGCGGTCTTGGTGCGGATGAAGCGGATGTCTTCACCGAGGTTCTTCACGCCCTTGCGGTCCACTACCAGCGTGGAACCGCCGTCCTGGACAGCGCTGCCGCCGGTCTGGGCCGACCGCGCCACCTTCAGGCTCAGGGCGGGCGTGGCGGTGCTCTCGTATTTCCGCTGTTTCACGTCGTAATAGCCATATTGCAGCGGGCCGATGGTGAACTCGCCCGGACTTCTGGGAATGAAAGGATATTCGAAGGTCTTGGACCCGGAAGTGCCGCTCTTGTCGGTATTCACGGTGGTCTTGACATCGTAGGATTCGAAATCGGGCGGGAAGGAGACTTTGGGAGCCTCCAGGAGGGCGATGTTGCCCTTTCCGCTCACGGTCACCAGCAGCGATGCGGCGTCGTGCGTCTTGAGGGAATCCTTGCTCAGGCGGGCCTGGACATGGAATTCACCCACGCCTCCGCCGAAGGAGGCCGGCGCTCCGGCCGGAAGGGCCGACACATGCAGGGTGGCGCCTTTGGTGGAAACCCGCTGCCGGGTGGTCACATAATCGTTGCCGAAGAAATCGTCGAAGATGGAGCCGGTCGAGGAGCGGGGACGCTGGACGTTCACCAGGCATACAATCTCTGCCGGCTCGATGGTCTGGTCTCCGGATTTCTGGGGAATGATGACCCAGCGGCGCAGGACGGCGGCATTGTACATGGTGCCGTCCACCTGTTCGCGCTGGAACTCGATATTGGAGGGTGTCTCCACTTCCTGGCTCCAGAAGCCCTTGAAAGTGGGGAACTTGGCATTCTCGAAACCCACCAGGTTGGCGCGGTGGTATATCTTGAGGGTGGCCGTGACCGGCTCTCCCACCACCACGGAACCGCGGCTCATGGACAGGCGCATGAAGATATCGGCATTGCCGGCCGCGGACTGGGAGGAGCCCCGGGCCTGGCTCTGCTGCTGTCCGCCTCCCTGGCTGCCGCCCTGCTGGCCGGATGCGGCCGCCTGTGAACCGCCGCCGTCCACCACCTGGATGGTGACGGCCTTGGAGCGCACCTCGGTCCCTTTCACCTTGGCCACGGCGGGCTGGATGGTGAAGGTTCCCGTCTTGCGGGCCTGGAGGATGTAGGTGTAGGAGGTCTGGGACGAGCGGGTGGTTTTTCCGTTGATGATCTGGATGCTGGTGGAAGACCCTTTCTGCGGGCCCCATACCACGGAGAAATCATCGCCGGCTTCCCACTGGAAATCCGACGGGCTGTTTTCCCCTTCCACTACGAACACCACGTTGAACCGCTCCTGCAGTTCGACGATATTGTGTACTTCTACCCGCATGCTGGGCTGCGCCCACAGGGTGAGGGCGGCAAAGCAGGCGGTTAAGATTGCTGCGAGTCGTTTCATACGCTACCAATTCTTTTCCTTCTGACGGGATTTGAGGGCCTGGGCCTTCTTCTCGTCCACTTTTTCCTGGGTCTGTTTCTCTTTGTCCTGGATGGCCTGGAGCAGTTGCTGGGCCTGCTGGGGACTCAACTGCGGCTGCTGCTGTTGCTGTTGCTGCGACGGGTCCTGGTTTTGCCGGCCCTGATTCTGGTCTTGATTCTGGTCCTGGTTGTTGTCCTGATTCTTATCCTGGTTCTTATCCTGGTTCTTATCCTGGTTTTGGTCCTGGTTCTGGTCTTTATTCTGATCTTGGTTCTGATCCTGATTCTGATTCTGGTTCTGGTCCTGGTTCTGCTGCTGTTCCATCAGTTTGTTCCGGGCATAGATGTAGTTCTCCTTGGCCTCCAGGTCTTCGGGACGCAGCCGCAGGCTTTCCTTGAACATATTCACGGCCGTCTGCCAGTCCTGCTGGGCGATGGCCACGTCACCGCGGTTGAAGTAATAGTCGGCCGCGAACTTCTCCCCGGAGGCGGTCAACTGCACCGCGTCCAACTGCTTGGCCGCTTCTTCCATGTTCTGCTGGCGGTACAGGTTGCCCGCCAGGTTGTAGTGGGCCGCCACGGAGGTGGTGTCCAGCATAAGGCCCTTGCGGTAACTGATATCGGCCTCTGCATACTTTTCTTTCTTGAACAGGCGGTTTCCCTTTCTCAGGTCTGCCTTCTGGCCCCAGGCGGCGGTCACGCAGCCCAGCGCCAGGATGATGCACAACACTTTCCTCATACCTCGAACAGTTTGCGGCGGGGCTTGCGCTCGCCGATGAGCATTTCAATCACAAACAGCAGAAGGGCGATTCCGAAAAAGTACATGTACTGCTCGTCGTACTCTTCGAAGACGATGCTGCCAAACTCCTCGTCTTCCATGCGGCGGATGTCCTGGATGATGGGATTGAGGCCGAATTCCTCGCCGCCGGCATGGATGTAAGCGCCGTTTCCGGCCTTGGCGACGGCCCGGAGGGTTTCCTCGTCCAGTTTGGTCACGACGATTTCGCCGTTCTTGTCCCGCAGGAGGCTCCCGTTCACGGGAATGGGCTGTCCTTCGGCCGATCCGACACCGATGGTGTACACCTTGATTCCCAGTTCGGCAGCCTGCCGGGCGGCCTCTACGGGGTCGTCCTCGTGGTTCTCACCGTCGGAGATGACCACAATCACGCGGCTCTTCTCGCTCTGGGCGCTGAAACTCTTGATACTTAGGCGGATAGCATCTCCGATGGCCGTTCCCTGGACGGGGATGGAGCCGGTGTCGATGCTTCCGAGGAACATCTTGGCGCTCACATAGTCGGTGGTCACCGGCAACTGGACGAACGACGTTCCGGCAAAGATCACCAGGCCGATGCGGTCGTCCTGCAGGCGGTCGGTGAGCCGGGCGATGGACAGTTTGGCGCGCTCCAGGCGGTTGGGGGAGTAGTCCTCGGCCAGCATGGAGTTGGAAACGTCCAGGGCGACGATGATTTCCGCGCCGCGGGTGGTCCGTTCGGCCAGGCGGGCACCGCTTCTGGGCCGGGCCAGTCCGACGGCGAAAAACAGGAAGGCCAGGCAGAAGAGCACCATCCGCACCCAGCCTTTGGAGCGGGAGCGGGACGGCATGAGGGCTTCTACCAGGGCGGGGTCTCCGAGTGCCTTCACCCGCCGGCCGCGCAGGTATCGCAACACAGCGTATCCCACGAGGAAAACGGGGATCAGCAGCAGCAGATACAGGTATTTGGGGTCTGCAAACAGTAGCATCACGGAAGCCTCCTTAACAGGGCGCCGACAAGCAGTTCCAGAAGCAGGCACACAAGGGCTGCCAGCGCATAATTCTTAAACAAATCTTTGTACACCGGGAACGAGTCCACCGAGGTGCGGGTCTTTTCCATCTGGCCGATTTCGCCGTAAATTTCGGCCAGTTTGGTGTTGTCGGTGGCGCGGAAATAACGGCCGCCGGTGCCGTCGGCGATGCCTTTCAGGAGGGCCTCGTCAATCTCTACGGGAATGTTCTGGAGTTCGATGCCCCAGGGGGTCTGGACCGGGTAGGGGGCCGTTCCGTTGGCCCCGACGCCGATGGTATAGACCCGGATTCCGTATGTCTTGGCTATCTCGGCAGCCATGGAAGGGTCTATCTCGCCCATGTTGTTCACGCCGTCGGTGAGCAGGATCACCACCCGGCTCTTGGCGTCGGAATCCTTCATGCGGGCCACGGCGGTGGCCAGGCCGTTGCCGATCGCGGTGCCGTCTTCGATGAGGTCGGTCTGCACTTCCTTCATCAGGTTGATGAGGGTGGCGCGGTCGGTGGTGAGGGGGCACTGGGTGTAACTCTCACCGGCAAAGACCACGATTCCCATGCGGTCGCTGGGCCGCTGGGCGATGAACTCGATGGCGATGTCCTTGGCGGCGCTCAGGCGGTCCGGCGAGAAATCGCGGGCCAGCATGGAGGTACTCACGTCCATCGCAAAGACAATGTCGATGCCTTCCGTGTCCACTTTCTCCACCTGGGAGGAAGAACGCGGACGGGCGATGGAAATGATAAGGAGCACCAGGGCGGCCGTCCGCAGGATGAACGGCAGATGCCGCACCCATTCCAGGACCGACCTTCCGCCCGCTTTCCAGGCATCCAGGGCCGAAACCCGCAGGTGAGCCCTGCGGTCCTTGAACTCGATCCAGAGGTAGCGGACGACAAGGAGTGCCGGAATGGCCAGCAGCCAGAGAAGATAGGGATACTCAAAGTACATGGCTAATCCTCCTCCTCTTTCTTATCGTCCTCGCCGGCTTGTCCGGCGATCTCCTGCTCGTAGGTGGCCGTCACGAAGTGGATGGCCTGCGGCAGCACTTTGGCGTTTTCCTCGTCGGAGACGGTGAGTTTGGCAAATTTGACGAAATCGGCCGTCTCGAAGAGGGTTTTCATTTCGTGATAAAGGTCTTCCGGGATGTCGCTTCCCTGCAGGTCTGCGAAGATTTCGGCCGTGGTCATTTCCATGGCCCCTACGCCATAGCGGGAGACGATGTACTCGCGCAGGGCGTCCGTTACGCCGGAATAGAAGGCCTTCTGTTTTTCCGGCTTCCAGAACTTGTCTCCGCGCAACTGGTCCAACTTGCGGAGGGCCCGGATATGGGCGGGCTCCGCGTTCCGGGCTTCCTCCTTCTTGCGGGAACGTCCGGTGAGCCAGAGGATGAGGGCCGAGAGGGCCATCAGCACCATGGCCGTTCCGTAAATCCACGGGAACAGTTCCTTGAGGGTGTAGGGGAATTGGACCTGGTCCTTGATGTCATGGGCCTGGAAAGACTCCATGTCCACGGGCAGTTCCTTCACTTCCAACGGCTCTGAGGGGGCTTTGAACACCAGCGTGTCCCCGTTGACCAGGACCGGAAGGTCCGGCAGTTCAAAGCGGCCGCCCGTCCAGGTGGTCAGCAGGAGGGATGCCTTGATATTATAGCGGGCGGGCGTCTCCTTGCGCCGGCTCACCCGGACGGAGTCCACCTGCCACTGCCCCAGGATTTCCAGGGGGGCGTCCTTCTCCATTTTCAACTGGGGAAGGACCAGGGGTGTTCCCTCCTCGATATTCTCCAGGGCAAAACCGTATCGCAGTTGGTCGGCGACCAGGATGGAATCCCGTTTCTGGAGAGGCTCCAGGAAGGTTTCTCCACCCTCTTTGCGCAGACCCTCCGCGCCGGCCAGGGCCGATACGGTGAGAAGGAGGGGTATGAGGGTTCTTACAAGTTTCATCTTCTTTGGAATAAATCCATCAGGCCGCGCACATAGTCTTCGTCCGTGCCGATGTCCACGTGGTCCACCTGGTAGCGGAGGAAGAGGCGGTCGGCTCCGGCCGTCGAGGTGCGGAACCAGTTTTCATAAGCGCTGCGGACACTCCGGGAGCCGGTGTTGATCCAGCGGGAGGCCCCGGTTTCGGCATCCTTGGCATGGACCAAGCCTACGTTGGGGAGGTATTTCTCCCGGGGGTCGCTTACGCGGATGACGGAGAGGTCGTGGCGGTTCACGGCCACTTTCAGGGCGTCTTCATAGCGCGGGGCACCATCGGCCCGTACATCCAGCATGTCGCTGAGCACGAAGGCGGTGCACTTTTTCTTGATGGCGTTGGTCAGATAGCGGAGGGCTTCGCCGATGTCGGTGCCGTCGCTCTCGGGCTCGTATTCCAGGATTTCCCGGATGATGTGCAGAAAGTGCGTACGGCCCTTTCCCGGGGGAATGAACTTCTCGACATGGTCGCTGAACAGGATGCACCCCACCTTGTCGTTGTTCAGGATGGCGCTGAAAGCGAGGGTGGCGGCAATCTCGGCGATCTGTTCCCGCTTGGTCTTCACGGCTGTGCCGAAAAGGCCGCTCCGGGAGATGTCCACAAG
>ODAI012171335.1_pt1 | contig 15143 bp, 9 predicted proteins | sample 1539321 | NCBI WGS metagenome assembly ODAI01 (sample SAMN02144231, study PRJEB22623) | gut metagenome | biome: sheep rumen | host: Ovis aries | place: New Zealand
AGTCTTATCAAGCTTTGAAATGCTGTCAATATACCTGATAAACGCCGTCAGACCGACATTTACACCTGCATCAAAACTTGATGCAAGCGATATAAGAGTAAGGATATTCTGATACCTCTGCTCACTGTTACCCATTGCGTTTATAAAGGAAAGCAGCCCCTTCTGCGCCGTTACATATCTTATAAATGATGAAACAGTCATTGTAACGCTTACACGGCGAAGCTCGTTTAAGTCATTTATAAAGCTTAGCACTTTTTCATTTTCAGATGAAAATACAGACCTGTAAAAATCCTTATACGGATTTTCTATTCTTATTTCTGCAAGCTCATCGGGAGTAAATCCGTAAAACGGCGAGAGCATTACAGCGAGTAAAGCCACATTGTTTGTCGGATTTGATATAACACGCAGTAGCGACAGTAAAATCTTAATCTCATTGTTTTCAAAAAGATTTGTACTGCTGTCGCAAACCACGGGAATCCCCTGTTCCGTTAGCACCTTTGTGTATGTATCTGCTCTGCCTTTAAGGCTTCTCATCAGAATGGCGATATCACCGTAATTTATCGGTCTGTTTCCGCTTTCATCCTTGATAAGCTCACCGCCGTTTATTTTATCCTTAATGAGCTTCGCGATATATAGTGCTTCCCTTTCGTCAGCGTCCTTACCGCTGTTGTTCTCAACAATATCAATTCTTGCGCAAGGCACTTCCGTGCTTTCAAAATCATTATGTGCGTTAAGGTATTCGTCCTCATTGTAATCAATATCCCCTACCTGCTCGCTCATAAGATTTGAAAAAACAAAGTTTACATAATCGCAAACGCCCTTGCGGCTTCTGAAATTTTTGTCAAGAATGATTAGTCCGTCTTTTGATTTGCTCTCAGCAGAATACCTCGGATAGCTCTTTCTCTTATTGTTAAAGATATCAGGCATCGCAAGGCGGAAGCGGTAAATACTCTGCTTAATATCGCCTACGGTAAAGAGATTATTTCCCTTTGAAAGATAGGTAAAAAGAAGGTTTTGCGCCTTATTGGTATCCTGATACTCGTCAACGAGAATTTCGCTGTACTTATCTCTGAGAGAATCAGCGAGGCTTGTTGATGAGATTTCTCCGTTATCATCAATACTGAACAACAGTTTAATTGCGAAATGCTCAATGTCAGAGAAGGTATAGGCGTTTTTCTCCTTTTTTTCCTCCATTAGTCTTTCGTCAACAAGTCTGACAAGCTCATTTAACTTTTCAAGGATTTTAAGAGTTGACTTGCAATCTTCATAATAGTCCTCAGGTGTGCTTATAATGAGCTTTTGAATGTCTTTAGTGATAATCCCCTTATAAAGCTCTCTGTTGCTTTTAAGCTTGTCTGACAGCTCCTCGCCGAGATAGGTTGTTTTTGAAAGAGAAAGGAGCTTCGGTGCGCCTTTGTTTACAAGGTCGCACCAATTGTTTTCAAGCTTTTCCCTGATATGCCTAAGCTCGTTCAAATCGCTTCTGAATATATCAAGGAGCTTTTCATTTCCAACAGGGTCGTAGCTTATAAGCTCTATATTCTCCTGAGCTAACTTTTCAGCGCAGGAAATCAGATAAAGGCACTCTCCCCTTACATATGAATACCACACGGTATCTTCAAAAGCAATATCGGGTGAATATAGTTTAAGCGAATCATCAATCCATTTATACGGAAAAGGATGTGCGTAAATAAACTGCAGAATTCTTTTAACAATTGCTGTTAATTCTCTGTCGCTTGTAGGGGTTGTAAAGGCATCAAGAAGAATTTTAAATTCCTCTTTGCTTTCCGTAAAATCGTTATCAAGAATCTCGGAGATAACCTTATCCTGCATAAGCTGAGCTTCGCTCTCATCAAGAATGGTAAAGTCCTGACTTACGGATAACTCATAAAAATATTCCCTCACAAGTCTTATGCAAAACGAGTCGATTGTGCATATGTCCGCAAGTGAAAGAAGCGAGAGCTGCTTTCTGTAATATTCCTCCTGCGGATTTTCGCTGATAAGTCTGTTAAGAGATTTGGAAATTCTTGATTTCATTTCAGCGGCTGCTGCGTTTGTAAAGGTTACAATCAAAAGAGAATCAAGGCTCACGCCGAGCGCTTTATCGGTTATCATACTTATAACTCTTTCGACAAGCACTGCCGTTTTTCCCGAGCCGGCGGCAGCGCTGACTAAAATATTCTTGCCGCGCGCATCAATGGCTTTCTGTTGGTTTTCGGTCCAATTTCTACTCATTGTCGCCGTACTCCTTTACAAGTATTTTCTTAATCTCGTCAAGCTTTAAATCAGGAACAACTCTTTCCTCAATAAATCTCTGATTTGCACAGACATCCTTGAAGTCGCAGTATTCACAGGTATTCTTGTGATTTTTATTCTTAACGGGGTTTCTGTAAATCCTGCCATCGTGAAGCGTGTTGCCCATTTCTGCAACAAGAGAATTTACCTTTTTATGAATTCTTCCAAGCTCGGCAAGTGAGGCGATGCTGCCTTTAAGAATCCCGTTTTTATCCTTTTTAACAGGTATAAACTCGCCCTTCACCTCATGCTCCATTGCGTTGGCAACAGTGTCGTCATCCTCATCAGAGATAACAACGCCCATCATTTTGAAATTATCATTAATCTTTTTATCAATACCGTTTAAAGCTTCATCCTTTGAGCCGAAGGATACCGTCTTCTGTGAAGCGTGAACATACAATACGCCCGCAGGGGTTTTATTGTATTTTTCATTTTTCTCATTAATAAGCGAGAAAAGATACAAAAACATCTGCAGATTAAGACCGTACATTACATCTGAAAGCTCAAATTCCTTATTTCCCGACTTGTAATCGACTACTCTGATATAATCCTTACCGTCCTTTGTGAAGGTATCCACCCTGTCAACCGAGCCTCGAATGGCAATTTTTCCTCCGTTTTCAAGCTCAATAATTTCAGGCTTCACATCGGAATCCATATCAATTTTAAGCTCAAAATCGGTAGGAACAAAATCAGAAATCCTGAACTCCTCGGCAAGATGTATTACAACACTGTAAATAAGCTTTGAAATACGCCTGTAATTATAATTAAATCTGCCCGAAATTTCCGGCTGTCCCATCTCTTCTTCAAAGTATTTTTTAATATAAGCGTCAACAAGCGCACAAAGCTCAGCATCATTCTTAGCGCATATTTCTTCTTTAGAATAATCGCTTAACAGCTTTTCAAAAACATAATGTATGAGAGTGCCTCTCTGAAGTGCGTCTATCTCGGCTTTTTGCGGAGGTCTTGCGCCAAGTCCGAACTTGCAGAAATACCTGAAAGCGCAGTTATAGTATTCCTCAAGCCTTGACGCTGATATTGTTATATCCTTTTTGAAAAGCCTTTCACTAAGTGATTTATCGCTTATTACAGGCTGCGTGTTTTCCGCAAGTGCGGCAATGCTTTCTGTTCTGCTGTCATCCTCAAAATACTTCTTGAGTGAAGAGGAAAATTCGCTGTTTACAAGATATTCGGCACTCATTAACTCAAAGGCATTTTCTCTTGTTTCAATAAGGTCAATATCATTAATATCCCTTTTAGTGTAAACACTTATAGGGCTGAACATATTTTCAAAAGAGGAAACGATTTCCGACGGGGAGGAAGCGCCGCCCCTTCCCGAAAGATATGAAATAAATACTTTTTCTCTTGCGCATGTGCACGCCATATAGGCAAAATACTTTTCCTGCTGGATGAAAATATCGCTGTAAGAGTAAAGCTTAAAATCATTTTCAATTAAAATCTTTCGGTCGCTCAACGACAAAAGTCCGCTGCTTGACGCACTTTTCGGAAATTCCTCCTCATTGGCTCCGAGAACAAAAACAGCTCTCGGATTATCAGTCCTTATTCTGTCAGCCTGTCCGAGCTGTACATTATCAATACCTGTGGGAATAACACCCATATCCTCAAGAGATACAATCAGGGAAAACAGTCTTGCATAATCCTTAACGCTGATGGCGTCGTCAGGCAAAAGCTTAGGTAATATGTCAAGAATATTCATAACACAGTCCCAAACATTACCCTGAAGCATAGCAAGATAAGTGTGCCCGATGCTGTTGAGAAAAACGGCATTTTCTCTTATCCTTCTGTCCGCTTCAAAGTATATAATTGTATTGTAAAGCTCTTTTGAAATATCTAAAACATTCTTATTTTTTACAGCTTTTTTGAATGACAGAATGGGAGCAATCAGCTTTTTTCTGGTGCAGTTGATTGCCTCAAGTTTTTTCTTATCCTCATCGTCAATACTGTCAGTAAAGCCCTTTGTGGATTTTTCAAAATCGTTTTTCCATGCGCTTCCGTTTATATTCCACATATAAACATAGTTTTCAAGCTCGTTAATCTCGCTTTCGGTAGCGCTTGTCAGCCCTGTTTTGGCAAGGCTTATAATGTCATCACTTCTGAGCGAGAGATGTACGCAGCGCAGAAGATACTCGCAGAATACTACAAGCGGCTGGTTTTTTATCGGTTGTCTTTCATCATTAAAATAAGGGATTTCATACTTTTTAAAGTTCCACAGGAGCTCATCCCTGTACTTATCAAGGTCCCTTGTAATAACAGTAATTTCGCTTGCTTTGTAGCCGCTTCTTAAAAGTCCCCTGATTCTGCGCGAAACCTCCTCACATTCATCTGATATATTCTTTGCAACATAAATGCTGATATTTTCAGGGTTGCTGTACGGCTTAAAATTGCCGTTTTCAAATATATGTTTTTCCGCAAATAAAAGCTCTTCGTTAGCCGCTCTTTTATTTTCACTCAGATAAACCGTTTCGCAAGAAATGCCGGCTTTAAATGCAATTCTTTCAATTATGCTGATTGATTTATTAACATATGTAAAAATTGAAAAATCGTTATCACGGATTTCCGAACTATCCGAGCAAAGAGTTATATCAACTTCCCCGGCTTCTGCGATTATTAACTCAAGAATCTTATATTCCTGCGCTACAAAGCCGTTAAAGCCGTCAATGAAGATATACTTGTCCTTAAAATAATTCTTACCTGATATTTTTTTATAAAGCCTTGTCAGCTCGTCAGAAGGGTCAAGAAAGCGTTTTTCTATAATATTCTCATATGCGCTCATTATTTTTGAAATATCGCCCATTTTGCATTTCAGGGTGATATTTTCAATATCCCTTGTCTGCTCGAAAACCTGCTCAGCCGTCAGGTCGCAAGACTTCATCTCATCATAAATCTTAATCATCGAGCTTACAAAGTTAACTGAATCAAGCCTTTTATTAAACAGCTCAAGACCGTCCTTACACTCCTCTATTGCCTGGAGCATAAGCACAGCCTTACTGCCCGGGGAAAGAACGGGTATACCCTCTCCCCCAAGCTCATCCTGTACCTGATTTGCAAGCCTTGTAAAAGTGCTGTAATTAACGCTGTTAATCCCCTTTGTCCCAAGGTCTTTAAGAAGCCTTTTTTCAGCCTCAAGCGAAAACTGCTCAGGAGTGATTAAAAGGATATTATCATTCCCCTGATTTACAAGCTCTCTGATACGCGAGAATACATATTCGGTTTTGCCATAGCCTGAACGGCCTAAAATCAATTTCAGCATAAATTATCTTTCGTAATCTTCAATCCTGATAATGCCTTCGCTCATCATATTATCGTAAGCCTCAATAAAGAATTCATACATAGGTCTTGCTAAATCAAAAGCAAGCTTAAGCTCGTCAATAAGCGCAGGTGTATTTATTCTTTCAAGGTCATAGCTGCTATAAGAAAAAGACATATTCTTAGCTTTGAGGTAGGGCTTTAACTCCTCGGGAGCATCAGGGTACTGTTCCTTCTTGTACTCTTCAAATGCAGAATAAGTAAATCCTGCCTGCTTACAGGCTTCAACAGCATCAAGCCATCTGTCAGGATGCTTCAATATATACTTGTGAACCTCTTTAAACGCACTCTTTTTCCAAGTCCAGAAGGCAAGCCCGTAGCCAAAGGAATTCGGGTAAAATTCAAAATAGAAAAATGGTGCGCTCGGAAATTCATTCTTATAACGCCTGAAAAACATCCACATATTTTCCCTGTACTTAATTTTATCCCTTCTGCCCCTTGTATCCCTGTAAATCCTTGAAACACTCCTTACAGGGTCAGTAAGCATATATTCGTCAATATCGAGCATTAAATCGGAAAGGTCAAGCATAATCTGCCTCATCGGGATTGTAATGCCGTTTTTAAGCTCCTCCTTATGCTCATCATAAAACTTTCTCGAGTCCTGAAATCTGTTTTCACAAAGAAGCTGAATACTCTCAGGGCTTATTCCTTTGAAATTATATTCGTTCATTTTAAAAGTCCTTTATCCTCCATGCTCTGTGCTGCAAGCAGTGCGCAAAGCTTAGCGCTGTGAAAGTTTAATCCGCCCTGAATCCACGCATAATAAGGCGGTCTAATAGGCGCGTCCGCCGAAAGCTCGATGGATGAGCCGAGCGTAAAAGCACCTGCAGCCATAACAACCTTATTATCGTAACCCGGCATATCCCATGGCTCGGGAAGAACAAAGCTGTCAACAGGGCTTCCCTTCTGTATACCCTGACAAAATGCAACAAGGCTTTCCTCGTTTTCAAGTCCTAAGGACTGAACAATATCGTGTCTTGTTTCGTTATACCTCGGAGTTACCGCATAACCGAAATGTTCAAATAATGCGGAGATAAATACAGCGCTTTTCAGCGCTTCCCCGACTGTGTGCGGCGCATAGAAAAGCCCGAGATAAAGCTCCCTGTTCATATCAATTGTGGCGCCGACCTCCTTGCCGAGACCTGGTGTTGTAAGCCTGTACGCACATTTCTCAACAAGGTCGTGCCTGCCTGCGATATAGCCGCCTGTTCTTGCGATACCGCCGCCTGCATTCTTAATAAGAGAGCCCGCAATTAAATCAGCGCCGACCTCTGTCGGCTCGGTTTTCTCGGTAAACTCGCCGTAGCAGTTGTCAACCATAATAATTACATCAGGATTTTTCTTTTTTGATATTTTAACAACCTTTTCTATTTCAGAAACAGAAAGACTCGGGCGAAGCTCATAACCGCGGCTGCGCTGAACATAGACCATTGTTACACTTCCGTCAACAGCGCTTTCAATAGCCTCGTAATCAAGTCTTTCATTCTTAAGCGGTACTTCATCATATAAAACGCCGAAATCCTTTAACGAGCCCATTCCCTCGCCTTTAATGCCGATTACATTGTGAATTGTATCGTACGGGGTGCCTGTAACGCACAGCATTTTGTCGCCGGGTCTGAGCACACCGAAAAGCGCAGTGGCAAGCGTGTGAGTACCGCAGGTAAAGTTATGCCTGACAAGCGCATCCTCAGCACCGTAAACCCTTGCCCATACCTTATCAAGAGTTTCCCTGCCCCTGTCGCCGTAGCCGTAACCCGTACTGCCGACAAAATGGGATTCGCTGATACCGTATTCAATAAAAGCACTTAATACCTTTTGCTGATTATACTCTGTTATACTGTCAATATTATAAAACTGCTCGCGGCACATTTTCAGTGCATCATCCGCCGCTTTTTCAATTCTTTCATCAATTTTAAAAAAAGGATTCATTTATACATTCTCCATAGTCCGATATTCTCAAAGCCGAGCCTTTTATAGAAGCTTTCATTTTTATCAGCTTCGCGCATAAGATAGACATCACCGTTAAAGTCGCAAATAAGCTCAGACACAAGCGTGCTTGCGTATCCCATATTTCTGAACTCGGGATTAGTGCTGACAGCGCTTAAAATTGCGTTATTTTTATATATTGAAGAAAACATTGCGCTTGATACAATTTCACCGCCGACATTTAAAGTAAACGCCTGTGCGCAGCCGTGCCTGATTCTGTGGCTTGCGTCAACATACCACGCTTCAAAATCAGCAGTCGGATAATCAAGCATATTAAACATTTCCATAAGCTTAGGATATCTGTCAATGCTCGCATAGCTTTTATGAAGCTCAAGCTTTTTACCGCTTTTCATAACAACGCCCTCAGAATACCTGAAATTAAAGCTTAAGCCGCCGTCGCAAAGAAGCGACGAAAAACCCGTAACTGTGAAAAACTCCTCAAGCTCAAGCAAATCCGCATTTTCCGCAATGCTCAGGGTTACATCATTATCAAGGCGCGAAAACACAGCGGTTATCTCACCGTCAGTTATCTGCCTGTAAAATGCAGCAAAATCATACTTAACCGAATAAGCCTTCAGAAGCGACATAATGCGGATACTGTAAATATCCGTATTACCGAAGGAAAAAAGCTCATTTTCACTCTTAATCTTTTCAATCATACAGCTTGGGTAATAAGGCGCTTAAAAGCCTTCTTGTGCTTTTAATATCATTTTCATCAACCACGCTTGACGGCGAATGAATATATCTGCAAGGAAGAGATATTGCAAGAACTCTGCTTCCCTTACCGCAAATCTGAATAGCGCCTGCGTCGTTTCCGCCTGCAATAGCAGTCTTTGTCTGCGCACTTATGCCGATTGACTTCGCGGTATCCATCGCAAGGTTATAAAGTGCTTTATCATAAATCGTCCTGCCGTCCATAAAGGAAACCACGGGACCTTCGCCGAGAACGCATACCCGGTCTCCGCCCTTTACACCGCAGAGGTCAGCGGCTGTCGTGGCTTCAAGTATTACTGAAATATCGGGAGCAACAGCATAAGAGGTACATTTAGAGCCTCTAAGTCCGACCTCCTCCTGCACATTAAAACAGAAGTAGGTGTCAAACTCAAGGTTGCTCTTAATTAACTCAATTAAAAGCATACAGCCGATTCTGTCATCAAGCGCCTTTGCCTTAATCAGATTTCCTCCGAGTCTTGTATAATCAGAGCAGAAATAAGCATAGTCGCCGGGACTTACATATTCAAGAGCCTCCGCCATTGTTTTAGCACCGATGTCGATAACAAGGTCTTTAAACTTAGGTGCGGTATTCTTCTCGTCTTCAGTTAAAAGATGAACGGGCTTTACACCGACTACTCCGTTAATATTATTTACTTTAAGGACTCGGTCGATTACCACCTTAGTATCTATACCGCCGACTGCACTGAATCTGAGATAGCCTTCTTCAGTGATATCTGTAATAATAAAGCCTACCTCATCCATATGCGCGCAGAGCATAACCTTTTTTTCAGGGGTGCGCCTGCCTTTCTTAAAAGCAATAACCGAACCAAGCGGGTCAACACTGTACTCGCAGTAATCCTTAATCTCGCTTATAATATAATCTCTTACTGCTTTTTCATCACCTGAGGTTGAATTAAGCATACAAAGTTTTTCAAGCATTTAACTCACCCACTCTCTCAGTAATGTAAGCTGCAATAAGATTGCTTACAGCATTTATATCGTCAATGTCAACTACCTCAACGGGCTGATGCATATATCTTTCGGGTATTGACAGAAGAGCGGATTTAATGCCACATTCATTTACGGATATGACATCGGCGTCAGTACCCGTTCTGCCGTTCATAATCTCCTGCTGATACGGTATACCGTTTTTCTCTGCAAGCTTTACAAGTTTTCTTGACATCTCACCGTCAAGGCTTGGGGAAAAGCCAATCATAACACCATTTGAAAGCTCGCCGCAATCGGCTTTATCACAACCGTTACTCATAGCAAATGAAACATCAACGCAAATTGCTTCATCAATATCAAGTCCGAACGGAGCAACGCTTGCGCCCCTTGTGCCAACCTCCTCCTGTGAGGTAAAAGCAACGGTGATTTTACAGTTTAATTTCTTTAATCTGTCAAGGGCTAAAAGTATAGATGCTACGCCGCTTCTGTCGTCAAGCACACTTGATGAAATTCTGTTATTGAGAAGTTTTACAAAATTCTTTTTTAAAGTAATCCTGTCGCCGCGCTCAACAATCTCTCTTAACTCCTCCGATTTATAACCTGTATCAATTACAAGGTCAGTAATTTTCGGCGCTTTTTTCTCGTCATCAGCGCTTTGAAGGTGCGGCGGCTTTGTTGAAATAACGCCGCGTATTTTTTCTTTTGAATGAATGACTACCTCGTTTGCAGGAAGCATTCTTGTGTCAATTCCGCCGCATTTATCAAATTTAATAAACCCGTCGTCCGTTATATCGGTAACTACAAAGCCGATTTCATCGAGATGTGCGTCAAGAAGAAAATGATACCCTTCACCGAAGGTACAGTAAACATTATTTAAATTATCTCTTGTAACTTCGCCGTATCCGCTGAGTATATCCTCTAAAAAAGCACATACATCCTCTTCGTTACCTGATACGCCGTTTACCGTCGTAAGCTTTTCAAGTAATTCGTATATTTCCATCATTTATCAAATCCGTTCACTAATTCTTTAAATCTTCTGCCCCTGTATTCAAAGGTTTTAAACTGGTCAAATGCGGGACAGGCAGGACAAAGAGAAACGATATCCCCTGCCTCGCTGTTTTCTTTTGCATATTCAAGCGCTTCCTCGAGGTCTTTGCACTTAATTACCTTAACGCCCGATTCCTCAAAGCCTTCATAGCCTGTAACAGCACTGTAAATCTTGTCGGCAGTCGCGCCGTTAAGAATAAGAAGTTTTACATTTTTCAGGATTTCAGGCACCATCTCACTCATATCATTGCCCTTGTCAGAACCGCCCATAATAACATTTATCCTACGGTTAAATGCACGAAGTCCGCTGATAACTCTTGAAGGCGACGTGGCGATTGAATCGTTGTAATACCTTACACCGTTATATTCTCTTACAAATTCAATTCTGTGTTCAACTCCGCCGAAGGTACGCGCTATATTAACGATATTATCAATATCAACAAGTCCCCAGACAGCGCAGATAGCAGTACAGTAATTTTCAACATTATGCATACCGGGAATTACTATTTCATCCTTATTCATAATGAATACTTCACTGCCGAACTCGGCATAAACAATATCGCCGTTTTCTTTCATATATGCGCCGTTTTCAACGGGATGCTTTACGGAAAACTGGTAAAGCTGTCCGCGCACATCAAAGCGCATATCATGGTAAACCCTGTTACCGATTGAATAATCACAGTCGGCATTGAGTACTGTTTTACTGTTTTCGCTCTGATATATAAGAATATTCCTCTTCGCATCGACATACTCGTCGAGGCTGATATGATGGTCCTGATGCGTACACTCAATATTTGTAACAACTGAAATATCGGGCCTTTCAACCATATTTCCCATTGTGAGAAGCTGGAAGGAGGAGAGTTCAACTACGGCAATATCATTTTCAGTTATATTCGCAAGTTCAGGCATAAGAGCTTTACCGATATTACCGCCGAGAAAAACTCTGTTACCCTGAGCTTCAAGCATCTTTGCGATAAGAGTAGTGGTAGTCGTCTTACCGTTTGAACCCGTAACGGCAATAATCTTTGACGGACACAGTCTGAAAAACACTTCCATTTCTGTGGTTACGGTCTGACCTCTTTCTATGCACTCATAATACCAGGGATTCTGAAACGGCAGTATACCGTGCGAACGGAATATCAAATCCATTTCAGGAAGAACGCTTAAATAATCATCACCAAGTGAGAAATGCGCTCCGAGCGCTTCAAGCTCATTAGAATCCTCAATCCCGATATATTCCTTATCTCTCTTATCACAGGCGTACACCTCTGCACCGTATTTTGCAAGAAATTTTGCACAGGGCAGATTAGCTACGCCCATACCTACAAAAGCAACCTTTTTTCCTATAAGCGAGTCAAAGTACTCCTTAGCTTTTTCGTTCATATGTTAATCCTCCTAATGAGCAAAAAATGTTCCGTTATTAAAGCCCTCCGGCGTAAAGCTTTTCATATGCTCCTCAAGCTCTCGCTGCACATCGGTTTTTTCACTGCAAATATACTTTTCCTTTAAAGGAAGCTCACAGTTTAAAATATGTTCCGCGATAATACTTCTGCATTTTGTATTCATATTTCCGAGGAAATACACGGTGCCAAGCTCGGTATTCACGATGGCATTTGCTATTTTAATCTGTTCTTTCTTACCGAGTGTAGTAATATTTTTACTTAAAGCAAGCGCCGATTTCTGCGCACTGTCAGTGATAAAACACAATACAGCGTCCGCCTTCCGTTTAAGCTTATGTGCGGTTAAATCGTTAAGAACAACATCGGTGTAAGCAATAATATCGTTTTTGTCCAGTGAGGAAACATTTACACAGTATAAAAATGAATTACCCTTATGCGCGACAAATTCAAAATCAAACTCATCAATTTCGCACTTGCCGTCAATGGCGTATCCGCAGCTTTTCATATCCTCAAGCACAGCAGCACAATAACTGTCGCAGGTCTTTTCCTCTCTTGAGGTAAAGTAATAACCGTTGTCGTCAAGCTCATGCTCGATGTAGTTTAAAAAGCTGTCAGTTTTACTGTATTTTGAATAGTAGACAAACACAGTTGCAAGCACCGCTATTACTGCGCCGTCAGCTAAATATCTTAATACCGTATCAAGAATATTATTAAACTCGGCAATATACGGCTGTACGCCGATGTATACAAAAATATAAACTGCTGATGCAATAACAACCGCACGCATTATATTATAAAGTCTTTTCTGCTTTTTTCTGAATTCTCTCATTTAATCATTTCCAAAAATCTTTCTTCGCTTATTACTTCAACACCGAGAGCATTTGCTTTATCAAGCTTAGAGCCCGCCTCTTCACCGGCAAGAACATAGGTGGTTTTTTTAGAAACTGAGGACGAGGTTTTACCGCCGTAGGACTCAATGAGCTTTGATGCCTCACTTCTCTTCATAGTGGGAAGCGTGCCTGTCAGCACAAAGGTCATACCTTCAAATCTGTTGTCAACAACCGTAGAAAGCGACTGCATATTAACGCCTGCTTCCCTGAGCTTATTGATTAACTCCTCAGCTTCGGGCTTACCGAAATAATCGACTATACTTTCCGCCATAGTTGCGCCGAAGCCCTCTATTTCAAGAATGTCATCAACATCAGCGCTCATCAGAGCGTCCATTGACTTAAAATGCTCCGAAAGAAGCTTACCTGCCTTGGCGCCGATATTCCTGATACCGAGTGCAAAAATAAGCTTTGAAAGGTCGTTACCTTTAGATTTTTCAACAGATTTTTTTATGTTATTTGCGCTTGTTTCCTTAAAGCCCTCAAGCTTTGCTATACTTTCATAATCAAGCGAGTAAATATCATATGTCTTGGTTATAAGACCTTTATCAACAAAATTCTCAATTATTGCAGGGCCAAGTCCTTCAATATCCATAGCGTCCCTTGAACAGAAATGAATTAAATTTCTCAGGAGCTGTGCAGGACATTCAGGGTTGATACACCTGATGGCTGCTTCGTCATTAAGTCTTACAACAGGCGAATTACAGGATGGACAAACGGTCGGGAATTTGAATACCGTATCACTGTTATGCTCGTTAACGCAAAGGACTTCTGGGATAATATCCCCTGCTTTTCTGACAGTTACAATATCGCCGATATTGATACCTTTTTCATTAATAAAGTCCTGATTATGAAGCGTTGCCCGACTTACGGTAGTACCTGCAAGCTGGACACTTTCGAGAACTGCGGTGGGAGTAAGCACGCCTGTTCGTCCGACTGCAATTTCAATATCAATAAGCTTTGTCTGCTTTTCCTCGGGCGGATACTTAAATGCAACCGCCCATTTAGGAAACTTAGCAGTTGAGCCAAGTTCCTCACGCTGTGAAAAATCATCAACCTTTATAACTGCGCCGTCAATATCATATTCAAGGCTTCCCCTGCTGTCGCCTATTCTGTCAATCTCAGCAATTGCATCGTCAATATTATCAACTCTCACATATGACGGTATTGTATTGAATCCAAGCTCTTTAAGAAAATCAAGGGACTGCTTATGCGAATTAAGGGTTACGCCCTCAACCTGCTGAATATTAAAGACGAAAATATCAAGTCCCCTCGTAGCCGTAACTGCGCTGTCCTTTTGTCTTAATGAGCCCGCGGCAGCATTTCTCGGATTTTTAAAAGGCTTTTCGTCATTTAACAGTTGACGGTCAACGACCTTTTCAAAGCTCTTTTTGGGCATATATACCTCTCCCCTTACTTCAATAAAGGGAATATTCTTTTTAAGCTTTAAAGGTATATTGTGAATCACTCTGAGATTACCGCTTACATCCTCGCCGACATCGCCGTCGCCTCTTGTTGAACCGCGATAAAACACGCCGTCGCGATACTCAAGACTTACTGAAAGTCCGTCTATCTTAGGCTCAACAACATAATGAACTTCATTCTGACTCTCTTTAACTCTTCTGTCAAAATCGCGAAGCTCATCCTTTGAAAAAGCGTCCTGCAGGCTTTCCATCCTCACGGTATGCTCTACGCTTTCAAAGCTGTTATCAGCCTTGCCTCCAACCTTTTTTGTCGGTGAATCGGGCGTATCGTACTCGGGGTACTTTTCCTCAAGCGCCTTAAGCTCCCTCATCATCATATCATATTCGTAGTCCTCAATTTCAGGCTCGTCCTGATTATAGTACTTGTCCGAATGATACCTCAGGGTTTTTCTTAAATCATTAATTTTATTCTCAATATTTTCCATAAAATCACTCCGAATATAGTTACTTATATATTAACATTATCGGTTAATTAATTCAATATTATTATTATAAAAATATATAAATAAGGACTACCGCTATTGGTAGTCCTTTAGAAACTATTTTACGAATTTGTGGAAGGTTTTCTTACCTTTCTTTATAATTACTTCATTTTCAAAATCGGAAGCAGTAAGTGTTGCAAAAACATCGTCAACTTTTTCATCATTAAGCTTAACACCGTTTTGCTCAATCAGCCTTCTGCCCTCTCCTCTTGACTTGATGAGCCCTGCCTTCTGCATCATATCAAGCACGCCGATTTTGCCGTCGGTAAAGTCATAATCGGTAAGAGTAGTTGTCGGCATATTCGAGTTATCTCCGCCTCCTGCAAAAAGTGCCTTAGCAGAAGCCTCAGCCTTGGCAGCCTCCTCCTCGCCGTGAACGAGCTTTGTAAGCTCAAATGCAAGGATTTCCTTAGCTCTGTTAAGCTGACTGCCCTCCCAGCTCTCCATCGCCTTAATCTCATCAAGAGGAAGGAAAGTAAGCATTCTTATACATTTGAGAACATCTGCATCCTCAACATTTCTCCAGTACTGATAAAACTCAAACGGACTTGTTTTATTCGCATCAAGCCAAACAGC
>ODAI010493539.1_pt1 | contig 15142 bp, 24 predicted proteins | sample 1539321 | NCBI WGS metagenome assembly ODAI01 (sample SAMN02144231, study PRJEB22623) | gut metagenome | biome: sheep rumen | host: Ovis aries | place: New Zealand
CATTTCTTCATAATGATCTTTAAATATGTTTTGTAAAATATTCATAAGATTATTATGAAGGATTTTAAGGCAAAAGAAAACCCCTAATCCCCTCAAGATTGAGGGGAAGGGGAGTTGAAGTGCCAAAGGCACTTTTTTATACTCGTTTTAAGGTGGAGCAGGAAGAAGGTGAGAGTAGTTGAAAATCAAAAAGGTAGATGATAAGCCGATGGTAATTCATACAAAGGAGAAGATAAAAATCTACAGCCATCAGGCAAAACAGTCATCTATTAAGGGTAATAATGTTTACACGGTTAGTAAGGCACCCAAGATAAAGAATACAAATTTGGATTCTTGTGATAGGAAATACTCTAAGAGTGGAGCTGAGAGGATAAAATTAAAAGCCCACAAGCAGTATCGTAAAAGTACAGTGCATGATTCAGAAATCAGAGAGAATGGAATCATCAGGTTTAAGCGAAATATTCATGAATCCAATGCATCTATAAAGACCAAAAAGACGAATCTGCATATTGCAGGAGTTACAGTGGCCAAAGCCACAACGGCTCAGCTTGATGGTGGGAGTGAGGTGCAGCAGGCTTTGGTTATTGCTTATGAACTATCGAGACCGGCTGTTGGAACAGCATCCAAAGGTGCAGAACTTTTTAAGAAACAAGCTATTACTGCAAAGAAGAGAAAAATCAAGCAGGTACAGGCAGGAAAGAAGCTGGCAAGGCACAGTGCAAAAAAGGTAGTCACGGATGCAAGCAAAAAGGCTTCGAAAGAGATGGCAAAGGAAACTGCCAAGGAATCAGTGAAAATAGCTTCGAAGATAGGAGCGAAGGCAGTGGGCGCAGCAGCTGGTACTGCGGTAGGACAGGAAGGTACGGTTATCGGATATGTCGTGGGAGAGGCAGCTGGACAGGTGGTAGGGAAAAAGCTTGCTCAGATGGATTATAAAGTCGCTCAAAGAAATCGAAAAATCAAATTCTTTCTCGATAAGATGAAAGCAGAAAATGAGCAGACAGATAGCCTTCCCAAATTGCTAAATGATTTAGTGAAAAGAAGAACATGGATGTGGGTAAAGAGTGCGGCACTGGCTATTGGGATTGGATTTTTAATTTAAGTGCTGATCATTTTTGTGACCGTGATACCTGTTGTTACAACGACAACCGTTCTTTATAATTCGCCCTTTGCAATATTGCTTCCATCGCTTGAAGAAGGCGATATTGTGATAACAGTTGCAGATGGATATGTAAATGATTTTAAGTCTGAAGTTCAGACATTAGCGGATAACCATACCGGGTATGATGACGGGGACGTTATCTATGTGGAATATGAAGGAACGGATACGAACCCAACAAACCTCTATGACATCATTGCTGTGTATATAGTAAAGCATTAGTGCTACTAACGAGGATACAAAAGAAAAATCTAATGTTGGGAGATTTACATCAATTGCTAATTTGAAAAGAGATGAATTGTTAGAAGGGATTGAGAGATTTGTAAATGAAAATGCTGAAAAAAGATTATGAAGGAGGTATAATTTTTCAAGAAATGTTACCGTTTGATTTTTGCGAGGTGGCAATCACTGGTGATGAAAGGTTAAATAATAAAAATTTTATGACTATAGAAGCTTGTAAAGGCGAGCAGAATACAGTTACAGAAGGCAAGGGAAATATTTCGAGAATTATTTATGACAAAGTTAGAGACGAGATAAATGAGATAAATGATTATTCTTTTGTTGAAAAAAATATTCTAATTTACAAGTGTTAAACTTAGTGAATAACTTTTTAAAAATTGAAAAAATATGGGATAAACCTGTAGATATAGAATGGGGATTATATCATGATATTCTGTACATTCTGCAAGTTAGACCCATTGTTTAATAAATATTTCATATATATGATTTACTAGTCAAAAGGTCATCGGTGAATAAGATTGGATAGTTTATTTTGTAAAACATTAGAATAATAGTGTTAAAGATATTTGACTAGCGCAGGTATTTTACAGTATATATTTAGGAGGATATTATAATGAAAAACATTTTGGAGATTTATAAAGAGTACTCGATTCCGAAACACTTACAGATGCATATGTTACTAGTGGCTGCGTGTAGTAAAAAAATAGTTGATAATTGGACAGGGCAAAAACTGGCTATTGAATCATTGTATCGAGTGTTATTATTACATGACATGGGCAACATTGTGAAAATCTCTAAAGAAGATGTGATGGATACTAATTTTCAAATTGTACGAAATAGATATTTTGATTTGTATGGTGATGATGACCATGTAATATCTCAGGCAATAGGAAAAGAATTAGGATTAAATGAGTATGAATTAAAATTAATGAATGAAAAAATTTTTGTAAATAATGATAATATTGTTCAAAATAAATCATATGAAATTAAAATTGGTGCTTACTGTGATCAGAGAGTTGCTCCTAATTGTGTCATGTCTTTGATGGGAAGGCTAAATGAGGCAAAAGAGAGGTATAAAGATAAACCTGGAAGCAGTATGAACAATCCAAAGACGGATCAATTAATAGCTTGTGCGAATCTGATTGAAAAGCAAATTATGAAGTATTGTAGCATTTGTCCGGATGATATTAATGATGAAAGTGTTTCCGAAAATATTCAGTTTTTTAAAGGTTATCTAATATGAGAAATAATTCTCGAAAGTATATAAATATATATCTATATTTATATGTGTTTATAGCTATTTTGGCTTTTATAGTAAAAAATATATTTATTATAAATAGACAAGGAGTAACGCTCCAAAGCAATATTACTGCTCAAAATATAATTGGTGCATGTTTTTTGCGGTTGGTCCAACAATTATAGGCATTAATGTGTTTAACAAATATATTTGGAGATTTGGACTAATCAGAAAGATTTTTGCTATTGAATTACCTTATATTGAAGGGAGATGGGAAGGAACATTATTGTCAACATATACACAACATAAAAAGAAGCATAAAATAGTAATAGAATTTAGTCAAACATTGACGAGAACAAGCGTCTGGTACTATGATGAAAATGCAGTTACCCATAGTATAATTGCCGATACAGTTCTTGATGAGGACGGGGGAGCAGCAAGGGTTTTATGTATATATGATAATAATCCGATTATTAATAGAGACCCAAATTTGGTTAGGCATATTGGAGTAATGGAATTGTTTGTATTGGCGGATGAGAACAAGATTAAAGGTACTTACTTTAATAATCCTATTCAGAGAAATACATATGGTGAAATAGATATAAAACTTGTTTCTAGAAAATGTAAAAAATTTTTAAACCAGATACATAGAATAGCTTGAGTGCAAAGCAGGAGAGAATAAAAATGTTTTATTTTATACGACATGGCGAACCAGATTATTCAGAGAAAAATACTAAAATTTATCAGGGATTTGGTATTAATCTTTCGCCATTATCAGATAAGGGAATACAACAAGCTAAAAAAGCAGCGAAAGATTCCAGGCTAAAGGATACAGATGTGATATTAAGTTCTCCGTATACAAGAGCTTTACAAACGGCGGCAATTTTATCTAAAGAGATAGGGAGTGAGATAGTCATAGAAACAGATTTACATGAATGGCTAGCTAATAAAAATTATATTTACGATGATGAAGAGGCAATTGAAAGAAATTATCAGCAGTATGAATATTATCACGGGGAGTATCCTAAAGGAAAAGAAATGATTTGGGAAAGTGCTTAGAAAATGCAAGAACGTGTTTTGGCAGTTTTGAGAAGATATGAGCAGTATAAAAAAGTGATAGTTATCTGCTACGGGATGCTCATTCAAGCTGTTACAAAAAGGGGACGTCCTAGCAATGGGGAAGTTGTTGAATTCGATATGATGAATTAAGGATTAAAGGCGCCACGAGTCATAGAATATAATATTTATAAAATTGAAGTATGTATGAAATCTTCATTAATCTCTCAGGAGCTAATTCCCGGTAGCTTGCTTTGCAACAAACTTTACCAAGCAATCTATATTATACATACAACACGGATATACTATTTAAAACTAAAAAACCGAGAAGAAGAAAAGTGGATATTCTGATTTTAGAGGGCTTTTATTTCGAGACTCTAAAACTCTAGACATGTGGTTTAAAGTGTTACGAAATATTTAGCAAGCATATTTAACCAATAATCGGCTATTATCAATTATACGTATTTGCTGTCAAACAAGACATAGGAGTATCTCGGAAAGAATATATAATGCTTTCCATATTCCCCGGAGCTATCCACTTGTAGTTATTGGTTCCGAGGTTCTTATTGTTACTATATGAAATGGAGAATTTAGTTGAATGGATCTCTCGTATATGATATTTTTAAAACAGAGATAACTAAGGCAAGTGAAAAGTGGCGGTGATGATGAACTTATGAATCGTTCGGGTACGACACTAAACTGGTGTGATTATGACAAGATTACGTTATATAATTCTGGCGAGTTCAATGTTAAGTATAAAACAGATCTTAATGGTAAATTAAAACTGCTCCGAAAGCAAGATTTACCAAAGCAATTTGTTGACTCGTTTTTAAATGGAAAATATGAGACTTATGAAACACTGAATGATCTGGTTTTATACAGAACATTTGGAAAATACATAGGAAAAGATACTCGTAAAATATATGGGGCAGATACATTAGGTGCATATGTTACGACGGAATTTGCAGAGTCAATTATTGATGTTAAAATTCGGCTAGCACTGCTTCCGGAGTGGAAAAACACAAAAATGTATGAAATGAAATTCAACTTGCCAAAAGGCTCTGTTATAAATCTGGGGATTGCTGGCCCGCAGCCTTCAGATAAAAAAACATATGCAGGCGGGGCAGAACAAATTATACTTTCACAAGTTGATCAGAAGAAAGCAGAAAGCTGGGCGTTGGGATATAGAAGGATAAGTGCGAGGCAACTGACAGAGATTCCATCATATCCATTTGAATCGGTAGACAAGATTGTAGAAACGATGAATCTTTACCCTGTTTTTTGTCCTAAATGCCAACTTTCCGATATTCACAAAGTTGATTTTGATGAGAAGGATAACTATACTTTTACAGGTTGTCATGGAGGTGTTTATACGATGCAGTATCATTGCTTGAATGCAGCATGTAACTATATGTGGTAGCGATGATAGATAGTATCAAAATTAGATGCTGGTGAATTTTGGGAGATAAGATTAATAAATGTTACAAATGAAGGAGAGAAATTGGACAAGGATAAAGTATACCAGATAATACAAAAGCAGTTACAGAATGTGCCCCTCCTTTTGATTGGCACAGGTGGGACGATGCCTTATGGAATATCTGGAATGGGTGTACTGGGGAAGGAGCTTATTTCAGGGTTAGGCGGTAGATATTCTGAAGATGCTGCATGGAAAGAGTTTTCTTCGAGGCTTGCAAAGGGAATAGACTTGGAAAATGCTCTTTCTGGATTGCAGTTATCAACAGATATCAGCCGTGATATTGTTGATATAACATGGAATCTTGTTAGCAGGGATGATATAAAGCTTATGCATGATTGGATTGGTACAGATAAGAGATCTGAACTGGGAGAGGTTGTGAATCAGTTTTATAAGGTAAATCCTCAGTGTGTGAATATCATAACAACAAATTATGATAGAGTGATAGAGTATTCCTGCGATCAATTTAAGCTACCAGTCAACACATTTTTTTCTGGGGAATACTTTAAGCATTATATTGAAATGGATGTTCCATGTCGGAGAAAGGTTAATCTGCTGAAAGTACATGGTTCATTGGATTGGTTCTATAGGGATTCTTCACAGGTGGTATCATTGCCTTTACAGGAAAAGATTCCTAGCGGATTTAGGCCGGCGATTGTTACACCTGGTGTTGAAAAGTATGAAAGGGTACTTAAATCACCATTTAGGGACATGTTACATATCGCTGATGAATTGATATCAAAAGCCACTGGGTATCTTTGTATTGGATATGGTTTTAATGATAATCAAATACAGGAAAATATCATTGGTGAGATTAGAGCAGGAAAGCCAATTACTATTTGGACGAAATCTTTATCCGAGAATGCTTTGGAATTGATAAGAACAGCAAGCAAATATTTCATAGTAGTTGAGGCTGATGAAAATGACGAGTCCAAGACAAAGGTAATTTTTCCGGATGGTGAAACTATACTTGATGAGAAGATATGGGATATGAATGGATTGTTACAAGTTATATAGGATGGGGAGACTAAAGATGGTAATAGATATTAGTAAAGAGAAGGTTATAGGAACGGTTGAGAGTGTTGATACGGCAACAGTCTTTGTTCATGTAAATAATCCTGATTTGTTGTCTGCTGTACAGGTTAATCATTTGGTTATTATCAGATCATCAAAGGTGGGGCAGCATCTAATCGGTATGGTAAACAAGATAGTGAGAAAATTTGATTCCCAAAGTGATAATCTAGACGATGAAGAAATACGTACATATGATATAGTTAAGATAACGTTAGTGGGAACATTTATCGAGAAGCAGGGCACAAGCGAAAATGTTTTCAAGCGTACATTACAGTCTGTAGCAGAAATAAATGCTGATTGTTTTACGATGTCGGCAGAGACTCTCTCTAGATTTATGAATGTGATTTCACAAAGCAATGCAATGTGTGAAAATCCGTTGAAAATTGGAAGATTTACTCTTAATGACACTGCGCAGGCATATTTAGATGGCAACAAGTTCTTCCAGCGACATGCTGTTATTTCTGGGAGTACAGGTTCAGGAAAATCATATACAGTTGCATCGCTCGTGGAGCAAATTGCAAAGCTAAAGTCTGCAAATGCAATTTTGTTTGATATTCATGGCGAATATGCCTCGATTGTGGGAGAAAGTATAAAGCATTATAAGATTGCTGGACCTGGGGATGTATCGGATAATGGAATTATGTTTTTGCCATACTGGCTTTTATCATATGAAGAAATGATATCATTACTGCTTGATCGTAGTGATAATAATGCTCCTAATCAGGCGGCGATGTTTAGTAGATCAGTTCTTGATGAGAAAAGAAAATACCTAGTTGAAAAAGGGAAAAAGGATATTGAAGCACAATTTACAATTGATAGTCCAATACCGTATGAGATGTCCGGAGTCATTGATTTTCTGAAAAAGAAGGATATAGAAATGGTTCCTGGAAGCACTAAGCCGAAGCAGGGAGATTACTATGGGAAGCTTTCTCGTTTCATTCAAAGGTTAGAAAATAAAATAACGGATAAAAGGCTTAATTTTATGTTTTCAGAAGATTCGACGCTGTTAGAGTATGATTACATGGTAAAGCTTTGTGAGATGCTATTGGCACCTGCATCGAACAGTGGTGGGGTTAAAATCGTTGATTTTTCAGAGGTTCCGTCTGATATATTACCGCTGATCGTATCCTTGATAGCAAGAGTTATCTTTTCAATACAACAGTGGATGGATAGGGAAACAATACATCCTATTGCTCTTTTGTGCGATGAGGCACACCTTTATGTGCCAGAAAACGCAAGGCAAGGAGTAGAGTCTTCTAGCTTGTCCAGCTTTGAAAGAATCGCAAAAGAAGGAAGAAAGTATGGAGTATCTCTTGTTGTTATTACACAGCGTCCGTCAGAAGTGAACCGAACAGTTCTGAGTCAGGCTAATAATTTTATTGCTATGCGACTTACTAATGTGGATGATCAAAATGTAATCAAAAGGCTCCTACCGGATAATCTAGGTGATTATGCTGAGCTTCTTCCTATCCTTGATGTGGGCGAAGCTATCATAGTCGGTGATGCTTGCCTTCTGCCAAGCAGGATTGTGGTTGATGAGCCGGATCATAAGCCAAATAGTGCTACGGTAGATTTTTGGGATGAATGGTCTAAAGAGAGTGTGGAAGACAGAATCAGAGAGGCTGTTGAATCATTGAGGAAACAAAGCCGATAGGGGTGAAGAATCGGAGATAGTTATTTCGTGGTTATAGTTCTTTGCTTTGATAGAGATGAGGTAGATCTACATAACCCCGAGAGAGTAGTTATAGCCGGAGAAATGCCTCAGATACATTGGTATGTTATAAGTGGAGAGAACAGGCAGGGATAGTGATGTATGTGTCTACGAGACAAAGGCAGAATGATTTGCATTTGTGAAAAATATTTATAAAGTGCAAACAAAAGTAGTTGATATTGACAAGAACACTAGTAAAGTAAAGAATAATAATTGCTGATTATCGCAATTAAATAATCTTAAAACTTTCATGTTTCTACATAAGTGCTTGCTTTTATCTCTTTTATATAACAAAACAACCCATATTTGGGGTATCTATTTAGTTAAATGCATATTTGATCCTATATTAAAAACAATTAGTCGAATATGTGAGAGGTAATATTAGTTTAGAAAGCATTAGGCACTGGATATTTCGTTAAGACAGATCCCTCTGTTCGGTTAGGTATGAGCCACCATCCAGCATTACTGAGGCACCGAAAAACTTATGCTTCGAAAGTCTTTTTGCATGTGTAGGTATATGGTAAGCTAATTTTGTCTTGCAGGTTCGCTGAAGGTATTGTACTTGCCTCACATTATGAAAATCATGTGCCCCATGGAGGTTCATGTCAAGAGTAGTTTGGAATAATATTTAGGGTGGCTCAACCATCCCGGAACAGTGGCCCACCACCACCGAACAAGTGGCTAAGTCCCCCCAGATTATGTACCTGCGACTTGCAAATAGCATAGTAGCTATATTAAAAGTATAAATGGAAGAATCTTTGGTTTATTCAAATTCTAGTGCTGTAATGTGGATTCATGAATATTAAGTGAAAGGAGTTGCAGAACATGAAAATTTTTGAGGTACTCAATGTAGGACAGGGTGATAGCATAATAATGAGACCACCGGAGGGATGCAATTTTACAGGAAAAGCATTCATTATTGACATGGGACCGGGAAAATATAATATTACAGAGCACGTTGATGATTGTGAAAACATACATATTATATTGACGCATCATGATAACGATCATATTGGGGGAATGAAATTTTTTATAGGAAGGATGAAGCAGGTCACTGAAATAACAGTACCATTTTATCAAAATGAAATCACACTTATAGCTAGGGTCATACTGAATTTAAAAGGAATAAATTCCTCAAAAGATTGCAATGAATTTATAAAAGAGTTAGAAGCTATTGTGAATAATCAGGTCACTATTAAGACACTTTTAAATGAGAATAGAATGCATATGCGGTTATCATTTGCTTATGAGGGAAAGCCATTTTGCAATCATATTGAATGCTTAAATCCTCCGTTTATGATTAAGACCTATGATTGGCTGCGAGAGATGAAGACGGATGAATTAATTCAATTAGCGTATGAGTTGTTCACAAAATCTTTTGCGAAGGAGATGGAATTATATATACGTGCAAATAGTGATGAACGTAACAGTGTGTACTATGTTGATTCAAGAGAATTTAATGATTACTGGCTATATGATGAAGAGTATATAAGCCAAAAGGCTTCCCATGCTAAATGTAATTATGTTCTGGACTTTATCATGAAAAATGTTGCTATGTTTAGAAAATTTAATGCCAAGGGTTCCAGAGAGAATTTAAGAAGAATATATAGCGGATACGTTAAATGCGCACATGATGTATGTATAGTATTGAAAACTTCCTATGAAGAAACTATGCTGCTAACCGGTGATGCAAGCAAAAAAGTATTTAAGCGTTTGATAAATGAAGGGGTAGATATATCGGCTACATATTTAAAAGTGCCACATCATGGCAGTAAACATAATATAAGCAAAAAAATTCTTGCCACGATACATCCCGAAGTTGCCATCATTTCACATGAAAATGGACATTTTGGGAAAGCGAAAGATACACATCCTAATCAATCTGTCTTGGAGCTTTTGCAGCATAATAATGTTAAAATACTAGTGACCAATGATGTCATAAAAGATAATATCACTATTATGAGAAAAGTAGATCATGATGAGGATGATTATGTGAAGATGCTTTAATGGTAGAAAGGTCATCATCTGGAGCCTATAATGTATTACAGTGTTGAGACGGGAGGACCCGATTTTCTTTTACAGCGTATATGGGTGTGGTGCTGTCTTGACTATTTATTAAAAGACGCAGCGGTAGCAAGAACAATATTTTCCTATGCTCATATCTTTGTCTATTTAACGGATTTGGCAGATAAGTCGCTGTGACGTCGATAAATTGAGGGGATACTATTAATATAAGACAGAACAGGGGAGGTGAAATAAAACAAGGAAAAACAGTTTTTACCTATGCGATTATAGTATTAAATTCGTATAGGTATAATAGTTAAGGGTTGTGATGTGAATATACATATCGTCGGTCGATTGGACAGTTGTTAAGGGAGGAGCTATGGTTATCAGTTAGGATGATCAGGCTCCTTTTTTTGAAAAAATATATTGCAAAAAACGAACGTATGTTCCGTAATGCGATTACGCTATCTTAGGTGATGCAAAAACAGTTGCGTACGCTGGGATGGAGGTGCATGTGTGTGGATGAGGAGAATCTAATACATATAGCCTGTCCCTGTTGCAAGAACAAAAGACTGTTTGACTTATTGCCAGGATCGACGGGCATTATTGCTATAAAATGTCCAATATGCAAAGCTGTTGTGGCAGTTTCCCTCCATAATGGTAAAGCAAGACGAACAAAATAGTATTTGTACTGAGCAAATCGGCGCCCATTAAGGAGCGACCAACGCCTGACAAATATATACTGAGCGTAATAATACGTTAGAAGTATATATTTGTTGGGCGTTTTTGTTTTCTGGGTATTTGTCACTCATGCAATGCCATATGGTGCAAGTTTGACAAAGATTATTATTAAGTCCCTACATGACTTACAGATATTAAGAAGAGAGGAGGTATGAGAAGTGGCTTCGCAGAAATGATCCATTGAGCAGAACCGAGCTATTGGTGAAAGAATATGTAAAGCAAGAGAAAAAAGACATATGACTCAAGCTCAATTAGCTGAATCACTTGGTGTTTCTACGAATGCTGTTTCTCTATTTGAAACGGGGACAAATGGATGTTCACTCAAGAATCTTCTCTTGATTTCAGATCTCTTAGAAGTATCTATGGATTACCTTACAAAAGGTAAACAGAGCGTAGATATTGAGGACCCAATGTTTATACGGTTCGCTAATCTTACAGATAAGGAAAAAGAGCAGCTGATTAAGTTCGTGGATATTTACCATCCTCCGGCCGCATAGAAATTCAAATCTAAGTGATACTTGGATTTTGAAAAACAAATATCCAAATGCTGCTATGTGGGAGAGAGGTGAAATAGAAGTATCATAATACCTGTCAGGGACGCCTGATAGGAGAACAAGCAGAGGCCTCTGCATAACAACTTTTTATTTTGGAGGAATGGTTATGCAGAATAAAACATTAGTAGTGACAGCAGCACCGGCAGAGAAAAGGGAAATCGGTTTTATCAAATCCCGCAAGTCAGATGATAAAAGATGCTTTGGAAAACGGGATACACATTATTGACGTTATTGTTGATCAGACGAGTGGCGTTGATATTGACCGGCACAATGTGGACAGACTGGTTGCGTGGATGGAAAAGCCGTATATCGACGCTGTGGTAGTGCATAGTATCTTTGATATTTCGGGAGACCTTGATGACTTGTTGGCTTTTCTACTGATGGCGGAAGCACTGGAGGTAGAAGTGCTTTCGATGTCGGAAAATTTAGAAGTGGCCAGCTTACCTTGTGAGGGTGATTTTTTATGCTAAAAGTCAGACGAGGTGAGGGATATCAGGTAGTTGCCTTTCCAGATTATCGTTTCTATATAAGGAATTATGGAATCTACGTATATGATGACAAAGGCAGGTGAATTGGTGAATTTGTAACGGAAGCAGAGGCTATCGCATATTTAAAGGGTAGCCTCGGTGAACCGAGAACGGAGGAATAGATGAAGTATCAGGGATATATTGTCGGACCTATTATTCGCAAGCTTCGGAAGGATCGGAGAATAACCGTAGATTTTCTCAGTGGGATGACAGGTCTTAGTACATCCAGCATAAACCAAATAGAGCAGGGAGGAAGAAATCTTAGTATGAGTTCGCTTTTTCTTCTGATGGATGCATTTGATTGTGATGCCAATACGATTCTTCATATAGAAAAGAAGACTGAAGGCACTATTGAGCTCAGACTTCGGAAGTTGAATCCGGAGCGACGTGAGTATTTGACGAGAACTTTTGATTTTATGCTGGAGCAGGCAGAACAGGTAAAGGAGTAGGTGGTCGGAATGGGCAGAAAAAGGAAAGAGCCGAAAATAGAATGCATTGCTTATTTATCAACGGTGGGTAATGTGGATAAGGCAGAAATATTTGAAAACCGGCAATTAAAATATATTTGTGAGTATGCGAGGGCACACAATATAGATGTTGTTGAGATTGAGAGAAGAAACGCTTTTGGAATGAATAATGTCAACAGACAGTTCCGCTTGCTAGCAAGTCTCATAAGGCAGAAACGGGTAGATGGAGTTATTATTACAAATATGGCGTCGGTTTCTGCAAATATGGAGGATGCATATCGAAAAGTAGGTATGATCCGAGCCGCAGGAGGAGTGATGGTGACGGTTGATGAAGGTCGCCTGGAAATGGATATTATGGAGGTCGCTGTATGAGTTCAGTAACAAAGTCGGGAATTATACTTCCTTATTATCAGTATAAAAAAGGACAGATTGTTTATGCGGATCTGGGAAACAATCCGTCAGGGATAGAGAGCGGCATTCGCCCATGTATGGTTATAAGCAATAGCCGAAGTAATCATGGATATGCACCACAGGTGACAGTATGCCTTATGACAACTAAGTTCAAGAAGAATCCTGTCCATGTAAGGATTTTGCCGAAGGATGTGTCGGGATATTCCATAAAACAGGAATCTGAGCTTTTGCCTGAACAGAATAAAACTATATGAAAATGCAGCAGCTCATGGTTTTGGACTTGGACTTCCTCATATCTATAGAAATAATTTTGGAAGAAATGAAGAGTATTTTATTTGTACTGCTGATCCAAAAAATTTTAAAGCTGGACAAAGTAGGTCAACATCAGCTGCATCTGCATTAAGTTGGGCATGTAAATGGATTATGTTATGCGAAATGTGGATGAATGGTGAAATAAGTGATGATGTTGCAGCAGAAGGCAATTATTGATTATTAGTGCTCAGCTAAAATGCTGAGCACTTTTTTTGGAGGCTTTGACATGAAGGTGATTTTTTCCGATAGAGCTTATGCATCAGTTTTAGCAGAAACAACCGAAAAAATTAAAACAGAAACTGGAGGCTTGTTTTTGGGTAAAATTGAAAATGATGTATGGTACATTATTGAGGCAATTGATCCTGGTCCAAAGTCAATTTTTGAAATTGCATATTTTGAATATGATACAAAATATACAGAACACCTAATCAATAAGATTGCGAATTTATATGATACTGAACTTGAATTGATTGGACTTTGGCATAGGCATCCAGGCTCATTTGATATTTTTTCATCAACTGATGATGGAACAAATTCTAAGTATGCATCTATGAGACCGCAAGGTGCCATTTCAGGTCTTGTTAATATAGATCCAGATTTTAGATTTACGATGTATCATGTTTCGCAACCGTGTAAGTATTCTAAAATTACATATGAGGTTGGTAATGATAAAATACCAGAAAAGTTATTAGAATTCTTTCCATAAATTCCATACCTATTTTATGAGCTTCTTCCGGAGTAATATCATCATCTTTTGCAAAGGCCTGAATAAAGTGATATGCCTTGATATCAGCATCGGAACGCTTGCGACAATTCTTAAGCATATTTGCAAACTGGATATGAGCTAATTCTTCATTACAATGCAAACATTCTACAAGGATTTTTCCTTCTGTTTTTTCGGAATTTGTGATGTATCGGATAGAAGCTTTTGGGTCAGTCTTAATCTTAATTATCTTGCAGGTTCCCATGCGCACCTCCTACGAAAAAATCTCTTCCGATTTTCTTAGTTACATTAGCCTTATCTATGATACTTTCATTTACGGATTTCTTTAATTTTTCAAATTCCTTTTTGAGTAATTGTACCTGGTAGCTTGTAACAGAATGATTCTCATTAACTGCCTTAGCAATCTGATTAATATTTACACCGATTTTTATGAATCTGTTCTGTGTAATCATCGAGATGAGAGTAGTCAAGGTTTATAAATAATCCGTGATGTATAAAGTTACGAATTACTTCGGAGTAAGTGGAGTATCCGTAATATTCTTTTTGTCTTTGCAGGGCGTTATACTCTTCGGAAGATAAGTATATTCCGATATGCGTCATGTCTTTTCTCTTCATAAATCTGTTTTTCCTTTCTGCGCTTTTCTTGATAGGGGTCTGGGGATATTCCCCAACAAGCTTGCCTCTGAAATCTTATAAAATTTCGACAGAGATTTTGGCGGTTAGGCTATAGCCTAACCAATGCTTGCTGTACTTGTGAGGGAGCTATGCACCCTCACTGCATCCGAAAGGATAGCAATAAAAAAAGTTGCTACCAATGGGCGCAATTCACCCAAGTGATAACAACAGATTTATGAATTGATTTATAGGTTGATTATAGCAGAAGAGTGGGAGGTTGGAAAGATGGTAAATAAAAAGACGGGTGTCTTACCCGCCGCTTGGTGGACCAGGGTCTTTCGACCAGCCCGATTTCTACTCTTACAATAGCATAAACTCGGATGGATTTCAATATGTTAACTGAAAAAACTTAAAAAGTTTAACCATCCGTTTTTTTGCTTGTAAGTATATTAGCAGTTCTAACTTTCAGATGCAATAGGAAAGTGCTGCCATATTTATGATACTCACTATTTTGTAAAGTGTTACATATAAAGGTTCGATTTATATAGATGAAGTGTTTGTGGTAGAAGTGGTGATTTATTTTTTTCGCTGAAAAATACCGTATTGAAAGTATTCATCGTGTAACGATAGATCGAGCGGTGGAAAGGAAACTGAAATCCTTGGATTTTAATTGATTTATTCCAATCAGTGTGCTATATTTGATTTGTAAATAAAAATAGTTTACAAATTAAAAAGGATGCATTATGGAAGAATATCTTACTGAAATGCTTCATATCGATACTAAATTAGTCGAGGCTACAGTATTATATGATCATCTCTCGCTTTTATTTACAGCG
>ODAI011235435.1_pt1 | contig 15142 bp, 18 predicted proteins | sample 1539321 | NCBI WGS metagenome assembly ODAI01 (sample SAMN02144231, study PRJEB22623) | gut metagenome | biome: sheep rumen | host: Ovis aries | place: New Zealand
AGAAGCGCACTTATAAGCAGAAAACCCGCGTATCGGTTGCAGACGGCGAGGAAATATACGACGGCGAAAACTACCCGAATTTCCCGATTGTGCCTTTATGGGCTAACCCTCACAAACAGAGCGAACTAACAGGCAAACAAGAGCAGATTGACGCATACGATTTGATAAAAAGCGGCTTTGCGAACGACCTTGATGATGCTTCTGCTATATATTGGACTATACAAAACGCGGGCGGCATGGACGACATCGATTTGGTTAAGTTTGTGGAGCGCATGAAAACCGTTAAGGCGGCGGTCGTAGAGGATAACGGCGCAAAGGCTGAAAGTCATACGATTGACGTTCCCTATGAAAGCCGCGACACGCTTTTAAATCGGCTTAGAACTGACCTATACGATGATTTTATGGCCTTCAACACAAAAGAAATTGTCAGCGGCGCGTCAACGGCGACACAGATAAAGGCCGCATATCAACCACTCAATGATAAATGCGATTTGTATGAATACCAGATAAGAAAGTTCTTAAAAGGCATTTTATCAATCGCAGGCATAGACGACAAGCCCACATTTACGCGTGACATGATTGTAAACGTGCAGGAAACAATCCAAGTCTTAACGCAGGCGGCGCAGTATGTATCCGATGAATACATGACCGACAAGATTTTGACCACGTTAGGCGATAAAGACCGCATTGAGGAAATAAAGGGCGAGATTATGAACGCTGATATCGATAGGTTTACAGGCGGCGAGGAAGAATAATGCCAGACATTGCACACAAAATGACAGAGGCCGAGATTGAGGCCTTAGAACGCAAAATAAAAAAAGAGTACGACCAGGCCTTGCGCGATGCAGAACGCAAGGCTTCGGCATATTTTGACAAGTTTGAGGAACAGGATTTAAAGCAACTCCAAAAACTAAAGGCGGGCGAAATCACAGTAACAGAGTATAAAACCTGGCGAACAAATAAAATGTTACAGGGGAAGAATTATAATGCCCTTGTCAACCGCCTGGCGGCTGATTTAAGCAATGCGGACAAGATAGCGATGAAAATGGTAGGCGATGCGCTTCCTGGCGTGTATGCCTTGAATAGCAACTTTGCGGCGTATGATATGTGTCGGGAAACGGGTGCGAACCTGTCTTTTGATGTTTACGACCGAAAAACGGTTGAAAGGCTTATAAAAGACGAGCCCGAAGTATTGCCGCCGAACTTAGATATCCCGAAAGACCTGCAATGGAACAAACAGCATATCCGCTCCGCATTGACACAGGGAGTTTTACAAGGTGAGTCAATCGACAAAATAGCGAAACGCCTTAGAAACGTGACGGACATGGATAGACGCGCCGCAGTACGCAACGCAAGGACAGCCATTACAGGGGCACAAAACGCGGGCAGATATAACCGCTACAAAGAAGCGGAAGAAAAAATGGGACTTGTGTTTGATAAGGTGTGGATGTCGGTTCACGATAAAAAAACCAGGGACAGCCACCGTGATATCGATGGAACACAAGTGCCGTATAATGAAAAATTTCCGAATGAACTCATGTATCCAGGCGACCCAGATGGCAAACCTGGCGAGGTCTATAATTGTAGATGCACGATGAAAAGTGTTTACATGGGAAAGCGGAGCGAAGTTCAAAACGCCTACGGCAAGTTCAAAGAAGAAGGCTTTAAGGAATGGGAACAAGATAAAATTGACATGCGGAGAGTCGTTGATGGAAAGGATTTGACCGATACCTGGCAACGCAGGCCGCAGGAGTTTGATTTTGAAATAGAAGATGTTATCAATGCGCAGGGATTTGATGGATTACCGAGGGTAGTTGATGCAGAAGAGTTTGACAGATATGTGCAGGAGAGTAACTTTATTGCACAGAGAACGTATTCGGCTCCCGACCAAGAAATCCTTGATGCTTATAGAGATCAATTATACAACGGCAAGTGGTATGTTGACTGTTCTGTTGGCGGGTCTCATTATGGACAAGGTATGTATTGTACTGCAACCAACGGAGACTCGGTTAATGATAGTATTAAAAATACTATGAGTAAGTACATTGAAAGAAATGTTGAAAGAATTACGGATTATGGTGATTTGCAAATTGATGTAAAATCTGCAGTTGAAACATTTACTGTAACACCCGATGCCAAGTTTATAAACCATGATGATTTGCGCAAACTAAAGGAAAAGGAAATAACTGAATTATCATCAAGCGGCAATTATGACAAAATGAATGAAATATTCAACATGGATAATGGTTCATATGCAACCATGAAAGGGTATGATGGTATAACAGGGGTTTATAATTTTGTATCAAAAGACAATGATGATGTTATTATCCTTAATCGTACAAAAGTTATATTTAAAAAGGAGAAGTAAAAAATGATCGAATTTCGCAGAAACAAAGAAACTGGAATACTCGAAGTGTGGAAAGATGGAGAGTATGTGGGCGATATTGTTACGATGGGAGATAAGGTAAATGGCGAAACAGATAGCGAGCATCAAGATAGAGAATGACCACACAGAGGAAGTCCTGCGGGCATTAAAGGACGGAACGGAAGAAATACTAACCAGATGGGGCGAGGCCGCGGAAGGTTTTGCAAAGGAAGAAATCACCCGCAAGGTGTATGATACTCCGCCGAGCAAATATTACAAAAGGACGGGCAACTTGCGCAACTCTATCACGTATGATGTAAAGGAAAGCGAAAACGCCGTTTACATCGGAAGCGCGGTTGAATATGCGCCCTATGTTGAACTCGGTACGAGCAGGAACATGGAACCGAGGCCATTTTTGCGGCCTGCTATTGAGGAACATAAACAGGCATATATGGATATTATGAACGACGTTATCAAGTGAAATTCCACATAGAATTACATAAAAGGGCTATGATACCATATTAACGGAAAAAGGTGGAACAGCCCGAGCAAAAAGAGCCCAGGGCGAAGTCCAGGGCTTTTTTCTATATAAACAAAAAACCTAAATCGCAAAGAACGCGACCGAGAGAAAGGAAGGTCATAAAATGGCACTTACGAAAGCACAGGTTAAAGAAATCTTGTCCGCCGCAGGCGTAGACACGGAGCACATGAGCGACGCGGTTACACGCATTATCGACGGGCATACCGCATCGATTGAAGCGTTAAGAGAAGAACGCGACAAATATAAGGCGGACAGCGAAAAATTTGCTGACACTAAAAAGGAACTCGAAGATGTGCAGAAAAAACTCGCAGAAGCGGGAAAAGATGCCTACAAAGTGAAGTATGAGGCAATAAAAGAGGAATTTGCAGAGTATAAAAACGGCATTGAGGCCGAAAAGACTAAGCAGGGAAAACTCGCCGCATACAAAAACCTTTTAAAGAAAATAGGCATATCAGACAAGCGCATCGACGCAGTTGCTAAGATAGCAGACCTTGAAGCGTTGGAACTTGATGACAGCGGCAATATCAAGGGCGAAAGCGAACTTTCCAAAACGCTGAAAGAGGAGTGGGAAGATTTTATTGTTACCGAAGGCGAAAAAGGTGCTAAAACACCGAAGCCGCCTGCAAAAGATAGCGGAACAGAAAAACTCACAAAAGAGGATATCGCAAAGATAAAAGATACCGCAGAAAGGCAGGAGGCCATCAAAACCTATATGAATGAAAATGGAGGATGGTAAAAATGGGAGTTGAAACATTAACAGACCCGAGAACAGCCCTTCCGAACACTTACACGAATGTGAACGCAAGGGAGATTGATTTTGTAACCAGGTTCGGGAATAACTGGCAGGCATTGCAGGAAATTCTCGGCATTATGAACCCCGTGGCAAAGGAAAACGGAACAAAACTCGTTTCTTATACTGCGGAGGTAGCATTAGAGGACGGAGATGTGCCCGCAGGTGCGGTCATTCCCTATTCTAAGCAGAAAATCGAGGAGATTGCTCATGATGACCTTTCCCTCGAAAAGTATGCGAAGGCTGTAACAGTTGAAGAGGTTAATCAGTACGGCGCAAGGATTGCAATTCAGAAGGGCGACGAGGCTTTCCTTAATGAATTACAGGGTAAAGTCACCGACTCTTTCTATACTTTCGTCGCAGATGATACCGCGGCTATGACGGGCTCTTATACCACATGGCAGAAGACCGTCGCAATGGCTATCGGCAAGGTTCGCGATAAGTTTAAAAAGATGCGCAAGAATACGACAAATGTGGTTGTATTCGTTAACACGCTCGATGTATATGATTATCTCGGCGATGCATCTATTAGCATCCAGAGCCTTTTCGGCCTCGATTACGTAAAGAATTTCATGGGCGCAAGCACTATGATAATCACAAGCGAAATCGAGCCTGGAACTGTTATCGCTACCCCTGCGGAGAACCTTGTTCTTTACTACGCAGACCCCGCATCGTTCGACGAGTTAGGCCTTGCATATCAGACCGACGGAGTAACAAACCTTATCGGCTTCCATGCACAGGGCAATTATGGAACAGCAGTAGGCGAGAGCTTCGCTTTAATGGGAATGAAATTATGGGCTGAATATGCTGATGGTATTGCGGTTCTTACGGTAGACGCAAACCCTTAAATGCTGTCACCGTTAGCCCCGAGGCTGACAGCACTGATTTCTGGGGCACAACCGCGGGCGAGATGCAGGATGATTTGACGGTATCTGGAAACAAGATTACGGGTACTCTTAAATATATCGACAGCGGAACGCTTGCGCGCGATTGGGGAGCAGGATATTTCATGGCTCTCAAATTTACAGATATCGACGATGATGCTGAAAAATGCCTTGTCGGCCTTGAGCCTTCTGTATCGAGCGGCCTTGTGGATATTATTTCCGACCCCGATAAGAACGGCGTGTTCAAGGTTACAGACTCAAAGAGGCAGAAATTCAAAGTATACTCAACAGGCCACGGTCATTCATGCACTCAGTATTTTGACCTTTCTGGCTTAGAGTTTGAAAGCACAGGAGCGTAATCTATGTATAAAACAGTTCGTTTCTTTACTGACTTGCAGGACGGAAACCATGCCTATCACGAGGGCGATATCTACCCTCGTGAGGGCTTAACTGTGAGCGAGGAAAGGCTTGCAGAGTTAGCAAGCGATAAAAACCGCCGCAAGACCCCGTTGATTGCAAAGGTAGAGGAGAAAAAGGATGTTGACGCAGATATGCCAGGAGTTGAGGAATTGGTTCGACCGAAATCAACCGAAACTCCACGAAAGAATAATAATCGCAAACGGAAAAATACAAAACCCCGAGTTTCTGACGCTGATAAAGAATAGCCAGTATTTCCGCATCATTGGGTCGGCATTAAATGACGGAGTATTTCAGTATACAAACGACTTGACGCTAACCGATGAAGAGTTTGACGGTTCAATCTGGTTAATGGCTGTTCCCAGGGGCTTTCTTGCATTAGTTACAGAAATAGAGGCCTGGAACACAAAATACGGCGCAGGGGCGATGTCACCGTATGCTTCCGAAAGTTTTGGCGGATATAGTTACAGCAAAGGCGCAACCGCAGGCGGATCAAATGCTACCACATGGAGCGACGCGTTTGCTTCAAGGCTTAACGCATGGAGAAAGATATGAGTTTGTTGTTAGACGCGATGGAAAAGTGCACGATGCTTGATAAAACAACTGCGGTCGACGAATATGGCGGCTATGTTGTGACATGGGTTGAGGGCGCGGAATTTAATGCGGCAATAACATTCGACACATCAATCGAAGCGCGTACGGCTGAAAAACAGGGCGTGAAAAGCCTCTACACCGTAACAACGCCGAAAGCAGTTACACTCCAGTTTCACGACGTTTTCAAAAGGGCGCGGGACAACAAGGTTTTCCGTGTCACATCAGACGGCGATGATAAATTTACACCCGCAAGCGCATCGCTCGACATGCGCCAGGTGACAGCGGAGGAATTTGTTATAAATGGATAAATTTCAAGCGATAAATTATTTCTGGAGTGGTTTTGGGCTTCCTGTATACGACGAGCAGGATATTCCCGATGATGCTGTGATGCCTTATATAACATACAAGGCATCAGCCGACAGCCTGGGAAATTCTTTGTTGTTATATGGGAATTTGTGGTATAGAGAAAACACCTGGAAAAATATATCCAAAAAGGCGCAGGACATAGAGAAAGCGATTAAAGAACACGGCTATGTCTTAATCAACACATCAGAGCCGAAAGGCTATTTAAAAATTTCAGCGGAAACGCCGTTCGCACAACGCATGAAGGACGACGATGAAGTTGTAAAGCGTATATATCTAAACATTAACGCCGAATTTTTGACGGCATATTAACAGGAGGATAAAAAAATGGGAAGATTTACAGTTATCCCGCAGGACACATTCGACGGCCTTCAGTTGGATGTCGGCTTAGTTCTTAGCAAGTTCGACCCCGCGCATCCCGAAAGAACCGAGGACGAGGATATTATATGTGCAACCACGGGCGGAATCAAGATTGATTGTATTCCGACTTATTCCGATTTAGGAGAGGATGTTGATAACTGCCCCGCGAATATGAAAGAGTTGAAGCACCTTGACTCATGGGAGTGCAAGTTTGGCTTCACATCGTTAGGCACAAGCCCCGAAAGCATTAGGCTTTCCCTCGGCGCGGCTGACATAAACTCTGCAACAAGTGCAATCGTTCCCCGCAAGGATTTAAAGCAGAGCGATTTCACGGATATTTGGTGGGTAGGTGATAGAGCCGATGGCGGTTGTGTCGCTGTACAGTTAAAGAACGCACTTTCTACCGCGGGATTTTCTTTACAGACCACAAAGAACGGCAAGGGACAGGTCACGGTCGAAATCACAGGCCATGTATCAATAAATGACCAGACCACGATGCCGATGGTTATCTACAGCATCGACCCGAGCGAAACTACTTACTACAACGTAAATCAGACGCTCTCGCATGTGGCTTCCACGTTCACAAATAACACAATCGAAGCGAGCGCGGCGTTTACTGCAACACTTACAGCCGACTCAACCTACAACATGGAAAATGTTGTTGTCATGGTAGGCGGCGAGGACGTAACTGACAGCGCGTACGATAGTTCCACAGGTGAAATATCGATTGCATCTGTTAGCGGCGATATCAATATAATTGCAACTGCAACAGCGGGCGCATAAAAGGAGGATTATTTATGAGATTATCAGAAATCAAAGGACAGGAAGCGATTGACGCGCTTGCGGATTTAATAAAGCCCGCAACCGAAATCTTTTCGGATAAAAAAGTTGTTGAACTTTTACGCGGGCAGAACAAAATCGAAGCAATCAAGGTCATGCTCAAAACACATGGAAAAGCAGTTATCGAAATGCTTGCAATACTGGATAGGAAAGACCCTGCTACATACGAGCCGTCGATTGTTACATTGCCGATGAAACTTCTGGAATTTCTGAATGACCCCGAGGTAACAGAACTTTTTTTCTCGCAGGCACAGACGGAGGGGCAGACTTCTTCTTCGTCTGTTATGGCGAATACAGAGGAAAAGCGGATATAAAATTGTTTATGCGGTATATCCAGGCTCGCCGCAAGTTGTGGGAGCGCGAAGAGGTATACCGCATTTACATGACCGACTCCATGCGTTCTCTTACAGGTGCACAACAAAGATATATCGATTTCTTTGCGCCGATTGAAACACGAACCGCGCCAGAGATAATCGCGCATATAAAGGGAAAACTCAATGGACTTATTTGAACTTGTTGCGAAACTTATTTTAGATACGGATGATTATGAAAAAGGCCTTGACGATGCTAAAGACGACGCAGGTAAAGCAGGCGGCGGCATCGGCGCGGCATTAGGGACAGCGGGAAAGGTTGCGGGCGTTGCATTGACCACAGCGACGACCGCTGTTTCTGCGTTAGCGACACAATCCGTCAAGGCGTTTGCAGATTTTGAACAGTTAGAAGGCGGCATTCATACCCTATTCGGCGCAGGTGATAAAAGCCTGGAAGAATATGCTGAAACGGCGAAAGCAACTGCAAAAGATATTGAAAATTCTGGTATAGATTGGGACAAATATGCGAACACGGCCTGGATGGAAAACGGCGGCTTCCAGGGGCTTTTCGATGAAATCCAGTATAACATGGACGAACTCGGCACAAGCGCGCAGGAATTAGAGGAATATCTTCACTTTGAATATGATTTAGACGTAGAAGATGCAAAGGCGGCGATTGAGGCGTATCAAAACGCCTTGACCGATGAAAGCGTGACGGCAAAATATGAGTCATTGATGGCGGCGCAGGAAGATGTCATGAACAACGCCGCGAAGGCTTATCAAACCGCAGGCATGTCGGCGAACGACTACATGGAAACCGTCATCGGTATGGCGGGCGCGTTGAACAAGGCCACAGGTGACACAGAGGAAAGCGCGCGGCTTGCTGATATGGCGATTGTTGATATGGCTGACAATGTCAACAAGATGGGAACGTCGATGGAAATGGTGCAGAATGCTTACACGGGGTTCAGCCGTGGAAATTATACCATGCTCGACAATCTTGCCCTCGGATTTGCAGGTACGAAGGAAGGTATGGAACAACTTCTTGCGCAGGCGGAGTCAATTTCTGGCATAGAATATGATATCAGTTCTTATGCGGATATTGTAAATGCAATTCACGTCGTGCAGGAAGACATGGGAATTGCAGGCACAACCACAGAAGAAGCCATGACGACAATTTCGGGCTCTTTCGGTATGGTGAAAGCATCATGGGAAAACCTTGTAGCAGGCTTCGGGAAAGAGGATGCAGATATCGGCGGCCTGGTTGGTAACTTTGTTCAAAGCGCGGAATATCTGCTTGATAATGTTGAGCCAGTATTTTCCAGGGTTCTTGAAGGAATAGGGGCTTTCGTTGAAAGCATTGCGCCCGTATTGGCTGAAAAACTGCCCGAAATCGTGAATGAGGCGTTACCAATAATTCTTAACGCAGGCGCAACTCTTATTTTAAAACTTGCGGAGGGCGTTATTCAATCGCTCCCTACATTAACGGCGACGATAATGCAAATTATCACAGGAATAGGAAATACAATCGCGGAAGCATTGCCGACACTTATTCCCATGATTGCAGAGGCCGTCGTTGGCATTGTAGAAGCCTTTACAGACCCCGAAGCATTGTCGGGCGTATTGCAAGCAGGCGTCGCCATCATAACAGGGTTAATCGAGGGAATTTTGGCCGCGATACCCGTATTTATAGAGGCACTTCCGACTATCATTGAAAATTTAATGAACGTGATAAAGGAAAATTTACCTATAATCATCGAGGCCTTGATTTCGATTGTTGTAATGATTGCGCAACAGTTACCCGTTATAATCATGAGTATCATAGAAATGTTACCTACAATCATCGAAATGGTTGTGAGCACGCTGATTTCGCTGATACCCGTGTTAATCGACGGCGCAATTCAGTTATTTTTAGGAATAGCGCAGGCAATCCCGCAGGCAATTCCCGAAATAATCGCAAAAATCCCCGATATAATCATGAGCATAATAACAGCCCTCACGGATATGATACCAGAGTTAATCGATGCGGGCGTACAGTTATTCGTCGCCCTTGTGGGTAACATGCCGCAGATTATATTGACAATAGTGTCTGAAATGCCGCAAATAATTAGTGCAATTGTAAAGGGCTTCATCGACTCTGTGCCTAAGATTGCGGAATGCGGCGTTAAGTTGATGGAGGGGCTTGCGAAAGGTATTATTCAAGGCATTGTCGCGCCCATTAAGGCCATCAAAGAGGCAGGGAAAAAGGTTGTTGATAATGCAAAAAAGGCTTTCGGTATTCATTCGCCCTCAAAAGTGTTTGAGGAACTGGGTGATTTTATAGACCAGGGCTTCGCGTTAGGAATAACCGAGAACCTGGATGCAGTTAGCCAGGCCATGAACGAAATGAGGGACGCGACAGCCGCCCCTGTCGACGATTTTGAGGATTTTTGGAATACATCTACCTCTACCATACAAACAGGCGCGACAGCGGCTGATAAGGGCGGACAAATGGTAACTGCAATCCTTGAAGTCGATAAAGTACAACTCGGAAAAGTTGTGTTTGAATTAAACAAATCTGAAATGCAGAGAATGGGCGTTAATTTGGCGCAGGGAGGTATCTGATGGCGTATTTTATAATAGACTCAATCCGCTATGATATGCCCTGCTCCATTGAACGCGAGGCCGAAATACGCGCAAGCGATATATCTGGCATGCTACTTGATAAAGGGTATTTCAACGACGTTATCGGAACATATATGCGTTATACGGTGAGCGTGGCTGTGCCTACGGGGCAGGAAAGCGATTACGCGCAATTATATGAGATTTTGACCGACCCGAAAGCGTCACATACTTGTGATTTACCATATAACCAGGGGCGCAAGATTATCGTCGGTAGAATAGAGGCTGTTAGTGATAAATATTATCACGAGGAGGACGGCGTTCATATTTGGCGCGGTACGAAATTCACAATAACGGCAAATGAGCCGTCAAAGGTAAATGAACTATGATTGGATTTGCGGTTGATGGAGTGCGTTTCAATCTGCCTTGTTCGGTAGAACGTGAGGCCGCAGTACAGGCAAGCGATATTTCTGGAATGTTGCTTGATAAAACCTACTTCAATGACGTGCTCGGAACTTACATGCGGTATTCCGTGAGCATAGCCGTTCCAGTTGGTCAAGAAAGCATTTATTCGCAATTATATGAAATATTGACCGAGCCTGTCGAGGGACACGTTTTTGAATTGCCATATAATCAAAATTCGTTATCTATAACAGGCCGCGTTTCGGGTGTGAGTGATAGAAAATACAAAAACACCTGGCGGGGAATAAAATTCACGGTTGATGCGAACAATCCTACAAAGGAAATGTCATTAGGGCAGGTCATAACAAGGGGAGTTTCGCAGTTACCGCTCGTCACCGATATAGACGCGGGAAAAGTTTACTACGTGAACGCGATGGGCGAATGGGAATGGACGGATTGGGTGGACGGCGATGTACGTAAATATTAACAATAAAAATTATACAAGATTATTTGATTTATCATTCGACCCGCAGGCTGACATCACGGGCGCAGAAATAGTGATAAATCAATTTGTCGTCACTATTAAAACCGACGACACTATAAATGTCGGGGACACGGCTTGTTTATATGATGATTTAGACAATTTGTGGGCGAAGTATAGGATAACGGATGCCGACAGGTACGATGAATTTTCGTGTAAAGTAGTCGCGAAATCCCCTGTTTTATTATTGGATAGAAAAAAACTACCTGCGAAAATGTATTCTTCAATGAGCGTCGCGAGCGCAGTTGCGGAAGTTATGGGCGATATTCCTTATACAATAGACCCGTCAATAACGGGCTCGGTGTCTGGGTTTGCGCCCGAACAAAGCGCAAGGGAACGACTTCAATGGATTTGCTTCTGCCTGGGTGCGTATGTCAAATCGTTTTTCAACGATAAATTGCAGATATTAGACGTGGGCGAGGATGTGGTAGCAATACCACTTTCCAAAACATTCTGGAAACCGTCAATCTCGTATGCTGATTACGTTAGCGCAATAAAGGTCAGAACGTACGCATACAGGCAAGGCACGCCCGAAACGACGGATAAATACGTTACGCCCGATGATAGTACATATTACATCGAAACGACGCAGGACGTAACCATTTCAAACCCGAATGTCCCTGCGGCTGTGCCCGAAAATGTTATTGAGTTCACGGATGTGAAATTGGTTAACTCTACAAACGTTTCAGAGATAGCAAGCAGGCTTTCAACGAACTATTTCATGAGGATGGAAATTGACGCGGATGTGGTTAATAACGCCGAGTTTATACCTGCGGAGAAATATGCCTTAAATTATGACGGGACACACTTGATTGAGGGTTACATGAAATCGGCTGATTTTTCGTTTGGTGTGCAGGCGCGTTCCCGAATTAAGTTAGGGCAGGCGCGGGCGATTGATGCCGTGACCGCTATTATTCGATACTTGTGGGATGCGGTTGTTATATTAAGACAGGTCTTTTATCTGCCTAAGAATTACGGCGTAACGTTTGAAACTAAGTGGATAGAGTGGCAAAACGAAGGCCATAGATATATTTTTATCCCCGCGACAGACAGCATAAGCGGAAGCACAGGCGAAAGCGGCGTGACATTAGATGTGCAAAACAGCGTCGCGCTTGATATGTATAACGGAAATTTATTGGTTGTTAGTGTGGATGAAGTGAGTTCATCGGGAGGGGTTGTGAGCATTGAGTAAAGCGTTAATCACGGAAAGCACAATGGACGATATCGGCGATGCAATCCGTTCAAAATTAGGGGAAAGTCAAAAATATTATCCCGCGGAAATGCCAGAGAAAATTCGGTCTATCCCACAGGAGGCGGGCTCGGTATATTCGCCAGGCGAGGGAATAGATATCAGCAATTTTGTCATATCTGTGACGCAAGCCCTGCGTGATACTATTGCAGGGAAATCAACGGTATCTATAACGCCCACACAGCAAAGAGGAACAAAGGTTGCGGATTTTATAATTGACGGGGTTGCGGGAAGCATTTACGCGCCAGAAGCAGGCGCAGGCTCTTTCGCTGATTTATCAGATGTTGAAATATCAAATCTGCAAAACGGGCAAATCCCGAAATATAACGCTCAATCTGGCAAGTGGGAAAATGCTACCGACAGCGGCGGCGCAAGTGCTGTATCAGATTTGACGGATGTTAGCCTTTCAAACCTTGCAGACGGGGAAATTTTAAAGTACAATTCCACTTCACTCAAATGGGAGAACAAACCCGATGCAGGCGGAACGACGCTTCCGTTTAATGTTGTTATAAATTCAACCGACAACGGAATTGACCTTGTTTATGATGATGGAACATAAGGAGAAAAACAATGGCACAGCAAACGATAAACACACCGAGAGACACGACATTCAACACGACCGAAAATACACCGAGAAACCTTGCTGATGTTTTAGCTGATGAATTGAGCGGAATTGCTTCTGAAATAGCAAATATCGGTTCGAGTGACTATGACGACCTCACGAACAAGCCGCAGGTAAACGGAGTCACACTCTCTGGGAATAAATCAAGCGATGATTTAAGTCTTGCCATGCAGGAAGATTTGACATCTATCAAGGCAACAGGAACAACAAATGCGACAGGAGCAACCATAACGAGCGGAACATTCTTCTATCTGAACGGCACTCTTTGCAAGGCAAAATCCGACATTGCCACAGGAGCGACATTCACCCTTAACACGAATTATGAGGTTGTGACCGCAGGTGGACTTAATTCGCTAAATTCCGCTATATCATATATTGATGTTCCGATAAGTGGGGTGACTGATAATGATGGAACATTTAATCTATCCCATTTTATTCCTGTAGGTTATTATCCTACGCAACTAATAAAAAATGGTTATGTATCAATATTTTTTAACGGAACATCATCGGACAACATAGTATGGTTTGTTCTTCTTGTAAATTACACTAACATGACACCAATGGCAAATACCGCAATTAATTGTAAGGTGCGTTGTCTTAAATACAATCAGTAAACTAAATTTAGATTATATGGGCGAGTTAGTGGAAGTGATAGAAATTACGATGAAAGAGCTATGAAGAGGTGCAAATTCTCGCTCGCCCTTATAATAAATAATCGACTAAATTTAGATTTAGCAAAGATAATAAAGTCACTAAATTTTGAAAAAATAGTGAATAGAAAGGAGAAAATAAAATGAAATACGCAATAATCAAAGTAATCAACGGCAACTACTTCATCCATGCAGAGGGAATAACAGACCTTAAATCTGCAAAGACAAAGTTTCACGGCTTATGTCAGACCCTTTGGAATGCTGATGATGTTATTACAGCAGAAGCGATGATTGTGGATGAACAGCTTGATTGTGTAGAAGGCTACAAGGAATTTATATCAAAGCCAGTAACCGAGGAGGAGTAAGATGGCAAAAAATATCACAATCCTTGAAGGCAGGGAGACAAGGACATTTGGGGGAACGAAAAAATTACAGACCAATCTTGTCGGCGGTGGAACACAGAACTGGATTCCCGAAGATGAAGCCGCATCTTATGTTGATGCAGAGGATTTATCGGTTGACGAAAATGGATATTATGAACCCGATGCAGGAAGTTTTTATTCTTCGGTTGATGTAAATGTCGAGGTCGAACCCGATCTTGAAGAAATCACGATCACCGAAAATGGAGTATATACTCCCGAGGGTGATGGATTCAGCCGAGTATCCGTTGAGGTTGAAGAAGGCGGCGGTGGAGGCGATGACCCTTCGGTGCATGGCAATGAGGTAAAAGCAATAGCACAGACCGACATCAATGCAGGAGATACTGTGGCGGTGCAGGATGATTCATACGAGCCTGTCTCTGTTGATTGTCCTTTACCAGATAGGTTGTTTGATCAGTACGGCAATGCATCTGCATTGAAATTTGATGGTAAAAATATTTACTGGATAAAATATATTGACCCATATACAAGGGAAGTTCGTAAAAAACCGATATCAAGAATTGAATCTGAACAATATACTGTTGTCGCAACCATTGGACAAGGATGGGGAGGTATTGAGCCTTGGTATGTAAAAGGACAAGGTGAAGATGAGCAGGGAACATATCAGATCGCGGCAAGTATATTCACTAAAAAAGAAGTGAAAGCCTATATACAAGGTTCACAAGGACTCCAGTTCATGAGCATTGGAAAATGTGTCGGTGAAGTTTTAACAAATGCAACCTATGACAAAGCCTTAAAAAAGGTCAATGAAGGATATCTTGCAAGTAATTATTTTACGTGTAGACATATAAGCGGAGCAAGAGCAATCTTTGCAGGAACACCTGGCGGATTTGCAATCGCTTTGAATGGTGGAATTACAACATATTACAATGCAATCAAGCCGAGCGGAATTGATACCCTTGCAGGATGGGGATTTGCCATGTTTGCAGGAAATAATGCGATTTGTATTGGATATGATTCAAACAACCCGACACACAAATCAATCATCGCTTATCCTTTCGATGAAAGCGAATATGAAGAACCGAGAGAAACGGAAGGAAATGTCATCTGTTCACTTGATTTTACTTCGTATGCTGTTGGAAGTGATACGACATTTGATAGGTGGGCGATTGCTACAGATAATGGCTTGATCATAATTCGGTCAGATTTATCGTATACGATTTATGATGCCA
>ODAI013185357.1_pt1 | contig 15142 bp, 12 predicted proteins | sample 1539321 | NCBI WGS metagenome assembly ODAI01 (sample SAMN02144231, study PRJEB22623) | gut metagenome | biome: sheep rumen | host: Ovis aries | place: New Zealand
CATCGAATTCATTAATGAACGGTTTTTTGGGGGGGTGTATTTCCTTCCCGTTGTTCATCTTCTTTTCTTGCGTTGCTGGGCATCAAAAACGCGCTGGTGGACATTCCTGACAGTCCTTAAAACCACGCGGTCTTTGACATGATGGAACAAGTTCTGACGGATTTTTTTGCTGCGCATGGGGCCTCGCTACTTTTTGAAGTCCCACGGATTTGACAGATTGAACGGATTTGATATGGTCGCTGCGCTCAAAATTGTCTGAAAATCTGGTGGAAAATCTTTCAAAAGCTTATGGGATGGATGATTGCTTGAGTATGATGGGAAAATTCTTACAAGCGAGCTTGCTGGTATTTTTCTATCAGGCTCAAACTTTTATTCACTCTGCAAGATGAATAAAGGGTTTTGATTTTGTGATAATAACTTTGAGAACAAGTTTTCAAGATTATTCTTACAAAAACAAACCTCATCCATCAGGGGATAACCTGTATAATCTGTGAAATCTGTAAAATCTGTGGGAGAAAAACAAAAATGAGAAATCGGTGGGGTGGTTCAGTCGTCGATGAACTCGAGGAGGTCGGGGCTGATGCAGGAGATGGCTACGCTGCAGATACCTTCAAGGGTCACCACGACACGGCGGTCTTTCTTCACGCGGCAGATTTTGCCTTCCACTCCTTGGAAAATGCCGTCGATGACGCGAACGCGTCGTCCGGGTTTGTGGGAGAAGTCGTTGCCTAAGGGGATGATGCTTCCGTCCTGATGGGAGGCGACCTTGATGAATCGGGTCATCTGGATTTCCGGGATGTGGATAATCTCGTCGGGCGTGTCGTCGGTGTGGTGCCGCGTGTAGTAGCGGAGGGAGAATAGCTCTCGGTTGAACCGTTTGAGTTTTGTGATCTCGTCCTGCGAGTGGTGGATGAAGATGAGGCTGTTGAACATGGGTGCCAGCCACTTCCGCCGTTTCCCGTTCAAGCGAGTGACCTTCTCTTCAAGTGGGAGGAAGACCTCGACGTTCTTCTCGTTCTTTAGGAAGTCGTGGATGCGCATGGCGACAGAGTCCTGTGTGTAGGCGATGCGCATGGGATACCAGGCGACCTCGTCTTTCTTGGGTTGAACCCATTGGGACTTCTCTTCTGTTTCGGGGGTGTTTTGAGTTGAGACAATAACAGGGGGACACACCGTTGGGGTAACGTTGTCTGTTTTCGCTTGAAGGGGCGAAAACGTGTCATTTCCCTGCCCTGATACTCCTAAGGCTGTCTCGAAAGATGGTTCCACGTCTTCGGAAATGATGGAAATTCGCTGCAAAGGTACGAAAAATGTTGTAAACACGCACACTAATGATGCAAAAAATGTGATTTTTCGTAATTTGTATGCTTTTTGTTGAGCCATTTTGTTGAATAGCGATTGAAAAGTCGCCTAATTTGTGGTGTTGACGAGATGGTTTCAAGTGCCTACACTAAGCCAAATACTTTTGCGATTCACTTTCGTTGGCAGATTATAGTCTGCTCGAAGTTGTTATCCGATGGTTCATTCTTCCTTTTGTGCATTTGCAAAGAAATGGCACTAGTTAGAAGTTCACGATTCCAACCTTTTGACGTAGTTTCTTGCGCATAATATAATATGGTATTATCATCCTCGCCGAACTTGCGCATCAAAGTCAAAGTATGTCCCCATGGTAAAACTGCGACAGCCTGTCGCAGTTTTGGCTCGCTTTCACAGAAACGTTCATAAAACTTCTTCATGTCCCATAGGTTTCTTGGAGAAACACCCATCTGTGGATAAATAATGTGTCCCCAAAATGAAAATTCACTTTGGGGACGTGTCTTATAGGTGGGGGAATTACCTGATGGTGACGAAATTCTCGGAAAGCGTGAAAGTCTTTTCGTAGTTTTTGGTCCTTACCGTGTAGGTCTCGCCCATGTTGAAGAGTGGAGAGGTGATGAGGCTTGAACTTCGGTTCAGCGAGAAGGGAACCGTGATGGTGTCGATGAGCTTTCCTTTGCTGTCGTAGATTTGTATGGGTTCATCCTTGGCGATGTTGATGCCGATAAGAAGGGCTGTGGCCTGTTTGGCCGTTTCTTGAATGGGCACTGAAGGCATGTCGCCCATTCCTGCACCGACTGAGAAGACTTTGCCTCCAGATATTTCGATAGGGGAGAAGTCGCAGTCGAGTCCTTCTTCAGGCATGCCTCGCTGACTCCAGGCATAGACCGTGCCGCCTCGTATGATGATGGCCGGATCGCTGGCAGCGGGTGAACCGCCTTCCACACCCCCCTCGGGGGGCGTGCCTTGGGTGGCTTGGTTGGCTCCGAATCCTCCAAAGCCGCCGGCGAAGAAATCGACGAGGTTGGCATCAACGGCATCGTTGGTGGTGCTGATGGCCATCACTTGCGCACCGTTGAATTCGATGCAGGCATTGGCGTTGATGGCATCGTCTGTTGCCAATACGTCCACATTGCCACCATTGAGCACAACACCTTCTTTGCCCTCAATGCCTTCAGCCCCAGGAGTGCTGGTGCGCACGGTCACGTTGCCGCTGTGGATGATGACTTGCCCTTTGGAAGAGATGCCTTTGGCGGGCGAAACGTATTTATGCTTGCCGAAGTCCATTCCGCCTGGGGCATCGCCGCCTCTGAAGGGCGGAAAGTGGGCGGAGGCCGAGTCGTTGAAGGCTGGAAAGCCGCCTTCTGCGTGGCCGTTGAAGCCACCCATGGGACCTCCGAATCCGCCCATGGGGAAGTCGTCGTCTTTCATCCGCTCTTCAAATTCTTTGCGCATGTTTTCAAACTGCTTCTTCACGTCTTCGGGGATGCTGTCGGGGTGGAACTGTGGCATGCCCCCCATGGGGCCACCGCCAAAACCGCCCATGGAGAACGGCTTTTCGCCTAAGTGGTTGCCTGAGGTGGTGACGTTGAGGGTGATGTCCTCGATGGTGATGTCATCCTTGCACTTGATGCCTCGGCATCCATCGCCTGTGGCGACAATGTCGAGCGTTCCTTTGCCAGAGAAGAGTATCTTGTCTTTTGCCCAAATGACGGCCGACTTGTGGTTGAGGGTGTCATCACATGCTGTAATGGAAAGTGAGCTCTTGGTCCGTTCGGGGGCAATGATTTCCACTTTCTTTTTGTTTTTCAGCCAGAGTGGTGCACCCTCTTGGGATGTGAGATTCAGATTGTTCAGTTTCACTTTGGCCTTACCTGCTGTTTTTAGAACGAGTTGGCCGTCATCACTTCTTCCAGTCAGAAGAACGCTGAGTTTGTGCGCCTGATAGAAACTCTCAATGCTGACGTGTGAACCTTCAACCGTTACGTTCACACTGTCTTTTGTCTGTTGTTCCACTTTGGCAGTAGAACCATTGAAACGGATGGTGATGTCCTCTGCTTTACAAACATCGACCATCAAAAAGGGAAGCGCCCATAAAAGTAATTGTCTCATAGATAATTGGGAAAGTTATAAATTTCTTGCTTGGTTTTGTCGGTTTGATGTGTCAAAAGGCTAAAAAGATTAAAATCGAGTTGGCTTTTTCACGTTTTTTTCGTTACTTTGCATGCGTTATCAATAGAAAAGCAGATGGATTATTCCGACATGATGTCAAAAGCAGATGTGTTCTCTTCATACGCAGCGGAGGAGGGCGTGAAACAACATAATCATGAAATGAATTTGGCTTGGCAGTTTGTGACGAGCACGAATGTGTCGGTCTTTCTGACGGGAAAAGCCGGGACGGGGAAGACGACGTTTTTGCGGACCTTGAAAGAGCGTACCCCCAAGCGAATGGTTGTGCTGGCTCCGACAGGTGTGGCGGCCATCAATGCGCAGGGCCAGACAATTCATTCCTTCTTCCAACTGCCCTTCGGACCGATAGTGCCAGGCATGCAGCAAGGCGAAAAGAAGGGCCACTACAAGATGGGAAAAGAGAAAAAGAATTTAATCAAGACATTGGACTTGCTGGTGATTGATGAAATTTCGATGGTGCGTTGCGATGTGCTGGATGCGGTGGACCGGGAATTGAGAAAATTCAAGAACAGGAGCAAACCTTTCGGAGGTGTGCAGCTGTTGCTGATAGGTGATTTGCAACAGTTGGCTCCTGTGGCACAGGAAAAGGAATGGTCTTTGCTGTCTCCTTACTACAGCACGCCCTATTTCTTTGGTAGCAGGGCTTTGCAGCAGATTCAGTATGTGACGATAGAATTGAAGCACATCTACCGGCAGCAGGATGAGACGTTCATCCAGATATTGGGGAAAATACGGAACAATCGAATTGACGATGGTGTGCTGCAGGCACTGAATCGCCGTTATGTGGAAAACTTTCAGCCTCCTGCCGATGAAGATTGGATTCGCCTGACTACCCACAACCGAATGGCGCAGCAATATAACGAGCAGATGTTGGAAGGACTGAAGACGGCGGAGAGGTCGTTTCAAGCTGAGGTCCATGGTAATTTCCCTGAGAACAGTTATCCGGCCGATGAAACTTTGGTGCTGAAAGAAGGGGCTCAGGTGATGTTCATCAAGAACGACCCCAATCCGGGAAAAGAGTACTACAACGGAAAGATTGGGGTGGTGCGAGGCTTTGTGTGGAATGATGAAGCTGATAAATTGTTCATCGTCGTGTTTTGCAAGGAAGACAACCGAAAGATTTATGTGCCGCAGTTAGTGTGGGAAAACACGAAATATGTGATAGATGATGCAACGAAAGAAATAAAGGAAGAGGTGGACGGAACATTCAGACAGTATCCGTTGCGGCTCGCCTGGGCCATTACTGTGCACAAGAGTCAGGGGCTGACTTTCGACCATGCGGTATTGGACATCAACGATTCCTTCACTCACGGACAAGTGTATGTGGCACTAAGTCGTTGCCGCACATTGGAAGGAATGGTGTTGGCACGCCCTTTGTCCATGCGTTCAGTCATTACGGACGAGACAGTTAATGCCTATATCGACCGCGAGCTGGCAGAGGCTCAGCAGACAGAGAGTAAGCTGCCCCAGATGAAGTATGATTATTTCTTGATGCTGCTGAATGAACTCTTCGACTTCCAGGCGCTGAAACTCGATGCGCAATATCTTTTTAAGGTGGTCAATGAGCACCTCTATTCTTCCTATCCAAACTATCTTGCCATGTTACGTGAGGTGTTGCCGCAAATAGAAATGCAAGTTGTGGCTGTTGGGCAAAAATTTCGTCTGCAATATCAATCGATGATGCAACAAGGTGGCACGGCTTTTGCTCAAAACGCTCATTTGCAAGAACGGCTGAAGGCGGCGATGGGATATTTTGAGACGAAACTTCATGAGCTGCTCGACCCTGTAGTGGTGGCCTCAAAAGTGACTATCAACAACAAGCAGGTCATTACGCAGTATAATAATGCACTCGATGCGTTTATGCTTTCCTACAAATTGAAAGTGGGCATCTTCGCCCGTCTGAAAGGGGATGGATTTACCATTCGCGAATATCTCAACGCGAAAGCAAAGGCCGCCTTGGATGAAGTGAAGGTGGAAGAGGGAAAACCGAAGAAGGCAAAATTGCCAGATGGCAATGAAGAAAAGCCTAAAAAGGCGAAGGTGGATACAAGGGCTGTGACCTTTAAGATGTTTCGCGAAGGGAAGAGCATCCTTGACATATCCAAGGAACGGTCGCTTTCGAGGGGAACCATTGAAAATCATCTTGCCTATTACGTGGAGAATGGAAAAATGAAGGTTGAAGAAATTGTCAGTGCCCAGCATCAAAACATTATCCGTGGCATTGTGCGTTCTTTCGATAAAGCCTATTCGCTAACTGATGTGAAGAACCGCTTGCCCAAAGACTACACCTATGCCGAAATCAAATTGGTGATTGCCGACATGAACAAGAAGTGACCCCTCTTTTCTGAAGTTTCACCAACAAAAATCCCGTCTCTCACGCATTTTCTCCATGAATAATTGTTTAATTGGGAAAAAGGGTGTACCTTTGTGGGGCAATGTTTTGTAAAAGAAAATGAAGATACCAACACTTTCAAGCATTAAGACAATAGAACAGCAATATCAAACAGGTGAGAATCCTGTATTAGTGCTTTGTTCTGACAAGAACGCTTATATTTGCAAATATATGCGTTCTTCTGGTAGTGCGTACAAACTTGCTTGTGAGTTGATTGGCTCGGTGATGGCTTTGACTTGGAATATCAATACGCCAAGTCCCGCTTTTGTGAAAATCAAACAACAGCATTGGTCGCAACTGTTGGCACAAAGATATAGTTCCACTCTTGCGTATGGAACCAAGCGGAAAGAGAACATTGTTGATATAACACCAACGACTTTCTCCGTTGTCCCCACTACAAAAAGGCTGGTAAAGGAATTGTTGGAAATCGCTTTGTTCGATTGTTGGATAGCCAATGAAGACCGGAACATCAATAATGCAAACTTGATGTATGATATTGAACATTCACAGTTCGTTTCCATCGATTACGGATGTATACTCAATACAGCCACGTTTGAGTATCCGTTATCCCAACTCACGTCAACGGACACTATCCTCTATTCAGATTTGTTCCATCATATAATAAAAGGAACAGATGCCAATGATGTCTTGAAGATGGCTGAAAGTTTGAGACGAAATTATCAATATGAGATACAACAATGTCAAGCCCAAATAGACTTCATAGTGTCAATCCTTCCTCCAGAATGGGCAGTTCCTTCTCCTGTGCTGAAAGAAAAGTTGCAACAACTGATGGATGTACAATGGGTTGATGCGGTTTGGAACAATTTTGTATCATTATTAAATGAAAATTTGTAATTTATGGAAACTTTAAGATATAGTATTATATATGCTGTAATCCGCTCGGAAATAGCGGAACGGTTGAGTTTGGGACTTATCACGGTTGCCGATGGTCAAGTGGATGTGCGCTATTCAGACAAAAAACTGCGAGTGCTTGAAAGTCTGTATTCTCCCAAGGACTATCAATTTATCTCTAAGACAATTCGTTCATTATATAGTAACAAAAACGTCAACTCGGTGGATACCATCAACTACCTTGCCCGATACTCCAACAATCTGATGACCGTTTCTCAACTTCAAGGTATTGACCTTGCTCCTACAAAGCAGTCGAAAGATTGGCTTTTCCGCAGATATGTGTATGCCGGGAAATAACAGGTCTGTTATCGCAATACACGTCTTCAATTGTAAGAAAGAAACAAGGCGGGTGATTAGGGATGGTGGTCTTTGGATGCTTGAAATCATGTTTTCAATGTGAAATGATGCAAGAATCCTTTGGAACTCCCCTAAAAATAATATTTAAGTTTTCATTTTGTGCTGACCAATTCCAAATTGGTGATTGCCGACATGAACAAGAAGTGACCCCTCTTTTCTGAAGTTTCACCAACAAAAATTCCGCCTCTCACGCATTTTCTCCAAGAATAATTGTTTAATTGGGAAAAAGGGTGTACCTTTGGGGCAAGAAAAAATGGAAAGTGTATGACAGAGATTCATAAAAAATATCGCCTGACTTCGACGGAGGAACCTACCGACGAGATGCTGCATGCATTGATGGAAGATGTGGCTGCTGCTGCCAGAGAGTCAAGTGCGAAGGCGGAAGCGGAAAAGCAAAGAATGCTTCGCAATGCAGCAGACATAATTGCTATCAGACGGTCTCAACGTAATGCTGTGCCACATGATTGAAAGAAAACCCACTCTTTGTGTAGTTGCGGGTCCTAATGGGTCAGGCAAAACTACAACAACCATTCAACTGCTTCAAGATGAATGGGCTGCTAATAGTTTGTACATCAATCCCGACAACATTGCCCAAGAGACCTTCGGCGATTGGAACTCGCCAGAAGCAATCTTGAAAGCGGCAGAACAGGCAACGAAACTGCGTTATGAGTGTTTGGAAAAAGGTCGTGATTTCGTGTTTGAAACCGTCTTTTCATCACCAGAAAAACTGGAGTTTTTGAGAAAAGCCAAGGATGCAGGCTTTTTTATTCGTTTTTTCTATGTTTGTACTTCTGACCCAGCCATCAATGTTGCCCGCATCACGCAGCGTTACTTGAATGGGGGGCACGAAGTTCCCATCTCCAAAGTTATTTCTCGTTATTACAAGTCGTTGGTCAATGCCGAAGAAGCCATCTCTTTTGTTGACCGTGCTTACATCTACGACAACTCCATCAACAACCAACTCCCTCGTTTACTTTATCGTACAGCAGATGGAACTCTTTTCAAGCAATATACAGACGATATCCCCGAATGGGCAAATATGTTGTTGAAGGGATAAGAAAGAAACAGGACGGTGATTAGGGGTGGCAGTTCTTGAATGCTTGAGATGGTGTGTTTGATGTGGAATGATGCAGGATTCCTTTGGAACTTCCTCAATAATAGTTAAGTTTTCATTGGATGCTGACCAAATTCAAAATGGTCAGCACCAACCTTGTACTTGATACTGACCAATTCTTCAATGATTCTCTTACAAAGTGTATCGGCTCATCACCCCATTTGAATTGAGACGTTCTTCCATTTAAATTGGTTCAGTTTTTCGGATGGCTCAAAGAGTTGTCTCATACCATCGTGGTCGGCATTCGACATTTTCACCAAATAACTTGTTGTTAATGTCTTCATTGCCATATTTTAGGTCTCCTTTCTATTCTTATTGTTAATACTCGTGATAATAGGTCACTAAATTTGACCTCCAAGTTAGTCACTTTTCAGTCGATTCATGCATCATAACCCAGAAACTTCTGTTTCTTGCCATCATTTTATTGTTTTTTATTTAAAAACAGGCGGCGAAGTGCTTTTTTTATGTAATTTTGCAACCGCATTCTGCAAAGAGTGCAAGACATACGGCTCAATTTCCTCTTGAATTGCGACCTCAGACAGAAAACGAGCAACCCTATATTCGGAGTTTGTGCATATAGCGCAGACTACGACCATAGAATATAGGGGGTTGTCGCAAGCCTAAGAGGAATATGGAGCGAGGCTGCGCTATTCTTTTGTTCTAAAGTTAGTGCTGACTTCACACAAGAGAGATTGATAACATAATATAAAACGTAAGATTATGAGAAGTCTAATGAACATTTTGGCGCGATGTGCCATGCCCATCGTAACCTCTGCAATCCTTATGTCTGCTTGCAGCAGCGACGAAAGCAACAATGAAACACCTAAATCGGTGGAGAAGTCCAATGTGCAGGGAACCATCGAGAAGGGTCCTTTTGTACAAGGCTCAAAAGTGATGCTGTATGAACTTGATGCTAACTTTGGACAGACGGGAAAGAGTTTCAGGACTCAAACTGTCAGCGACCTTGGTGCTTTCTCCTTTGACTCACCCATCCAATTGAGCAGTCAATATGTGGAATTGGAAACCAGTGGCTATTTCTATAATGAGGTTAAAGGCAAGTTGTCTGCATCCCAGATTACGCTCAATGCCATCTCTGATGTGTCTAATCGCAACACTGTGAACGTGAATCTTATCACACATCTGGAATTCGAGCGTGTGAAGCGTTTGATTCGCGAAGGCAAGAATTTCAGTACAGCAAAAAGTCAAGCAGAGCAGGAACTGCTGAAGTCTTTTGCAATAACCGATAGGATTTCTTCGCCTGAAGATGTTTCCATCACGGACAATAGCAAAAACTCTGCTATACTATTGGCCATCTCAACAATACTGCTTTATGACAAGAGCGAAGCAGAGTTTTCGGAGTTTATCGCCAGACTTTCTACAGACTTTGCAGACAATGGACAGGTTGACAACGAATTGCTTCTCTCCACGATTGCCGAGGGCAAAAAGTATGCGCATCCAGATGATGTAATAGAAAAGATGAAGGATTTCTATGAGCAGAAGGGTGTGACGCTGCAATGTGATGACTTCTCGCGTTTTATCGACTTCAATGGAGATGGAGTGATAGACGATAATGACGATGAGGAAGACGATGAACCAGTACCTTATATTGACCCCACAACAGAATCCTTCAGAACTGAGGCTGGTGTACGCGAATATCTTGCTGCCATATATACACAGATAGCAAAGTTCGAGGCTTACCAACTGATACTGGAAGCAGTGCGTTTAGGTAGAATCGATGGCACAGAATATGACATAGACCTGAGCGACCCTTCGGACAAGACCATTTTGCAGGCATGGACAACTGCATATACGGCAGCAAGACAAATCAATGCCTTGAATTTAGGCCTTGGGTACTCGACACAAAGTTTTAATATCAACCCCTATATGGCAGAAGCACAATGTTTGCATGCATTCATCTACTACAACCTGGCAGTGCTGTGGGGGAATGTTCCTTTCATTCCTTTTCATTATATGCAGAATAACGACACGCAGATACCTCAGTCTGACCAACGCACAATATTGGAATCCATTTCTCCAGAAGTGGAAGAATGCCTGAATAGTAGCAGGATGTCGTTCCCCACCTATTCCGACAGTGAAGCCCCTTTCCACCTTGCCAGCGTCAAAAAGGCCTGTATGCTGATGGCAGAGATACAGTTGACACTTTACTACCCCTACGGAGCCGACCAGTGGATAGACAGAATAGGTTCTTTCGAAAAAGAAGACCGTTTTCTGGTTGCCAATGACATAGCAGGGGTGCCATCCTATTACACCACGAATGCCACGTTTTATCGACAAGGCGGGCAACCTATCTATGATAGTGACTATTTCCAACGCCTGAGTGACGAGACTATTGCCTTTAGGGAGCATGTAAATGAACCCGTCGTTGCCGACCATTGGTACTATGCATTCAATCAGTATGGTATATGGGCAGCCTTGAAACGAATGGGGTGGATTCAAGAGTTCATGGAGTGCCAAAGCCATGAACTATTACTGCCTATCCCAACACAGGAACTGCAAACCAATCCAATCTTGAGACAAAACCCAGGATATTGAATCCTTACTTTATATTATTATAGCCGTCCATTGTGGCGGCTATTTTTTTGTCAAAGAAATCATATCATTCATTGACAATGAACACATAACAACGGCAGCGGAGGGCTTCGGTCTTCTCATGCATACAGTCATTGTAATCCTTTTCGTTTTTCCATAACTCACTCCATATCGGAACGTAACAGGACGTTAAGACATCAATCTACTTCGCTTACGTTTCGGAGGTATTGGGGATGACCTATGTTTCTTAAACGAGTAAATGCCCACGCCGAACGGCGTGGACAATCTACTTCAGTTCTTGAAACATTTCTTCCAATTCCCCAATTGTCCGAAACAAGAATCAAAAGTGGACGTTCAGTCTTATGTCCTATAATCTTCTATCTGTCCATTGGCTTATCTGTTTATTTTATTCTAAATTTGGTTGTGTCTTATAATATCTTATCCAAGCGCAAGCGGTTGCGACACTTCAAATCGCAAACCAAGTGCACTGAGGATTCTGAGGAATAAGCCGGCACCAGGCTCTACGCTGCCGTTCTCAACACGTGAGATATATGACTTGTTAGTACCCACACGCTGAGCCAACTCCTGCTGGGTGACTTTCTCGCGTTTACGTGCATCGCTGATAATCTGACCAACACAATAAGCGTAGGCCTCCTTGCGGAATGCCTCGCGCTCAGAGGTTCCCACCTTTCCGTAGCGTTCGTCCATCATGGCGTCAACGCTCATTATGTCATTTCTTTCCTGCATAATATTCCTTTTTAATTGTATCGCCTTGTTGATTTCCTTTTCTGGTGTCTTTTGTGTCTTCTTCTGGAAGCCGTTGAAGAGCATCACCACATTGCCATCGTCGAAGATGAAGAACACACGGAAGATGTTGCCGCCATGCTCGGCACGGAGTTCGTAGATTTCGTCACGTAGGTACTTGACGAATTTGGCATTGACTCGCTCCTGCGTCTTTAGCATATCGATGACGTAGAACACCTTGCGAGCCTCGGCTTCAGTGAGTGACTGAATAAAGTCCCTGAAGTACGTCTTGTATGCTGATATGGTTCTTTCGCGTTTCATGAGTGCAAAGATACGAAAAAGTTTTCAAATCGAGCAACTTTTATGGAGTAAAACATGCAAATTCACTATAAACTCGCGGCGAAACGTACCCCTCGGGTACGAGGTGGCGTACCCGAGGGGTACACTGTATCGTAGCCGAGAGGTACGATTTTATTTTATATAAAATATAGGTTCGTCCGTTCCTGGGTCTTCTGGATAGAAATGGATGGCGGAGTCGTTGAGTTTGATGTGGTGAGTCTTGACTAATTGGTAAATTTCGGCACCAGCCCAAATGGTGGGTCCGTAGCCGTGAGCGGCGAAGTTGTTGATGGGACGGTAAGCGTAGAATGCAGGATCGAATGCCAAACCTGTACCCACGCAGGTACCTTCCACTTGTCCTTGTGCATTGACATGTGCATTGACGTAGTTCCAGGCAAGGATGGCTTGGGCACCATAGCTTTCGGCATCCAGCCAACCTTTGTTGATGGCATGGGCAATGCAGTAGCAGTAGATGGCTGTGCAAGAGGTCTCAAGGTAGGTGTCAGGGCGGTCGAGCAGTTGATGCCAAGCGCCATCGTGGTGCTGAAGCGGCATCAAACCGTTGATGTGGGCCTTAAAGTAGTTCATGATGAGGGCGGATTCCTTTACGTCGAGAAGTTCGCAGGCCGTGAGAAGTGCCCAACCGTTGGCGCGCCCCCAGAAGAAAGACGGAGCCCATGTGCTGGTTGATTTCTGTAACTCATTAGCCACCCATCCGTGGCGGTAGAGTTGTCGTTCGGCCACCCACATCTTGTCGTGGAAAAGCTTGAACTGGCGTATGGCCTTATCCACATCGCCATGAAAGGCGAGGGCGGGGATGCCCATAAACATGTCATCGAGCCAGACCGTATTTTTGACTGGGCGCAAGCGGGCAAACATGCCGTTCCTGTAGCGATATTGCTTGTTGGCAATGAAGTCATAGTAAGTCTCAATCTGTGCTTTCAGTTTTTCGTCCTTGGCTTTCAACATGGCGGCGCAGATGGCACCCGCATCGTCTAAGGCTTCAGGGTTCACTACTTGGCGCATGAGCGGGTCAATATCCTCGCCTTCATCCAGTCGCTTCTTGAATGCAGGAGCCTGTTGTGCGAGGAATTCCATTCGGTCGATGGCATACTTGGTGTAAGAAGGGTCGCCCGTCACTTCGCCTGCTCGCAGCATTGCCGAATAGGTGACGCCCCATTCGTAGGAAGTGAGGCGGAAGGTGCCTCGCCTGAGCATCTTGCCAGTCTCGTCCAGTTCCATGAACGTGGTAGTATCGAGGTAGTTCTTGATACGATCCATGGTGGCTTTCACCTCTTTGGCAGTGGGTACAGTGTAGGGAATCTTGTAGGCGGGTTTCATGAGGTGGAGTGGTGCTGTGGCATCGTTCTGTATTTCTTGAGCGATGGCATTTGTGAAGCATACGCTTCCGAATGCAATGATTGCAAATAGTTTTTTTGACATATTGTGATTTTTTATGATGTTCATTATTTATTGATGACTTCTTTCAAGAAAATGGCATCGAGTGTCCAAGTGGCGCAATCGTTGGTCCAGATGGTTTGTTTGAATCGAAGGGGGATGTGATTGAGCAAGTCATCCCATGCTTGTTGTTTCAGTGTCTCATCCCCCAAACGCCAAGCAGCGTATGCTGAGAGTCGCGGAATGAGGAATTTGTTCTTCTTGAGGTTCCATGCCTTCTCTTTGTAAAGACGGTTGTGCTCAAGCCATTTCTGATAGAAAATGGGATGGGGTATCATAGGCTCCATCTCGTTGATGAGTTCAAAACCACCCATGATGGGCATGAGGTGATTTGTGGATTGCAGGTCAGGAACTTCTGTGCTGATGATGCCTGTGGCAGGGTCGTAACCGAGGGCCAATGGCCCTTGAAAGAATCCATGAGGAAAAGATGCAATGGAAGACATGCCGGCAAGAAGTTTGGAAAAGTGGGGAGAGGAATGCTGGAATGCGATGGAATTGCTCCCTGCATTGCTTGTGGAAGTGGTGTTGGTGCAGGTGGGGTGCCGTTCCCATTCTGTAAGCCAGTTGCTGGCGTATGCCAGCCAGTCGGGGCCGATGCGGAGACGGGCAGGGGCCGAGCAGGGGTAGAGATTTCGTGGTTGTGCCAGACGCATGGGGTCGAGCGTATATAATAATGTGTCGGCATCTGCTACTTCATGCATGATGTCGCCAATTCGTTCGTCGGCGGTGAGATAGTAGTAGAAACGGTTCCACCACGCTTCGCTCACACGGGCTTCTTTTGCTCCGCAGCCCCAGTGGAGCACGTTGTGTCGAGTGCCCAAGCCAGCGTGTGGACCAAAGTGGTAGGTGTCCACTTCGCTACAATGACGAGTCATCGCTTCTGCCATTCGCCACACGGCAGAATCTCCCGTGCGAAGAAACTGATACCAGAGCATGGCTGGGGAACCCAGCTCGGTGTTGTCCCAGGCAAAACCGCCCACGTCATATCGCCATTCATCTCTGGAAGCATCGTAGGCGTGCATCACATCGCCATAGTTGAAAAAGCCGTACCAACCATTGCGCTCAATTTCAGTTTCATAAAACTGCATGATGCCGCTTAGTGTACGCTCAATGAGACTGTCGCGAGGACTTTCCGTTGTGGGAAGGCTCCAGATGCCGAAGGCGCGTTTCCGATGCAAGTATGTGGGCGTACAAACCAATTGAGAGGTTTCGTTGTTGTCGTTGATAAAGATGGTGCTTGTCCTGCCAATGCCCCAAGCGGTGCTCATGCCAGGCTGCACATCTTCGTAGGAGGCTTCAAGCCCATGGGGGATGGTGTCGTAGTGAGCAAATGAAAAGGGTTCGGCCTCAGGCGAATAGAGGCTAATGGTGATGGTGGCAGAGTCGCTTCTCATCCCTGTCACTTGCAAGGTGGAGGGGTATGACTGCCAGAAGTCTTGGAGTCGGAAGGAGGTCTGAGAGGTGCTGTCGCCTACTGTTATGGTTCCCTTAGCTCGGTGCCCTTCGATGGTGCCAATCCAAGGTGACTCATGGGTGGCACGTTTGCGTATGCTGTAACCATTGGGCGAGAGTTGAGAGAGTCGGAAATCGTCCCATTGAGCGATGTTGTCGAGCACCATGCGGGTGGTGGCATCCATGCGTTGCAAATCGATGCTGCGTCGGGCAATGAGGGGTTGCACGCTCATGGGTTTCCCTTCAAAGTTGACAAACCGTTCGTAGGGCTTGCCATGCAGTGGTATGCGGAAGTGGATGGAGAGTTCGTGCAGTCC
>ODAI013271085.1_pt1 | contig 15142 bp, 1 predicted proteins | sample 1539321 | NCBI WGS metagenome assembly ODAI01 (sample SAMN02144231, study PRJEB22623) | gut metagenome | biome: sheep rumen | host: Ovis aries | place: New Zealand
CGCCACATAGCCGCCGACGCCGCCGACGCCGAAAATGGCCACTTTGCTGCTCTTAAGTATCTTCATCGCATCGGTGCCCAGAAGGATCTCCGTGCGCAGGAACTGGTTCTCCACGTGCCGCCCTCCTCATAAACTTTGATTTCGTAATTGTAACACTTTTCGCGCCCAAACGACATAATTTGTGCTATACTCATTTCCAGTAAACGGCATTTTCAATCAGACGTAGAACCGTAAACGACAATTACTTACATTGATCTAAGGAGGTTTTACTGTTTATGAGAAGATCAGCCGTTATTTTTGTGCTTATTTTTACACTGATCATCACCAATATCTGCACGGGCTGCGGCTCGTCCGCGTCAGACCAGGGCAGCGGTCCTGCCAAAACAGAGAGTGGAGGCAGTTCCGATCCGGCCGGCAAGACAGACCCTTCCGGCAAGACCGGTGACGCAGGAAAGTCAGACGCTGCCGGGAAAACCGGAGACGCCTCTTCCATCCCCGACACGAATGAATCCGCAGTGACCGACTGGGGCACCGCGGACGCAGGCAATCATAAAGGCGCTGGTGATGAGGACTCTTCCGCCAAAAGCGGCACTGCTACTGACTTCAGTCAGGTGCTGATCGACAATGACGATCTGTATTTTGCCATAAAAAGCGTACAGGACAATGCCGCACTGGGCTACGAGTGGAAGGTCTATGTTGAGAACCGCACGGACCGGAATCTCATGTTCTCTTTCGAGAAGGTCTCTGTCAACGGCGTTATGTGCAATCCATTCTGGGCAGAAGTCATAAACGCCGGCAAGAAGGGCAACTGCGAGATCACCTGGATGCGCGACTCCCTGCAGGAGAAACAGATCAGCGATGTGACGGAGGTCGACTTCACTCTCAACGTCTACAATGACGACGATTACACGGAAGCCGCGCTGATGCATGATCCCTTTACAGTCTACCCGCTCGGAGAAGAAAACGCCGCTGCTGTCGTCCGGGAGCCGGCCGCCGCTGACCACGTCCTTGTGGACGACGACAACTGCGCCGTGATCATCACAGGTTATGAGCCCGACAACAGCTGGGGCTACGCAATGAAGCTCTACCTTGTGAACAAGACGGACCATGACATGGTCTTCAGCATCGACAACTCGTCTGTAAACGGTATTATGTGCGACCCCTTCTGGGCCGAAATCGTCTGCGCAGGCAAGGCGTCCTACTCCACAGTTCTGTGGGATAAGAGCGCGCTATCCGAGAATGACATCACCGAAGTGAAGGAGATCTCCCTTCCTCTTCGGGTATACGCGGACGAAAATATCGCAGATCCTTACGTCAATGAGACATTCGAGCTCACGCCCGGAACGGTGGAGTGACCATTTCTATTCGTCGCAAACAAAGAACGAGGGCGCCGGATTTCTCCGGCGCCCTCTTATTATGTGACGTTCAATTTACAATTCTTTTCAGATCAAGCTCTGCGTTTCTTGCTGGCGATAACTGCTGCAAGTCCTGCAAGTCCGACTGCAAATGCTCCGCCTGCTGCTGCAAGAGGTGCTTCGTCGCCTGTCTTTGTATTCGGGATAGACGGATCTCTCATGATGAAGACCGCGTTTCCGTTCTTATCAAAGACATGATCGTACTCGCTGGAGAACTCTCCATCTTTGCTCATCTTAAACTCAATGTCGTCGGCGAACTCGTAGCCTTCGGGTGTCTTGACCTCTACGAAGCGGAATGTTCCGGTTCCGATCTCAATCAGATTGATCAGGTGAACCGTTCCATCTGTTGTCCACTCGTCGATGATCTTTCCATCGTCGACTCTCACGAGACGAATCACCGCTCCCTTGAGCGTTTCGCTTGTATCTTCGTCAATCTTGTACAGACCGGCCTTGAAGTACTGTCTGTTCACGAAGTCAACTGCGGTATTCGGCAGTGCAACAACATTCAGGATCGAATGGTCTTTTTCATCTGCTACTACTGTAACAGTGATCTCGTACTCAAGTTTCTCTCCTACGTTGTAAGCCATATCCTCGATATCGCCCTGCAGCTCGGTTACCTTGAATGTGTAGACTTCTTCAAGATCTTCGTATGCGTTAACAGTTACGGTGTAAACATTTGCTTCCTCATCATATACAGCTCCTGCCTCCAGATCGGGATCCACCACATATCTGAATGTAGGATACAGGATGTTGCCCGCTGCGTCATTGCTGACTGTCGTGATGAGATTTCCTTCGCCATCAGTTACTGTGAACTTGAACTTTCCTTCGAAGTCTTTGATTTCGGCGCCCTTGAGGATCTTCTTACCGACGACTGTGTCTTCGCCTTCAGCCCTGTATGCATTGCTGAAATCAAGTTCTTCATTAGGATCGATATCGACATTCAGTTTGCCCATATCATTCTCGTCGACTGCTACAGAGACTGTCAGCGTGTAGTCGTTGAGAAGTTCGTTGTAGGTCACGCCATCGTAAGTGTAGGTTCCGTCCTCGTTCTTCTCTGCATCTTCAGGAATCACTTCATTGATCGTGTAGATGTAATCCTTAGATTCATAGACCACCGGATCAGCGGTAGTGTCGACAGGCGTTACCATATCTTCGAGGTTGTTGGTTGTCAGTGTCAGTGTGTTGTTTGTCTCATCAAATACGTAGCTGGTCTCCTTTGCCAGATGGTTCACAACGTACCGGAATGTAGGATACTTGATGTTGCCCTCTGCGTCATTGCTGACGGTCGCAAGAACATTACCGTCTGTATCCTTAATCTCAAACTGGTACTCTCCCTCTGTCAGGTTGCGGCCTCTGAGAGTCTTGGTTCCGCTGACTGTGTTCTCTCCTTCCGCGTGGTAGAAGTTCTCAAACGCGTTACCAAACTTGAACTCATAACGCTTGAACTGGTCGAAGAATTTCACATCTCCAGCGGGTTCTGCGTCTACAGTTACTTCGATCAGGCCCTTCTTGTTGTCATGGAGTGTTGCTGTGATCTGGAAGACTCTGGGATCATATGTCACACCGTTGTGGGTGATTGTTCCATCGTCGTTCTCCACCGCGCCGTCAGGAACGACCTCGCTGACTGTGTAATAGTACTTGGTATCTTTTACATAGCCATGCTCGTCCTTATCCATGCTGTCAAGGTCATACTCGATCAGTTTGAATGTAACCGATCCATCCTTAGCATTTTTCTTGGTGTCTACTTCTTCAATAACATTTTTGAATGTCGCATCCGTGCGGTTAAGCTTGAATGTGAAGTCTCCACTGTTCAGGATTCTTCCAAGCAGAGTCTTTTCTGCATACAGCTGCAGTGCGCCTTCTGCATAGTACTCGTTATTGAAGTCATACTCTTTGGGATCCTCGATGGTGACATCAAGTTTCGCCACCTGAGGCTCAATCTCTTCTTCGGTAGGTGTTACAGTTACGTTCAGAATGTACTCTGTCGTGTCATACGTAAAGTAATCCTTACCTTCATCAACTTCGGTGATCTTGTAGGTAAAGCCTTTTTCAAGATCCTCGACCCAGTTGACAGTTACGATGATCTCGTTCTTCTTTTCATCATATACTGTGCCAGGTTCTGCATTGAAGTCCACAATGTATCTGAATTTAGGATACTTGATGGTCGTTCCGGAGTAGTCCGCATTGATCATGTCAGAACTCTTGATTCTTGCGATCTCACCGGTTACAGGTCCTCTCTGGCCCTGATCCGGACGTACCTCGCTGATGACGAACTCAAATTCTTTGTCCTCAGGCAGACGATAGGTGAGCTTCTTGGATCCGGATATCTCCTTCACTCCCATTGCCTTGTAGTAGTTCTTAAACTCAGCTTTGGGATCTGTTGTTACTGTCACATTGAGCTTGGCTACATCGACCTCGTCTACGAGCTCTTCTTTGGTCACTTCCACAGATACATTAATCTTATCTACGGTTGTAGTGTCATAAGTGATACCTGCTTCGGTTTTGCCTTCTGTGTTGCCCTTAAGCTCTTTCACTGTGTACGATGCCTTCAGATCTGCTTCAAGAGCTTCCTTGCTGTCGTACACCTTGGTCACTGTAATCAGATGTCCTTCCGCGTCTTCTTCTGTCCAAAGTCCCAGATTGTCTGCATCCGGATCCACTACATACTTGAATGTAGGATACTGGATCTTGCCAGTTGCATCATTGACTACCGTACCAAGAACTTTTCCAGATTTATCATCTGTGATTGTGAATGTGAACTCTTTATCCTTGATCACACGGCCATACAGGTATTTCTTTCCTTCTCCTGTACCTTCGCCTTTAGCTCTGTAGGTGTTAATGAAGCTCACATTATCATTGGGTTTTGCCTTAACATTTACGTCGAGTTTACCCTGGTTATCTTTGTTGAGGGATACAGTTGCAGTTACTGTGTATGTTGTAGTGTCATAAGCAATACCAGCTGCATTGCCTGTTACCTCAGTCACCGTGTACTCATATGCCTTGGGCACATACTCTACAGGATCAGCAGTAGCATCTTTCACATCGATGATCTTTTCAAGCACTCCAGCCTTTACCACAATGGTTTCGTGGCTGTCATCCTCCCAGCTGGGAGTCGGAACAGTATTCTCCGGAAGAGAACTGTCAACAACAAACTTCAGCTTAGGATACTTGATCTCATTTCCTGTGTTGGTAAGAGTAAACTCTTTTCCTCCAATCGCGATCTTGAAGGTGAATACAGTTTCTTCATCATCTTTCTTGATCTGACGGCCTCTGAGAGTCTTGGTTCCGCTGAATGTTCCTTCTCCCTCTGCATTATAGTAGTTCACAAAGGCATTATGGAACTTGTACTGCGCGATAATTGCATCAATGATATTGCTGAATTCATCCTCGACCTTGACATTCATCGTGCCGTCTTTGTTGTCATGGAGTGTGACCGTGATCTTGTATTCTTTCGAATCATAGGTCACGCCGCCTGCATTTCCTTTGACTTCGCTGACAGTGTATTTATAAACAGTATCTTTTATAAATCCATGTTCATCTCTGTCCATGTTGTCCTGCGTGTATGTGATCGTGTCAAAGGTGACCGTATCCTTGACATTCGGCTTGGACTGCAGGACTTTACCATTCTCATCCTTCAGCTCGAACGTAAATTCGCCGCTGTTCAGGATTCTTCCAAGCAGAGTCTTCTTCGCAGTGAGCTCCAAAGCGCCCTTTGTTTCATACTCATTCTTGAAATCATTTCCTGTGGACTTGTTAATTGTTACATTCAGTCTGGACTGGTCATTCAGGTTCACAGCCACGTTGACAGTCAGATCAATGACTGTAGCATCGTAGGTCACACCCTTATAATAGTACCGTCCATCTTCGAGCTCAACTGCATCCTCAGGAATTACTTCGCTGATTGTGTAGTTGTACGTGCTCTTAAGATCCTTAACATTCTGTACGTTGACAATGATAGTATTGCTTTCTTTGTCATATTTAGTTTTGGCTTCCTTGCTGGCGTCTACTGTGTACTTGAATGTAGGATAATTAATCTTCTTCTTGTTCTGCTCGTCATTAAGATCATCCGTGTTCGTGATTTCTTCTGTGATGACTGTATCGCCTTCCTTAATCGCGAACTTGAATTCTCCCAGCTCGGGCAGACGGTTTGTAAGTTCCTTAAGACCTTCGGGCGTAGCCTGGCCTTCTGCGTAATAGGTGTTCTTAAATTCCTTTCCTGCCTCTGCTTCCGCAGTGACACTCAGTTTGGAGTTATCATCCGGATCAACCTTAGGTGTAACCTTGATAGTCTGTGTCGTGGTCGTATCATATGTGATACCTGCCTCAGACTGCTGAATCTCGGTTGCCGTATACGTGGTCTCTGCAAGGTCTTCAACTTTCTTTACAGTTATGATAACTGCTGTCAACTGACCGTTTACAGTCTCCAGACTTCTTCCAGCCGGCTTTGCGGAATCAACTACATATCTGAATGTAGGATACAGGATCTTTCCACTCAGATCATTAGTAACTCTTCCGATCTCAACACCGTCCGCATCTTTAATGCCGAACCAGAACTCGCCGGCTTTCAGATCACGGCCTTCAAGTATCTTCTTACCAACCGGCGTGTCTTCACCATTAGCACCATACGTATTAGTGAAATTGAGCGCATCTGCATCAGTCAGTGTGACTTCAATTTCCGTATTGCTGCCCTGCTTCATCTTGGCTGTAGCAGTAAATGTCTTACGATCTTCCGGATACAGAGGATAAACAATGCCGGGGCTCGGATTGTCTTTGTTCTCCAACACTGTGAACTCATAAGGTCCTGCGAGTTTTCCGGGACTCCTGACAGTTATGGTAACTAAAGTCGTATCGTTTACTTTGTCAACTGTAACGCCTTCTGTTCCACCTGCATCCAGAACAAATTTGATCACAGGATACTTGATCTTTCCGCCGGCCTCATTTGTGACGTGTCCGATCACCTTGGTGCCGTAGTAAAGATCGAATTTGAACTCTCCCTCTTTCAGCTGTCTTCCGTTCAGGACCTTCGTGCCTTTAGGCGTCGCCTGTCCTTCCGCTTCCATGGGAGTGTTGATAAAGTCAAAATCATCTGCTGTCTTTACCAGATTGACATCCAGCTTAGAGTCATCATTTGCGCTCAGAGTGACTGTTACGGTCGCTTCATAGCTTGCATTTGAATACTGAATGCCTTCTATGACCTCACCGCCGTGCAGCTCGTTGAATTTGAACTTGAATTGTTTACCTGCGAAGTCTTCCAGATTGCGGTATGTAATAACGATTTCTTTCACATAACCATCATTGCCGGTGACTGCCTTCATTCCAAGTTCATTATCAGCTGCGGACGGTTTAACCATTGCCTTGATTGTCGGGAACTGAATAGCCGCTCCTGCACTGCCTGAAGTTGCTGCAGCATGCGTTACCTCTCCAAGAAGCTCTTCGCCATCTGTAATATCATAGACATTGAACTTGTAGGTTCCTGCTGCAAGCTCCTGCTCGTCATTTTCGACGAACTTCTTACCTGTCAGCGTTGCCTCTCCGTCAGCCTCATAGATATTGACAAACGTGAAGTTTCTGAAGAACTGGTTGAGTCCTTCTATGACCGCATTATTCTTCAGAACAGTAATCTTAAGATTTCCGTTACCGAGGTCTGTCACACGAACAGTTATCGGATACGTAGTTTCATCAAACGTGATACCCTTCAGCTGATCATTTTTAGCCTCTTTGATCGTGTACTGATAATCCACATAGCGATGGTGGTCGCCATCTGTCTTGTTCAGAACATAAGGATCAATGTAAACCGTGAACGTGCCGTCATTTTCTTTAACGACCTTTGTCGTATCCTTGTATCCATCTTCTTCGCTTTCTGCAAGGACATAGTTGATCTGAGGGAATATGATATCACAAGCATATCCATCAACAGATTCATTTTCTTTCGCATTCTTAGCAGTCACCACGGTATTGTCCGTATCATTCAGCGCTGCTTCAAATGTAAACTCTTCTGTAGTGAGTTTTCTGCCTTTGATGGTCTTCTTGGCACCAAGCACCAATTTGCCTTCTGCACCATATTCGTTCGTAATATGCGTGAAATATACACCATCTTCAGGATTAACTGTTACCCAGTCATTCCCAACCTTCACCTTTACACTCTTGACTTCGATATCTGTCTTATCATCGTTCAATCCAACTGTTACAACAACAGTGCGTGGATCTGTATCATATGTGACACCAGACAGACCCTCATCTTTCTCCGTTACGGTGTAGGTGAATTCTGTATCTGAATAATCTTCTATGACGCCATCTTCATTTTCGTCAACTGGAGTCAGATTACTGGTCTCATATGTGATCGTACCAAAAATTGCCTTGCCGTTCGCGTCATTTGTTGCCTCAACAGAAGTTTCATTTCCAGGCATAGGTGCACCATTTATTGCAGAAAGTGTAAATGTAAATTCTTCTGCATTCAGGTCTCTTCCGATCAGTTCCTTCAGAGCTCCCAGATTTACTTCTGTCGCAAACGGCTCATCAAATCCGTCTAGTTCATCTTCACTATGATAACTAATGTACTCTTGACCATTATACTGATAAACCGTACCTCTCGGCACTTTATTATCAATAATAAAGTATCGAGCATTCTTGTCCGCAGGGATCTTATATCCTACCGGTGCTTCTATCTCCTCAATGTGATAGAAATGATTGGCAGAAATATTGATCGTATGGGCATCATTATAGTAATAGACTTCGAAGTAGCCTTCCTTGTCGCCTTTTGTCTCTGTAGTATAAGTGGTCAGCTCTTCAGGTTTGCCTTCCGCATCCAGCTTCTGGTCATCATAAAGACCAAAGACTGCTCCATCCAGATGAAGCTCTAGATGATGATCATCAAACTTGTAGAAATGAAGTGCTGACAGCGTTCCACCGCCATCGCCTTCTTCATGAACGTAAGCCTGGTCTGTCGTTTCCTTTAAGAACGTGTCAAACTGGATATCATTTCCAAATTGCTGGAATCCTCCCTTATCAAACCTTGCTGTATACTTCAGCGTTACAGCAGTTGCGTTAGGAATATTCTCAATGTCAATCGTATGAGGCTTATTCTCGCAATCGCACTCGTGCCATGTTACTCCAAGGTTATCGGGTTCAATCTTAACTGTACCTTTCTGAAGCGTAAGTCCGGGATGAAGCGTATCAAAAGCCTCCAAAGTCTCGGCAGTTCCGATCTGCTGCGCATTAGGATTCAAATGTACAACATAACTGACTTCGACAGCCTCGACTTCATGCCCGTTCTTGATCTGATAAAGAACTGCTGTTCCAGCGTCATTTGTGCGAATAACCGATCTCTCAGAATCCAGATCCTTTTCTACGCCCGTGCAGACATATCTATAAGGCCATGTTTTTGTTATAGGAGTCTGATCTCCGGGATGCTCGTAATAAGATATCTGGTTCGTAAACTTCCACTCTTTTTCAGCTGTTGTGCCGTCATTTGTGTTCAGAGTAATGACAGCATCCTTATCCTTTGCGATCAAATAATATGTGATCAGGATATTCGTTTTCTTAGTAGGATCAGTATCTGTAATCTTGAAAACAGCCTGACCTGAAGCAGAAGTATCGATCGTAACTGTAGGAAGTTTGCCTGTATCAGGATTTAACAGTACCACATCCTCATTTACATGCTCCTTCTCGGTTGCATCCTTCAGTGCCTCAATCAACGCGGTTTCAGAAGTCTCTACCAATCTGAACGAATCAGCCATGTTATTGGTGCTGACATCGAAAGTATCTGTGATATCCATATTGGCCATGATGTCTTCTACAGTCACCTGGAACATCCAATAAGGATATTTAACGCCATTCTCTTCGTCAATGTTTCCATCGTCATCAAGCTTGATAAAGCCGCTGGGAAGATCGGGGCCTGTCTTATCAGCTACAACAGGATTTGCAGCAACATAAGTATTAGTGTAATCAACTGTCACGCCTGCAGCAACGACCTGAACATCATTGGCTGTCATTCCATCCTGGGAATTCCCGCCATTGATTTTATAAGTAGTGCTCGACCTGACTAAACCTTTGAAAGGATTTCCATCCGCATAAGGTCCTGCAGCTTCTCCCTCAACAGTCTCTTCTACCCTATAAGTTCCTGCCGGAAGGGATTCAATCGTATATCCGGCTGCCGGCATATCACCATAAGTAACATAGTCTTTGCTGCCGTTTGCAGAATACACATGTTTTCCACTTACAGGATCATCGTTCCACTTAACTTTTTCGTTTTCAGAATCATAGATGGAGAACTTAATTGCGCTTCTCATGTCATCTGTCGTCCCAACTCCCACAGGGAGATTCAGATGCTTGATCAGTGTAATCGCACCGGATTCTGCATATTCATTTTCGAAGTCTACCGTTGCACTGCCATTAATTTCAATAGCAGCCTGGACACCATTTTCCTCATCGTAGTCCTCTTCATTGGCCTTTGCAGAAATCAGCACGTAGTTTCCACCCGGAGTGAATTCCTGGCCGTCTTCCATCACAATATAAGTACCGGGAGCGACCTCTGCAGTGTACTCACGCTTTGACGCATCACCAGCAGAAGGAGTCATATCGGCAAATTTAACGCGGATCTGCTGTCCGGAGGTAGTCTTAGCTATGACCGGAACTCCGCCTTCTTTCTTAATTACATATTTGCCGTCTTCCATTACTGTCTCGTATACAGTAAAGGTTACATTCTGACCCTCTGAATAGGTACCGGCTGTAGCAGGAATGAATTTCTTTGTAATCTTAAGTCCGGCAAACGACTGATAATTGTTTGTTACAACGATCGTCTTCTCATCATTATGATTCTTAATTTCGACGCCATTCTTAGGATTATATGTAGTCGTCACATTGAAGCCCGGAACAGCCGAATTCGTTTCCGTTACTGTATATGTTCCGACAGGCAGCTGATCAATCTTGAAATATTTGTTGCCGTCTCCGCCTGTAGCCATATCCGAGTACTTAAAACTACTCTTTGCTCCATCCGCAGCGTAAACATGAGTAACAGTTCCATCTGCTAAAACATCATTCCACTTAATAGTTGTAGTTCCTTTTTTGACAGTAAATGTAAGCTCAGCCAAAACTTCAGGATCTACATCTTCAAAACTGCCTGCTAATGCCTTTTCAATAATCAGAGATCCAAGAATCTTTTTATAATCATTCTTGAAAATGACATTTACAGGATCAGGTGTTCCGGCATGCGCATCTGCTGCTGCGCCACCGCGGACAACATTCGCAGGATCTGTATCAGGATTTGAGGTAACAGTCGTTGCGTTTGTTCCGGTGCTAAAGACACCATCTTCCGTCACTTTCACATAAGAAATCCGTGTATAACCACCGACCTCGCTGCTGATCGTCTCCATGACTTTATAGACACCGAGGTCAAGTTTAGTAACCGTGTGGTAAAAGTCCGTTCCTTCCTCACCGATTTCGTCACATTCCGAGAGTTTGAATACAGCGACCTGCTTATCAACAGTAGCTCCCGTAGAATCCTTCACCTGAGTCACTGTAAACGTGATCTTATCCTTCAGGCTGGCGATCTGCTTCTTGTCAAGGTCACCCGTAAAGTTCTTCGTCACCTTAAGTGCGCCATAAGGAGTATATACGTTGGTAAAGGAGACATTGAGCCATCCGGTTGCGGGAACCGTAATTCTGACTGCTTCATTGTTTCCTGTAGGCTCAGTAGGCTGCGGATCAGGATTAGTCCATGTGTAAATATCGTATGTCCAATTGAGGTAGTAATCGTCTGCTCCCGCGCTATAAGTGAGAGTATATCCTTCCGCTTCACTCTCTGAGATCTCGCCATTAGGGCCCTTGTAATAGGTCTCCAACTCATCGATCGTGTAGTATCCGGCAGGAAGATTGGTCCCGTGATCCAGTACATCAGAGAGATAGAAATAGTCTGTGGACATTTCTGTCCCATAAGTATTGTCTGTGTACCTGACCAACTTCAAAGCAATGCGCGAAGCGATATCATCTCTAATGGCCTGATAAGGAGTATCATCTAACGGAGGAGTAAGAACACCCTGATAACTCTTATGAATCCACACACCGCCGCCAGGGCCAATGAGATCGGTAGCATAGCTGTTGATGAAATGGAAGGTTGTCTTCTTCTTCTGCTCAACAACATCCTCTTTGGTAGCAGTGAAGACACCATCCGCTGCTGTTGCGTTAGATACTGTTACTTGTGTTGCCTCTCTGGCTTCCTGCTTTTCTTCCGAAGTCTTATTTGCCTCATCAACAACACTGTACATAACAGTAGTCCTGATATAACCCGGAACATCAGCATTCGTTTCTACAACAATATACTTCTTATTGGCTTCAACTGTGATGCCGGTAGAAAGCTCCCCAAGAGAATATTCATTACTCTCAGTACCAGGCTTATTTACCGGATTTCCAAGATGATTCGGCTTTGTTGCATCGTACTCATAAACTTTGTATATGAGGGTCTGTTCCAGCTGAGTGATATATTCATTAGAAAGAACCGGTCCCCAATCCTTTATGATATTGAGGTTTCCACTGGGAGTGTACTTGTTGTGGAAAGCGACTTTTCCAAGTCCGTTCTCAGCAAATGTCGTACTGCCGCTAGTACCTTCAGGATCCTGAGCAGTGGCAATATCCGCATCGTTCTTCGCATGTGATTCGCGGCTGTATCCGGCAACATCTGCTGTTTCAGTAACAGTATAAGTTCCGGTAGGAAGGCCATCGATCTTTACCCTATATGTGTCATCGTCCACCTTGGTGACCGTTCCGGTATAGGAACCTATTGTGATAGTGCCTGTGGTGCCTGTGCCTACAGCATCCATAAGCTGCTTGTAGGTAAAGGAGCCAATCGAAGTAGTTCCCCTCTTTACAGCAAAGGAAAGTTTCTGTGCTACTTCTGCTTTTTCATCTGCTGTAAGATTTGTGTCGTCAAGAGTCTTAGTAATCTGCAGAGATCCAGCTTCCCTTGTATAGGTATTGGTAAAATCAATCACAGAAGGGTTGCTCATGGACGCATTGCCTACTTCTGCTTCAGCTGTTGTGCCCGAAGAAGTGCCTGTCGCAGGAGTCCTTGTTTTCACAGCCTGACCCTGGTCATTGATAGTATACTCCTCGACAAAATATGTAGTTGCGTCGTTATAGTTAGGCACATCCTGGTTGGTTTCAACAACATAATAGTCGCCAAACTCAAGGTTGTTGAAAGTATGTGCACCGTTACTAAAGGCTGAGTACTTGATCTCTTCTATCTTTGTATCTGTTGCAGGATTCGGTGTAGCCCCGAGTTTCCTATACAAAGTGAACGTCACTTGATTTTTCTCAGCAGCAGCAATGTTATTAGGATTAAAACGCTTCTTAACTGTAAGCTTACCGCCCACATTATAGACGTTCTTGAAACTTACTGAATGGTTTTTGTTATCATTCAGGACAGTAGATTTTCCTGAAGGGTTATTGTTATCACTAGGTTTACCATAACTGCCGCCGTCGACACTTACGGTGGTGGTTCTGGCAAATCCGGTAAATTTCATACCGGACTCAGAAACCGTATATTGAACACCACAAGGAAGCCCCAGGATCGTAATCTCTCCGGAGATATTAGTGTCAGCATCAGTATGAGCGCCCGCAAGGTCTTCAAATGTAAGGGATGTAATAAGGTCCGCAGCAGTATATTCCTGAGTAGGATCTACAGTAGAAACATACTTAGTTGTGCCGCCTTCCTGGACCTCCTTAACATAGTGATAATCACCTGAGGCAGTCTTTACAAAGTTAACAGTATTTCCCCCAGCATCCTTGACAGTAAATGCAATAGCTTTAATGCTGTCCCAGGGAAGGTGAGGAGCTCCTGTTTTATCTACGTTCTTGGCGATCTTAAGAGGAGCATACTCCTGATTATAGTTGTTCGTTACGGTAACAGTTTCACTTCCGCCGTTTACGACTTCAGGCTTTGCCACTGCTACAGGTTCGGTATCTGTTCCTACCCTATATACAGCAGGATCCCTTGTAAAACCGGGAACTTCAGTAGTTACAGTCTCTGTAACAATATATGTTCCTTCCGGAAGATCCTCAATCGTCTTAGAACCACTCTGGTAAAAATCATCATATGTAAACTCTGCAACAGTCTCAGGATTATCTCCGTCAGTTGTAACAGTAAATTTGATGCCAGCTCTTTGGTTGGGTGTAAGCTTAGAAGGATCCAGATCACCTGTGATCTCTTTGGTCACAACAATATCACCTACTTTTTTAAAGTAGTTGTTGGTGATAGTAGCAGAGTCAACGCCACCTTTCGGCGGAGCAACGTCTGCTTCAATAGGATCATTAACAGTAGGCCTATGATCATCGCCGCCCTCATAGTAGTATCCGGGAATCTGAGGTGCAGCGGTTTCCTCAACAGTATATGAGCCGCCGTCTGTTATGCCTTTTACGCCTTCAATGACAAAAGCATCCTTGCCTTCATCTATAGCCTTCTTAATGTCCCAGTAGGTAAAATCAACATAATCAGGCTCACCATAAATAATATGACCCGACTCATCCCTGAGCCAGTCATGTGCGGGATCTTTCGTCGCACGTTCTACCTGTACTCTGAATACTGTAGCTTCCTGGAGACTTTGATCGTTATCAACAAGAGCTTTAACTTCCGCAGGGGAAAATACCTTATTGACTTTTATCGATGCGGTATTATCGATATAGATATCGCCATCTCCGGGGATCGGAATTGTATCAGTATCTTCCGTCAGTTCACCATAGATATCCACATAGAAATGCATATCCGACATTTCGGAAATTCTCATGAGCTGATAAACATCTCCACCGACGGAGTGATCCTTTGTATTAAAGGAAGGATCATCAAACGTGAACTTAAGCTGATTATTATTCACGATGCTGGTGTATCCGATCTCGTCGATCCACACACCCTCAGTATCAGTATGACCTTCAGGGAAGAAATGAGTTTGAACAGGATCGACTTCACTCACCTTCCAATTAATATTTGAAGGCAGATCCATTGTCAAATCATGAAGCGTAATATCATCATCAGTGAAATTATCAGCAAGCCAGAACTGAATGCCGCCCGATGAACTGTCTTCTTCAAAAACATAATGAATATGAATGGTATCGCCGGGTTTGCCGTACTCACCAACAGGATTACCATCTTTATCTTTGATCTCAACAATCACTTCATCTTCATTTACAAAATCGAGCAGCTCATCCGAATAAAGGTCGGTCGGATCATGAGCCATTAAGCCCATTTTCCTGAAGTCATCTTCGGTGACCCCATCTTCCTCGGCCACCACCACGACTTCATCATCAGCAGTCTTCTGCTCAGACTTGCCTTGGTCAGGATCCTCGTCGTCTTCGCCCTCATCCTCTGTCTTCTGGACATCGGGTGTAGTTTCGGGCTCTCTGACCGTTACATAAACAGTAGGCATGTCATCATAATAGAGGCTGCTGTCATCGAACTCCGCCGTAAGGGCATAAGTTCCCGCTTCGTCTCCATTATAATCGCCTTCCCAGGAGACAGACTTCTCGACTGTGTCCTCGGAATACTCGTTTGTAACGCCATTAGTCGCTTCCTCAGCCGAAGTGACCGTCTCAAGAATGACGGACAGTTCGGAAGGCAGACCGATATCGTCTTTCGACGTACCGTTGTCGACTTCGTATTCAGTCTGAATACTGCCGATCGACTTGACATTCGTGGTCGTCGCTGCATGAGCAACCAGAGAATCGAACGGAATCATGGTGAG
>ODAI011432597.1_pt1 | contig 15141 bp, 15 predicted proteins | sample 1539321 | NCBI WGS metagenome assembly ODAI01 (sample SAMN02144231, study PRJEB22623) | gut metagenome | biome: sheep rumen | host: Ovis aries | place: New Zealand
GGAGGTCGCGAGTCCGAGCCTCGTCTACCGCTCCATTTTTTAAGGCGCCATAGCCAAGTGGTAAGGCGAAGGTCTGCAAAACCTTTATGCTCCGGTCCGAATCCGGATGGCGCCTCTTGAGCCTCTGCATTGAGCAGAGGTTTTTTGTTTGCCGTCTTTTTCCGTTTCCTCTCCCCCGCTTTTTCAGGTTCTATTCCTGCCTCATAAAAATATCCCCCGCGCAATTGCGGGGGAAAGAACACTTATGTCATGGGTTGCCAGGCGGATCAAACAGGGTGCAGCCCATCTTTTTAAAATATGCGATTCTCTCCAGGATCTCCTCCGGGGTCACTTCAAAATACGCGGCCAGGCAATTCACGCAGTAATATTCCGTGCTGCCCCGGTTGACGAGCTTTTTCGTTACGGCGATTTCATCCCGCGTCAGCGCCCTTCCGCAGCGGAAGCAGCGCTCCTTCATGCCTTTATCATCCTGGCCAGCAGCACCCGGCTGCCGTGAGCGGGCAGCTTCACATGAAAGTAATCCCGGTGGCAGCCCAAATCCTCGCCGGTGATGGCGTCGGTCAGGTGCAAGGCCACGCCGCTTCCATAAGGCAGGCCGGCGTCGGCGAAAATGCAGGGGATTTCCCCGGAGGCGGGAGCGAAGTTGAAATAACCCAGGGCAAATTCTCCGCCGCTTAAATGCTTAAACAGGGTCAGCCCGCTGTCCGGGTACTCATGCCACCAGGAATTGGTTTCCGGGTCGTAATCATTATTCAGCCCCCGGCCCCGGTACACGGGATACGGCGGGCGGCATTCCCCGTCCTGATTGATCCGAAGCAGGCCGGGGTTCTTTACCAGGCTCTCGGAGAAAGCCGTCATGTTTCTCACGTCGCCTCCCAGCATCAGCGGCGCGCTGAGCATGCACCACAGGGCGAACTGGGTTTGGTAATCCATATCGGTGCAGGCTTGACCCAGGGCCACGTTCCCTTTGCCGTACATGCCCACGGTGAGCATATCAATATCGTTAAAGCAGTATGCGCCGCTCATGCAGAAGTTATCCAGCTGGGAGCGGGCAATAGAGGAAAAGGACTTGAAATTGTCCTGGATATCGCCGGTGGAGCGGTACATATGTGCGCCCAGGGATTTCATCCATTTCCAAGGCTCGTTGGTGCCCCAGTTGCAGGCGGCGAACAGGATGTCCCTCCCGGTGGCTTTCAGGGCCATGGACATGGTGGCGTAGCGGTTTTTGCCATCAGCACTGGCGGGGAAATTGCAAAAATCGTATTTCAGATAGTCCACGCCCCAGTCGGCAAAGGTCTGAGCGTCCACAAATTCGTGGTCATAGGAGGAGGGATAGCCCGCGCAGGTCTGGACCCCCGCACAGGAATACATGCCGAACAGGAAGCCCAGGGAATGTACGTAATCAGACAAGGCCTTCATCCCATGAGGGAATTTTTCGGGGTCGGGCACCAGCCGTCCCTGTTCGTCCCGCTCCTTCAGGCTCCAGCAGTCGTCGATCACGATATATCGGTAGCCTGCCTCAAGGTAGCCCTTTTCCTTCATCACCCGGGCGGTTTCCCGGATCAGATCATCGGAAATATTGGGGCCGAAGGTGTTCCAGCTGTTCCAGCCCATGGGCGGCGTGAGCAAATGCATGTGCTTCTCATCCTTTCTGTGGTTTGATAGATTGAAATGAAGAAGGGAAACCGCTCTCCCATTTTCGATCGGTTTCCCTTCAATGATCCGTTAATAACGTTCGCACCGGCCGGAGGCCACCCAGCAGTTCAAGCCGTTCTTTTCAATCAGGAACCAGTGCACGTGGCCGGTATCCAGAATGCGGCAGTCCAGCACGGTATACACCTCCCCCACGTCCAGGGTGGCCACCTGGGGGAAGTCTGTGCCGGGGCCGGAGCGGCCCTTGGTGGAGGTATGGAACTCATTATCGGCAATGCGGATACGCAGGCCGATATGATCAAAGCAGGGCTTGGTGCCCGCATAGGATGCCACCGCGGTGGGCGCCGGAGCCTGGCTGGGCACCGGCGAGGACGTTACAGTCACAGGCGCGGGGGCCGTCCCTGTATGGACAGGCGGGGTATAGGGCACATCCGTGGGCCGGGGAACGGAGGTGGGCCGGGGTGTGGGCTCAAAATACTCAACAGGATTGGAGAAGGAAGAAGGCAGCACAGGCGCGCCACCGATAAAATCATCCCAGGAAAGGGGCGCGGCAGTGGGCGCTTCCGTCGCTTCCACTTCCGGCTCCGCTGTCAAATCCGGTTCCGTTTCTTGTTCCGGCTGCGCTTCCGGGGGCAATTCTATTTCCTCTTCCGCAGGCGCATCTGCCTGCGTTCCAAAGCGCACGTCCGTCCAGGGTGTTTCCTTGCTCTGGGTCAGCCCGAATTCATCCAGATAATACACCCGGGCCTTATATGTTCCCTCAGTCTGCCAGGCCAGATTCCATTCATTGGCCGTGCTCATCTCCGCCAAAACGATATGCTCCATCTCGTCCAGCATCACAAAGGTGTGAACAGCGCCTTCCTTATCATGAAAGATCACTTTGATCATCTGTCCGTCCAGGGTGATCACAGGATCATTCACTTCTTCGCCCAAGGCAGGCAGACACAGGACTGCTGTCATCAATATCCAGACACATAGCGCGATGGTCAATTTTTTCATTGGTTACGTCCCTGCTTTCTTCATACTGTAAACCACCCAAGAGATGATTGCTTTTTGATTTCATTGCGCCCGGCTTCTTGATCAAAGCGCCCCGACGCTCAGCGGCCCCTTTCGGGGCGATACAAACAGTATTATACCATATGTATATATGAAAATGGAAGTATTTTGTTGAAATTATTTAGCCAGCAAAAAAGGCGGAATCCTCCGCCTCTTTTTGGAAAAAGCATACTGTTTACACCCTGCGCCCCGGCCTGGCATGAAGCATCACTTTCACTTTTCCGGAAAACCGCAGTTTGGCTACCAGATTTTTATCGTCCTGATTGCAGCGGGGGCAAATGCCCTGATAGGAAACATACCAGCAGTTTTTTCTGCGCAGATGCACGCCGCTCATTTCATTCAGACATGCCCGGCAAATGGGGCCGCCATACTCTTTCGTCAGCTTTTTCATGGAAAGCAGCACCGTGATCATCTCCTTGAAGCGTCCTCTGTTACGCTCCTGTTTTCCATACCTTATTCGACAGCCTCGTCCACTTTCCTGCCCAGGCAAGGAAAAGATTTACATTTTAACAGTTTTTTCTTTGTTTTCGGTTACAGTCAAGCTTTTTTATTCATCCTTCGCGGCATGTGTATGCCGTCTGGGAAAATATATCTTTTTTCATTTGATCCATTATTTTCATTGAATAATTTTTAAAAATGATTGAAATATAATAAAAGATTTGATATAATGTGTTTATGAATCTTGAAGTTTTTAAGGAGCAGAATGGTTGAGAAGAATGTCACATGATTTGAATCATTGAATGAAGGTAATCAAACAAAAAGGGTGTTTCCTGTTTTATTCCATGATGCCGCTTATAAACGAAAGCTTCCGCAAAATGGCAAAAAGTCTGAACCGTTGATGGGTTTTCCCCAGGGTCTTTCCGGTTTATTCGGTTTAGAGAAGGGTTTATATTCAATTATTCCAAATATCTGTTTTCAGCGAATCAAGGAGGAAATGAATGAGCGAGTTATTTGAAAACATGTCAGTGATCGAGCTGCGTCAAAAAGCCAAGGAAATGGGTGTAAAGCTGGGCGCGGGCATCAACAAGCAAGGGATTATCGATAAATTAAAGGAGGCCTCCGCCCACGCTGCGGGAAACGCGCCTGAAACGCCCGAAGCTCCCCAGAACCCGGACAATCAGCAAACAGAAATGTTTTCCCGGCCGATTCGCAGCGCAGCGATCATTACGGACGACGAGGAAGCCGATGAGGATACGCCGATTATGACCCCCTCCCCTGCGTCGCGGCTGACTCAGCGTCCCGCTCCCGCCCCCACCGGCGCGGCTGCCCCTGCCGGCTCCTCGCTGAGCTCCATTTCATCCAAGGCCCCAGCTTTCACCATGGAAGGTTCCCGGGCCTGGCATAATCCCCGCGCTTATCAAACCCAGACTGCCTATCAGCGGCCGCAGAACAATTCCTCCTGGAACAAGCCGCAGCAGGCCGCGCAGGAGCAGCAGCGCTCCTATACCCGCCCGGATCCCCGGATGCAGCAGCGGCCACAGCAGCCAGCTTATGTGAATCGTTTCGGCCCGGATCAGGGCCAGCAGGACAGCGAACCACAGTACCGCGGCTATAATGCTCCTGTCCAGCAGGATTACGCTGGCCGGGAAGGCAACCCCGCCGGAGGCTATGGCTATTCCCAGCAGCCCGGCTATACCCAGCATCGGGACGCCCCGATCAGCAATTCCGGGCTGTCTGATCTGCTGGCTGCCGGAGACTGCGGCGACGGCGAAGGCGTGCTGGAGCTGCATCCGGACGGCTATGGTTTTTTACGAAGCAGCCATTATCTGTCCGGCAGGCAGGATGTGTATATTTCCAACGCCCAGATTCGCCGTTTTTCTCTGCGCACCGGGGATTATATCGTTGGCAAAACCCGGCCCCAGCGGGAAAACGACCGGTATGGCGCAATGCTGTTTATCACCGAAATCAACGGCATGGTTCCCGATGAATCTCCCAATCGTCCCCGCTTTGAGGATATGACGCCTATCTATCCCAAGAAGCGCATCGCTTTGACCAATAAACGGGAGACCGATCCCGTGCTGCGCCTGATGGAATATCTTTGCCCCATTGGCTTTGGGCAGCGGGCGCTGCTGTCCTGCTCGGGAAGAGTAAACCGGCTGGAACTGCTGAAAAAGCTGACGGCTGTGATCACCAGAAATTACAGCAAAGCGCACGTGATGATGGTGCTGCTGGACGAGCGGCCTGAGGAAATCACAGAGCTGCAGGAAGCCGTCAGGGCTGATATGGCCTATGCGAATTTTGACGAACCCGCCGAGAACCAGGCCCGGGTGGCAGAACTTGCCATTGAACGCGCCATGCGCCTCACCGAGCAAAAGAAGGACGTGGTGATCCTTTGCGACAGCCTCACCAAACTGGGGCTGGCCGGGAACGCCATCTCCCCCGCTTCCGCCCGTTCCCTGAATGGCGGCCTGGCTGCCGGAGCCCTGAACAAAGCCAAGCGCTTTTTCGGCGCTGCTCGGAATACCCGGGAAGGCGGCAGTCTGACCATCATTGCCACCATGATCAGCGACAGCACCAATGAATTGGAAGCCTCCATTCAGCAAGGTTTCCAGGGTACCAGCAACATGCGCTGCGTTCTGGAATACGTCGCTGACCGCCGCCTGGTACTCCAGCCCCAAGGCTGCGCTACCATCCATAATGAATGGCTGCTTTCCGATTTGGAGCAGGCTGTGGCCGAGCAGCTCCGGGAAATGGCAAAGGACCTGACCCCTGCCGAAGCCATGAACGCTTATCTCCCCCTGCTAGAAAAAGCGGACAGCACAGAAGCTTTGGCCGCGCTGCTGAACAGCCCCGCAGAAGAGGAAAAATAATCATCCCTAAAATGAATAAAAGCGCCTTCTTCCGTCATTTGGGAGAAGGCGTTCTTTATGCGCAGCCTGCGGCGCGCATAAAAAACCCGCCCGAAGGCGGGATTTTGTTATGTGATTTTTAGTCCATCAGGCTGTGCATGATCCTGAGCAGATCCTTATGTCCGGCAGAGTCATACCGCACAGCGACGAAGGCGGGATGATATTCCACATAGCACAGGCTGTTGAAATATAGCACCAGGTGGGTGTCATCGCCAAAGCGTTCATACAGGTTATAAGGCGTATTGCGGTTCATCTTCAGGTGCATCAGCTGTTCGGGCTCATACTGGCTGATATCGCCGATCCGGTTCAGCACGGTGAAGAATTCCAGGTTCACGCGAATGGAATTGTTGCCCTTCAGGGAATAATCGATGGTCAGATAGCCATCCCGGATGGTCAGGGTCACTTCGCCAACGATGACCATATCGGAAGCAACCAGCTCATAGGTCTGGGTGCCGTTGATGGAAGCGTCGAAGGGAGTGAAGTAATACCACTTATCAGAGGAATAGGGATACAGGTTTTCATCCCGCAGACGGGGGCCAAAGGCGCACACATGAGCATCGGGGAATACCAGGCGCGGAATCGCGGTTACGCGGGTTTCGCCGCCTACGGTGCAGCGCTGAGTCTTTTCGCCTTCTTCATAGAAGGTGGGCTGCTTGGTGATGCCAATGTCCACCCAGTTGTGAGGCAGGATCGGCATTTCGCGGTCTTCACGGGCATCGCCGCGGGAGCACAGGCGGTGTTCCCTGCCGGGAGTGGTGCAGGTGGGCTGTATATCAGTGATCCAATTGCCCCAGCTATGGCCCAGAGCGGGAATTTCTTCACGTTCCACATGGTTGGTATCCCGGCGGCAGGTATGCGTCCGGATACCGGTTTCAGTGCAGGTAGCGGACTTGGTGATCAGCCACTCCGCCCAAAGATGGCCCAGAGCAGCCACATCCCGGGTTTCTTCGATGCCGCAGCGGACACAGGTGCGCCGTTCGGTGCCGGGGGTGGTGCAGGTGGCGGCGGTCACGGCCTGCCAGGCGCCGAAGCTGTGGCCCAGCATGTTACCGTAGGGCTGGGTTTCGATAGCGCCGCAGACAGAGCAGTTGCGGCTCTGTTCACCGGGGGCGGTGCAGGTGGGCTGCTTGGTGACTACCCAAGCGGTCCAGGTGTGGCCCTTGGCGGGGATGGTCTGGGTGTTCACCACAGTGCCGCAATTGATGCACTTCTGAATCTGCGTGCCGGTGCCGGTGCAGGTGGCAGCTACGGTCACTTCCCAAGCGCCGGGAATATGGGCGGTCATGGGAATATCTTCCGTGGAAACCGTCTGGCCGCAGCGGGTGCAGTAAATCCGCTTGAGGCCGATGCTGGTGCAGGTCGCGGGACGAACCACTTCTTCCACCAGGTTATGGCCCAGAGGATTCACAGTCTGTTCTTCCGTATGATGCACGTTCAGGGTGCACACCCGGTGACGGTGTCCGCCGGTGGTGCAGTCAGCAGAGGTATCATCGATCCACGGGCCCCACACGTGATTGGAGTTGGGATCGTAGGTGCCTTCGCCTACAACGTTCTTCGCTCCGCAAAGAGAGCAGGTGTATTCATACTGTGCAGGGGCAGAGCAGGTGGGGCCCTTGATCATCGTTCTGTCGACCCAGATGTGATCGGACGTATGATAGGTAGATTCCGCGGTAGCAGCAGCAGCCACGCACAGCAGGCCGATCAGCAATGCCGTAAACAGAACGATCTTACCATATCGCGCAGTTTTGGTCATTTTACCTTCCTCCTTCAAAGTGTTTACAGATGGCCGGCTGCTCTACCGGCGGCTGTAAAGATCCAGAAGAAACAATCCCTTCCGTTTTCCCAGTGAATCGGGACGAACGCCAGGATGGGTTTCTTCCGGCGCTATTCAGCCTGGAAGGCCCAAACGGGCTGCTTCCTTTTTTCAGAAGGAAAAAACAATGTTCTTCTTCACATAGAAATATAACATATAATTAAGCAAAAATCAACTACCCGAGAAAAATAATTTACAAGTATTGGTTTACTTTTTTCATATTTCTGACTGAAACATGACGACTTTCTAACAATTTGGAAAAATAATGGCATTATTTGCTCCTTTCAGCCGCAAGAATCCGTCTTTTCCCGCATATGCTGGCCCAGTGGAGAGGGAGGGAAAAGGATGACCGGATGCGCTGGGAACATAAAGAGGAAGGGCAGGTTCCGTTTTTTATGGCGGGCTTTGGCGGTGATCCTGCTGATCGCCGTTCTTTTCCTGCTGCTGGAAAAGAATCTGGAATCCGTGATCCTGGACATGGCCTATGCCCGGGCCGAGGCCATGGCGGTGGAATACATCCACGAGGCCGTGCGCGACGTGATGGGCGAAACGGTGACCTATGAGGATATGATGACCGTGCGTACCGATCAGCAGGGGAAAATCACCATGCTCCAGGCCAACGCGGTGCGCATGAATGAATTGGCCACTGTCACCGCCCTGCAGGCCCAGGCACGGCTGGAAAGCGCCGAAGCCCAAAGCGTCGCCATTCCTTTGGGGGCGGCTCTGGGGGTGCCGTTCCTGTCCGCTTTGGGGCCCCGGATTCATGTGCGCATCGTGCCGGTCAGCGCCGTTTCGGCTGCGTTCTCCACGGAATTTGAATCCGCTGGCATTAACCAGACCCGTCATAAAATCTATCTGTCCCTGCATACCACGGTGCGCCTGGTCATTCCCAGCGGCGGCAGGCAGGTGTCCCTGGGCAGCCAGGCGCTGATCGCAGAATCCATTATCGTGGGTGAGGTGCCCCAGTCCTTCGTACAGGTGCCGGAAATGAGCGACGCGCTGAATTTCGCCATTCCTTAAATATGAAAAATATCCCACGATCAGATTAAATGGAAACAAAAAGCATAAAATCCTGTAAAAAAAGAATTCTTTTCCCGGGAAAACAGGCTGGATTGCTTGACATTAAAGCGTTCTTGCACTAAAATGGAGTATATTATAAGAAGATTTCTCCCGGTGCTTTTGCGCCATTGGAAGGAGGGAAGGGCAATGACATTTGCCCGCAGCCTGTTGAAACCCGCAGGAATGCTGCTCCTGCTGCTTGTGCTCGTATTTTCCGTCGGGGTCGCCCTGGCAGAGGATCCGGTGGAATTGGCCGTTCGGATCACGCCCGACCAGCTCACCGGTCCCGGGGAAGTGACAGTTTCGCTGGAAGTGAGCAACGCCAGCGACCTGGATATGATCGCGCCTGTGACCCTGTATGATCCCGCGGGGAACCCGGTGACCTCCTTTGGCGACGGCGGCTCCTATGTGCTCAAGGCGGGCGAGGCCCGCTCCTGGGAGGGCAAATGGAATGTGACCCAAGCCCAATTGGACGCCGGGGCCGTGACCTTTACCGCCCGCTATCATATCGAGGACGAATCCGGCGCCCTGGTGGAAATGAGCCGTCAGACCAGCGCCCGCATCCAGTTCCAGGGGGAGCGCGCCAATCTGACCGTGACCCGGAAGATCGAGCCTCAGGTGGTGCGTCCCGGCAGCCAGGCCACCGTGACCTATGAATTGCGCAACAGCGGCACTGTGCATTTGAACGATATCCGCGTGCAGGAAAACATCTCCAAGACCGCTAAAACCGTCAAATCGCTGGCCGCGGGCGAAAGCGTCAGCCTGACCTTCAATTCCCGCATGGGCAACAGCAACTTAACCAGCAACGCCACCATCACCTATAAGGTTCCCGGAGAAAGCAAGACCCAGACCGTGAAGGTGGAAGACGCTGTGATCGCTTCCGCCAAGCCCGACCTGAAGCTGGCTCTGTCCAGCCCCACCGATGCCGTGAACGTGGGCGACCGCGCTACCTTGGTGATCACCTTCACCAACGCCGGCAATGTGTCCTATTCCAACGTGACCGTCACCGACGCCAAGCTGGGCGATATCGTAACGGGGCTGGAGATTCCCGCGGGACAGACGGTGACGGAGGAAAGGCAGTTTATCCTGTCCGAAGCGGCCACCTTCAAGGTCACCGCAACCCTGCCCGACAACACCGGCGAAACCAAGAAGATGACCTCCAATGAGCTGCGCATCGGTGTGTATGACCCCGAGAAGCAGCTGCTGCTGACGCTGAACCTGACCTCCGATCAGGACAGCGTTCCCCGGGTGCCCGCCGACGTGCGGCTGCATCTCAAGGTGACCAACAACAGCAACATCAAGGCGGAAAAAATCGCTATCACCCATGGCTCCACCGCCATTTATACCATCGCTTCCCTGGAGCCCGGCGCCAGTGTGACCCTGGACAGGGATGTGACCATTCCCCAGGCCGGACAGTTCCGCTTTACCGCCACGTTGCGGGACGCGCTGAACAACGAAGTCAAGTTTGAATCCAACACCATCCGCATTATCGAAGCTCCCGACGCAGGGGCCATCACGCCGGTGCCCGTTGTAACGGTGGCCCCGCCTGAATTGGTGACCAGCGCGCCGGTGGACCCTCTTCTGACCAACAGCCGCAATATCCTGCGCACCGTGATGCTGGCCATGATGGGGGTCTTCGGCGCGGCGCTGGCGCTGTTCGCCGTCAGCTCCCTGATCCGGCTGAACAAGCTGCGCAAATCCAAATCCGCCTTCGACCATCTGGAACTGGCGGAACGCCGGGACTATACCGAGCCCGCCGACGATGACGGCCTGGACGATGGCGGCGATTCCCTGCCCGAGGAGCCCGAGGAAGCCGACGTGCCCGTAAAGGCCAATCAAAAGAAGGAAGAAGCGGAAAAGGAACTGCTGCCTCATGAAAAGCTGCTGCGCTCCGCCGCCCAAACCGACGCGGAAAAAGCGCCCGCCCCGGAAAGCATGCCCCCCGTGGACGGCATGGGCGGCTATCGCGTGACCCGCGCACCGGAAAGCGCCGCTTCGGCCCCTGCCGAATCCGCCCCCGCTGAAAAGCCCGCTGAGGAGGGAACGCTGGATTCCCCCCGCCGTCACCGCCGGGCTTCCCGCCGGATGGACGAGGAATAAACGCGAATAAGCAATAACGTCAGGACATTTCCATCGTGGAAATGTCCTTTTTATATAGAAACGATGGACACCGGAAGCGCCTTTGTGTATAATGATACCGACATGATATCCTATTTTAGGGAGGCGTCTATGCCCAGACAATCCATTTTCAATATGCCGTTTTCCAGGGTCTATCCCCTGCTGGTGCAGAAAGCCCAGCGCAAGGGCCGCACCCAGGAAGAGGTCGACAGCATCATCACATGGCTGACAGGATACGGCCTGGAAAAGACCGACCTGAACGTGCCCTGCCAGGCGTTCTTTCAAAACGCGCCCGCCTGGAATCCCCTTTCCGAAAAAATTACCGGCAAGGTGTGCGGCGTTCAGGTGGAAACCATTCAAGACACCGTTATGAAAAGAATTCGCCAGCTGGACAAGCTGGTGGATGAATTGGCAAAGGGCAAGCCCCTGGAAAAAATCCTGCGAACCTGATGGAAAAAGGAAAGAAAGCCATGCATGCTCCGCTGTTCAAGAACGCCTACTTTATCATTGGAACCGCCTACGCGGGCAAATCCACCATGGTGCGCCTGCTGGCGGAAAGGCATCAGGGAATCGCCTGTGAAGAAAACTATCACAACGCCCTGCTGCCGAATCTGAACAAAGAGGATTTTCCCTGCGTTACCTATACCCGAGATCTCCGGGACTGGCACGAATTCATTCGCCGGTCCCCGGAGGAGTACAAAGCCTGGTTTGACGGCGCGGCCAGGGAATGCGAAAAGCTGGAGCTTCGCTTGCTGCCGGAAATATGCAGCCGGGGAAAGCCGGTATTTGTGGATACCAATATTGCCATGAACACCCTGAAATCCATCGCCGCGCCGGAACATGTGCTGGTCATGCTGGCAGACCCGGACATCTCCGTTCGACGCTTTTTTGAAAGGCCGGACCGGGAAAAGCAATTCCTGTACCGGCTGATTTTAGAGGAAAAGGACCCCCAGGCGGCCATGGATAACTATCGGCAGGGCCTGGCGCTGATCAATTCCAAAGAGCAATACGAGGCTTTCCTGCATTCCGGATTTCAGGTGATCCTGCGGGATGAAGGGAGAACCATCGAAGAAACTCTGGCTCTGGCCGAAGCCGCATTCGGCCTGCCCCATAGGGCTGCGGCTGAATAAAGAAGGATATCTCTGCGAGGTGATTAATATGTGGCAATGCCCTCAGTGCGGCCGCTCCTTTGAAAAGCAGGAGCAGGCCCATTATTGCACAAGGCCCCAGACCATCGACGAATACATTGCCCGGCAGGACGCCGCCGCGCAGCCCCGGCTACGGGAGATACGAAACATCCTGCGCTCCGCTCTGCCCCAGGCCCAGGAGCGCATTTCCTGGTCCATGCCCACCTATTGGCAGGGCCGGAACCTGATTCACTTTGCCGCCTCCAAAAAGCATCTGGGCCTGTATCCCGGCGGCGAGGCCACCGGGGTCTTTGCGGAAGAATTGAAGCACTATGACGTCAGCAAAGGCGCCATCCGTCTGCCCTATGATCAGGACCTGCCCGAAGAACTGATCACCAAAATCGCCCGCTGGTGCCTGGAGGCATACGGAATATGAGATTCAAGCATACCCACCGCCCCGGTTTCCTCATCGGCTTTGTTGATTTTTTCACCGCCGGTATCTTCCTGCTGTTTTATATGCCCCTCAGTGGATTGCAGGCTGAGATCGATGAAATCCTGGGCCACCCCACCCTGCCATACTGGAAAGCCTATCTGCTGGGCATTCCCACCCTGTTCATTTATCCCCTGGTGTGGATGGCCCGGATCGCGGAGGAGCTGAAGGCCAAGGCCATCGCCCTGGGCCTGGAAGGGCCTTATACGTCCTGGTGGCATATGTTCGGCTGGAACATCTTCGGCCTGCCGCTGATGGGCCCCGCCGTGGCCACTTTGCGCTTCTTTGATACCCTGAACCGGGTGGAAAAAAAGCTGAATCAGCAAAACCAATAAGAGAGTGTCACCATGAAAGCATCCTATCATCTGCCGGGTTTATTTGAGTTTTACGAATTATACCGTGCCTTTCTGCCGCTGTTTCGGGAACACCGAGACTGGTTTTACGATTGGTGCGATATTGGTTCCATCTATGGCGCTCCCGCTGATTGCCTTTGGGGCGGGGGCCGGGTGGGCTTTGGGGAGGAAAGGCCCCAGAACGCTGCAGCGCTTCTAAAGGAATACGGCATCTCCGCCCGGCTTACCTTCAGCAATTCCCTGCTCAGGCCAGAGCATCTTGCCGACAAAAAGTGCAATGCCCTGTGCGCGCTGTTTGAGCGCGGCGGAAAAACCCAGAACGGCGTGATCCTCTGTTCCGATCTTCTGCTGGATTACCTAAAGCGTCAGTATCCCGGCTTTTATTTCGTTTCCTCCACCACCAAGGTACTGACGGAATTTGACCAGCTCAAGACGGAGCTGAGCCGCCCGGAGTTTCGCTTCGTGGTGCCGGATTTCAGGCTGAATAAAGCCTTTCCCCAGTTGAACAGCCTGCCGGATTCCCTCAAGGAAAAGGTGGAATTTCTGTGCAACGAATGCTGCTGGTTCCAATGTCCCGACAGGAAAGCGTGCTATGAAACCGTCAGCCGCAAAAGCCTGGGCGAACTCTGCCCGGAGCATTCCTGCGCCTCTCCCCTGGCCCACCGGGGCTATCGCTTTTCCGACGCCATGAAAAACCCCGGCTTCATCGGAATTCAGGACATTCAGAACATCTATCTGCCCAGCGGCTTTTCCCATTTTAAAATCGAGGGCCGCAGCCTGGGCAGCGCTCTGATCCTGGAATTTCTGCTTTATTATATGACCAAGCCGGAGCGTCAATTGCAGGTTCGGGAAGAAATCTATTTGAGCAGTTCATTGGATTTGTTTTAAAGAAATACGAAGATTCGTGCTGTCAAGGATAAATCCCGGTCTTATTTAGAAAGGCGCACTTTCACCGCCTTGCCAGGTGGTGAGTAAGTGCGCCTTTCAATTTGACAAACTGTAATTTGTATGATTCCTGTTTTCCTATGAGACATCTGCCCGTCAAAATGGGATTCAGTTGGCTTCAGTCATATCATAAACGAACACCTCATGGATTTCTTCGCTGTAACCTTCATAAAACCCTACAGGCATTCCGGCAACGATTCTTGCTCCCCTGTTATACAGAAGAAGGAACTGTCCACGCTCCTGATCAAACGACAGGCCTTCAATCTCTCCCTGCATAAGCACATCATCAAACGTCTTTTCCAGCAGGACGGTCCCGGTTTCCTTGCTTTGTGAAGGATCGATCCTATACATATGGTCCGGGGCAAGGTCATCGGCATCTCCGTCATCGCTCGTTACATACAGATGCCCATCATAGCAGGCAATGCCCTGCATCCATTTGGGGCCAGGGTGAAGCTTCATCTTTCCCCTGTAATCTCCTGTATCGAGGTCATACATGTAGAGATATTCGCTGGATTCATCATCGATCCAGGAGGTCATATAAACTGTACGGGAATCGGGGTCAACCGCGATCCCGCTGCATTCCAGCTGGCCGGTATCGGCGCGAAAGGGGAAAACCTTCTTCAGCTTCAGCGTGTCACCGTCATAGATGGCAACCTGAATGTTTTTCCCTTCGCCGTCCATAAAGTATTCTACGCCCAGATACAGCTCGTTGCGGTACACATCGATGTCTCCGATGTGGTTCACTTCCAATTCGTAGCCGTCAAACGGCTCCGTATTTTCCGCTACAAGGTTCCAGTCCGCATCGTATTTTGTCAGTGTCCCTGACCCGCTGACCCAGTAATACCCTCCTTCTGTGCAGATTCCCTGTCTGCCTGCAACAGGGTGCACTTCCGCCACCTCATAACGGAAACAAGAATCTGCCGCACCGCATTCCCACAGCAGTGTCCAGGTAATCAGGCTGAGCAAAACGGCTGTGAATCTTCGCATGTTCCTCTCCCTCCGATCCCGATTTGTTGATTCAAGGTAGGTATATCACATCAAAGAGTGTCCTAACATCAAATTAAAACCCCGTCGCAGTGGTCGATTTCGTGCTGGATGATCTGGGCGGTGAAGCCTTCAAACACGCCTGTGCGGGGGCGGAAAGACTGATCCTGATAGGCCACGGTGATTTTCTGATACCGCCTGGTTTTCCTGACGCCCGCCAGGGACAGGCAGCCCTCTTCCGTTTCATAGGGGCCGGACTTTTCCGTGATCACCGGGTTTACCATGATCATCTGCATGGGCCCGTTGCAGAACACGATGACACGTTTCCTTTCCCCGATCATGTTGGCCGCCATGCCCACGCAGCTATGGAGGTGGGCCCGCAGGGTATCCAGTAAATCGGAAATAATCTGCCGGTCCGCTTCCGTGGCGGGCTGGGATTTCTGGGCCAGAAACAGCGGGTCATGGATGATGGGCTTGATCATTCAGCGCCTCCAGAATCATTTTCTCAAAGCTCTCGGCAAAGCGGGCGTCACCCTCGGCTGTCCGCTTGGGAGGGCCTTTCAGGTGATGCTTTCCGCTGCGGCGGGCCTTCTTGTTTAGGTGGCGGTCCATGAGCAGGCCGTCGATATTGTCATCCGAAAACCACTTGCCGCTCTGGTGAATGCACCGGGCTCCCTTGCCCAGGGCCAGTGCC
>ODAI010506171.1_pt1 | contig 15136 bp, 14 predicted proteins | sample 1539321 | NCBI WGS metagenome assembly ODAI01 (sample SAMN02144231, study PRJEB22623) | gut metagenome | biome: sheep rumen | host: Ovis aries | place: New Zealand
AAAGAACTAACAGATATGGATTTAGTGACTGACGCTACTCCTAATGAGATGAAAGAATTTTTATCTAATGCGGATTATACTTTTGAAAAATATGGTAGTGTACGTCTAAAGATAGATGATGTCAAATTTGATATCACCACCTTACGAAAAGAAGAAGGATATAGTGATTTCCGTCACCCAAATAAGATTTGTTTTACAAAGTCATTAAAAGAAGATGTTTTCAGAAGAGATATCACAATTAACGCGATGTATATGGATAAAGATTTAAACGTCATTGATTTTGTCGGTGGTCAAAAAGATATTTCTAATAAAATTATTAGAATGATTGGCAAACCTCTTAAAAGAATTAATGAAGATCCACTTAGAATTATTCGTATATATCGTTTCAAATTAGAAACTGGATTTGAGATTGAAAGAGAATTAAATGATGTGTTAGAACATAACTTCTCAAAAGCAAAATTAATCAATAAAGATAAGATTAATCAAGAGATTAGAAAATCAACTCATCAAGAAGAATTAATAGAACTATTAAAATATCACGGAATTATATAGAATTTGAGAACTAGGAAATGTTAAAGTAGATATACATATGATTAGTGAAGCAATTGATTTTAGATATTTATTAATTGAGAATTACAAGAAACTCAAAATCAAAGAAAATGAGCTTGCAACTATTTTTGTCATTGATCATTTAATCTCTCAAGGCAATCCATTTGTGACCGCTGATCTATTGTCATTAAAAATGACATTAGATGTTAAAGAATTAGACGCCATTTTAGCGACTTTAATTACTAAAGGATTATTCGAATATAAAACAGTAGGAAAGCAAACCGTTGCTTCACTTGAACCATTAAAACAAAAACTATATCGTGAATTCCAAATCTTCTTATCTAAAGAAGAGGAAGAAAAAACTAGTAAAAGAATTTCTGAAGAATTAGATAATATCTATTTCAATTTTGAGAAACTTTTAAATAGAAGTCTTAGTCCTGTTGAAATCTCTAAAGTTCATGAATGGGTAAGTTATGGCTATAGTGATACCTTAATTATTGATGCTTTAAAAGAAGCTCTTTCTAGAGGAAAGAAATCATTGAGAAGTGTTGATAAGATTTTACTTAGCTGGTCTCAAAGAGAAGACCTTGAAAATGAAGGTCACACTCCACTTAGTAGTGAATGGGACAAGAACTTAGAAGAAACTATTAGAATCGCTAAAATACCTTGGGTTAAAAAAGATAATGATTAATAAAGAGAAAATGCAAATTATCTCTAACTACGTTGACTCACTTTTTCCTAATACAAAATGTGAGCTTTTTTATAATAAAGACTACGAATTAGCAATCGCAGTTATGTTAAGCGCACAGACCACCGATAAGGCAGTTAACGCGGTTACCTACACGTTATTCAAAGATTTTCCAACTTTGGAAGCGCTTGAAAATGCTCCTATTGAAGAGATTGAGAATAGAATCAAAAGGCTTGGCTTATATAAGAACAAGGCCGCTAATATTAAGGGAATTGTCCATAAGATTATTACCGAATTTAATGGCGAACTTCCAAGCGATAAAAATCTTCTTCAAACTCTTCCTGGTATTGGCAATAAATCTGCAGGTGTTATCAGGATTGAAGTATTTAAAATTCCTGATTTACCAGTAGACACCCATATTATTAGAATTTCAAATCGACTTGGCATCGCTAATAGCAAAGATGAACCAATCGATATTGAAAGAAAACTAAAAAAACTGATTCCTGAATCTCATTGGATCAAGACTCATCATCAGCTAATTCACTTTGGTAGATATTTCTGTTTAGCGAGATCACCAAAATGTGAGCAGTGTCAACTTAGAAATATTTGTAAGTACTAAAAGTACTTCTTATCAATAGCTTTAATGTAATCCACTCTTGGATTATAACCTTGTTCAATCTCAATTCCGTTTTCAATAAAGCATGAATATGGAATTGATTTTCTTTCTCCGTGTTCATAAAAGTCTATTACATAACTTGCGTCTAATAGGAACACTTGTCCTAGACTTTCAAAGTTGATAATGAAGAAAGCAATTCCTCCATGATATAAAACTCTTTTTAAGTGCTCTATTTGGTGTTTGGTGATGTTACTAAGAGGGAATGAAGTTTTGTTTTTAGTGTTTTTAGCTTCAAAATCAATATAGCGAGATTTATACACTCCGTTATAGTCGGTAGTAGATTGCTCTTCAAAATATGCATGAGTGATTTTGGCACCTTTAGAATAATCAACTTTAACTATGTTAATTGGAGTAGGTCTTTTAGTAATTAAACAAATATCGTTATCTCGATAATAATCATTAGAAAGATTGATTTCGTGTTCGAAATCCATACCTCTATTGGCGCTGCTTAAAGAAACCTCAGCTTTTGATTTATGAGATTGTCTTTCCTTTTTAGAATTTGGTTTATATTCTTGTCCGTTAGGATATTTCATAACTAATCAATATATTCGTCGATATACGATTTAAATTCTTCTGGTGTAACGCTTTCTCCGTTAAGAAGTTTTTTAATTGCCTTGTTAACTGGTTCTGGATGGAAATTAGTTTTATTTAAATTCTTTAAATATTCACGAGACACAATTTCTTTGTTCTTCATGAATTCATCATATAATTTTGCTAAATTTGTAGCGTCATACATTGGATCGTGAGCGGTTCCATCAAACTCAACACTAAACACTTCAAGATAGTGACTTAATGAAAGTGGATTATTGTGGTCATCTTTAATGAATTCAGAAATGATGGCTTGGAAATCAATGTAGTTGCTCTTAATGATTTGGCATAAATCTTTAGGGGCATCTAAGTTATAAGAAATTGATTGATTTAAGATTCTCATATCATGGTTACCAAATGTCAAAAAAGCGCATTTCTTATAGTGTAATCCACAATATTTCTTAAGTTCTTTGATTGCTTGAGCAAAGCTAATTCCAAACCTATCTAAGTCAAGTCTAGTGATACCAGTAAGGTTTTCAACATATTTGCCAATTGCGTTTTTTGCTTTGACATATTGCTTAACTGGTGCTTTTTGTTTAACGATATATCCGTTTTTATCAATGGCCACTAAAACTGCTCCATAGGCAATCATTTCATGAGAGAATTGAGTTCCCTCGAAATCTAGGAAACATAGATAGCGGCGGCCTTTTAATTTTTTTAATACATTTTTCATATCCGTAATAAGTTTATAAGTGGGAAATGTTCTTTTCAAGAAAATGAAAATGAACTACTTACATATTTTGCCATATATTGAACAATTTTTCATAGAAAAATAATCAAATATAAGAGATAATATAATAGATATGGATAAAAAGCTTAATTTTACTAGTGAAGAACTTCTTGAAAAAAGATTCTCAAGCGCTCCTAGAGGATACGATCCACTTGAAGTAGATAAAGTCCTAGACCAGATTATGGAAGACTACGAAGTGTTCGAATCTAATCCAACAGGCGGCAATAATCCTGAATTAGATAAAGCCTTAAAAGAGTTAGAAGAATTAAAAAAAGAGAACGCTTCATTAAAAGTAGAACTCGAAAAAGAAAAAAACAAATGGAAATATATTTCCAAAGATCACAAAGACATCCATATTGATAATTATGAATTGCTCAAACGCATCGGGAAGTTAGAGCAGTTAATTCACGAAAAACTAAATATGAATCCCGATGAAATAAAATAAAAACCTTCGATCTGGATGATTGCTGGCTACTAGTTAGTTAGAGGAAAGTCCATGCTCGCACAGCCTGTGATGACTGTAGTGATTGCGCTAGTGGAAAAAATAACACTAGGCACGTAGGAGTACGTGACGGCGGATATCGACCTAAAGGGCAACCCATGGTAGGATTCCTGAAAGTGCCACAGTGACGAAGTTTGTGTGAAAGCACAAAGTGGAACGCGGTAAACCCCGTAAGCGAGAAACCCAAATTTGGTAGGGGAGACTTGATAGAGAACCGAATCAATTCAAGTAAGAATTTCTTAGATAAATTATCATCCTAGACAAAACATGGCTTACAGGATCGAAGACTCACTTAAATAGAAAAGAGAGAAGCAAATGAATCTTCCAACAAAAATCACATTCTCAAGAATTATTGCAACAGTTATCTTAATTGTTACATTATTTGTTTTGTCTATTATTCCAAATATTCAAACACCATTATTAGGTAATTCAAGAATTAACCTAATTTTCTTGGTTTTGTTTGTTTTCTTTGTTATCGCAAGTTATACCGATCACTTAGATGGCAAATTAGCGAGAAAAAACAATCAGGTTACAGATTTAGGAAAATTTTTAGATCCTGTTGCTGACAAATTGTTAGTCAACACAATGACGATTTTCCTTACAGTTCCCGCAGTTTTTGCTCCATATGCACATGAACAAGTAGCGTTATTCCCAGTTTGGTGCGTTATCATTATGGTCGCTAGAGACACTGTTGTTGATGCTCTTAGATTTATCGGAGCTCAAAAGGGAGTTGTTATTGCTGCTAACATTTTTGGTAAATTAAAAACTGTCCTACAAATGGTGGCAATCGGTGCCGTTTTATTAAACGATTTCCCATTCCATTATTTATATCCAAATTTCGTAAATCCATATCTCTCAGTAACTGCTATTCTTGTCTATTTAGCAACTGCAGTTTCTCTTATTAGCGGAGTGATTTACGTCGTTCAAAACAGAAAGGTTTTTATTCCTGAAAAGAAGGAAGAAAAATAAATTATGACAAGTGCAGACATCAATCGTCTATTTAGAGAAAAAGGTAGAACTTTAGGCTCGGTTGAATCATTTACTGGAGGAGGTTTTGCTAAAGACATCACTTCAGTTAGTGGAGCGTCTCATTTCTTTAAAGGTGCGCTTGTAACTTATGCGACAGAAGAAAAAGCCCGTATCCTTGGTATTCCGTACACTGATATTGACCAATATGGTGTTGTCTCCCAAGAAATAGCCGGCCAAATGGCAGGCCATGGTAAGGCTTTACTCAATGTTGATTACTGTGTTTCATTCACTGGAAATGCAGGTCCTACCGCAATGGAAGGAAAGAAGGTTGGAGAGATCTATATTGGTGTTGCCTTTTATGATCGAGTCCAAGTTTTCTCTTATCAGCTTGATGGAACCCGAGAGGAAATACAAAAAGAAGCAATTAAAATTGCTTACGAAATTTTAGAAAAAATAATTGAAGAAAATAATTAAAAAAATCGCATTTTCTTCCTCTTATTAATAGTGAGGGCACATTTATGGCAAACAAAAACGAACTAAATGAAAAAGAACTCGACGAAGTTCTAAAACAAATCCAAAAAACATTTGGTAAGGGAGCAGTCATGAAGCTTGGTGAAAGACCAGCGGTTGATGTTGCTGTTATCCCTTCAGGCTCACTTTTACTTGATGAGGCTTTAGGTGTTGGTGGTTATCCAAAAGGAAGAATCATCGAAATCTTTGGTCCAGAAAGTAGTGGTAAGACCACCTTGGCACTTCACGCGATTGCGGAATGTCAAAAACAAGGAGGACGCGCGGCGTTTATTGACGCTGAACACGCGATCGATCCTGTATACGCGAAAAACTTAGGCGTTAACATTGACGATTTAATCCTTTCTCAACCAGATAGTGGAGAGCAAGCTCTTGAAATCGCTGAGATGTTAGCTAACAGTGGGGCAATCGATTTATTAATCGTTGACTCTGTTGCAGCCTTAGTCCCACAAGCTGAACTCGATGGTGAAATGAGTGATAACTCAGTAGGTATGCAAGCTAGACTTATGTCTAAAGCAATGCGTAAACTTGCTGGTATTCTCAACAAGAAAGAATGCGCAATTATCTTCATTAACCAACTAAGAGAAAAAGTCGGTGTAATGTATGGCAACCCAGAAACCACTTCTGGAGGAAGAGCGCTTAAATTCTATGCATCTATCAGATTAGATATCCGTAGAACAGAAGCGATTAAAACTGGTAGTGATGTTACCGGTAACACATGTCGTATCAAAGTAGTGAAGAACAAAGTTTCTCCACCATTCAAACAATGTGAAATCGACATCATCTATGGACAAGGTATTTCTAAGGAAAGCGAAATTCTCGATCGCGCAGTCGAACTTGGAATCATCAAAAAGAGCGGTTCTTGGTTTGAATACGAAGGCAATAAGATTGCTCAAGGACGTGATTCCGCTAAGGAATACATCAAATCTAATGAGGATGTAAAAGAAAAACTTCTTGCTCAAATTAAAGAAGCAAAGGAAACACAAGATTAATTAGAGATTAATGTGGTGAGTCAGTCGCCACATTTTTCTTTTATTTAAAGAGGCAGAGCAATTCTTACTTTTATAACAATAAAAAAGCACTTATAATATTTTTGTATCTTTCGTAGAGATACTTATCTATAAATTCTCAATAGAGAAATTGATTTATCAGGTTATGCCTGTTATTCATAGAGATCATACTTAATCATGTTTTAGGTAGGTTTTTAGGTAAATAGTCTTTTGACTATAGTTTAACTAGAAAGGAAAAAACAACATTTATGATGCCAATTTGGTTAGGAATTCTTTTGGCGTTTGTTGGCTTACTTCTAGGCGCAGCACTTATTTTCTTTGTTCCATTTTTTAAGAAACAAAGAGATCAAAACAAAGCGAACAAAATTATTAGAGAAGCAGAAATCAAAGCGGAGCACATTATTAAGAATGCTCAACTTGATGGAAAACAAACGATCAACGAAATGAAAAACGAAGCAGATAAGGAAATCAAGGAGAGGAAGCTTGAAATATCTGCTCAAGAAAACAAACTTCTTCAAAGAGAACAAAGTATCGATCGACGTGATACCGCTCTTATTCAAAAAGAGAACACTCTTGATGAAAAGAACGAAACACTTAATCGTCGATTAAAAGATGTCGATAAGAAAGAAGCGGTCTTACAAGAAAAGATTGATTCCATTATTGTCGAACTTGAAAAGGTTGCTCAAATGTCAACCCAAGAAGCTAAAGATGAACTCTTTGCTAGAGTAGAATCTAAAACTTCTAGAGAAATTGCTCAATACATCAAAAACAAAGAAGATGAAGCTAAAGAGCAGGTTTCTACTAAAGCACAAGAAATGCTTGCTTTAGCAATGTCTAAATACGCTCAAGAAACAACTATTGATAAGACAGTCGCGGTTGTTGCTCTTCCTAACGATGAAATGAAAGGAAGAATTATTGGTCGTGAAGGACGTAACATTCGTACACTTGAAACTCTTCTTGGTGTCGATTTAATTATCGATGACACTCCTGAAGTTATTACTGTCTCTTGCTTTAACCCAATTAGAAGAGAAATCGCAAGAATGGCGTTAGAGGCTTTAATTAAAGATGGCAGAATTCAACCAGGAAGAATTGAAGAGATTGTTGAAAAATGTAAACAAGAAGTCGATGAGACAATTCATAAGACTGGACAAGATGTTGCCTTTAAACTTGGCTTACCAAGAATTAATCGCGAACTCTTAGATTATGTTGGTAGATTAAGATACCGTACATCTTATGGACAAAACGCTTTAGAGCACTCTATCGAAGTTTCTTACCTTGCTGGAGTTATGGCTGCTGAACTTGGTTTAGACCAAAATTTAGCAAAAAGAGCAGGTCTCTTACACGATATTGGCAAGGCTGCAGACTTCGAAGTTGATGGAAGCCACGTTGAAATTGGTGCACGTTTAGCTAAGAAATATGGTGAAGGAGATGTCGTTGTTAACGCGATTGAATCTCACCACGGTGATGTTCCTGCTAAATACATCATTTCTCACTTAGTCCAAGCCGCTGATACTTTAAGCGCTGCTAGACCAGGTGCAAGAAGTGAAATGCTTGAAAACTACATTCAAAGAATTGAAAAACTCGAAGAGATTTGTAAGTCCTATGATGGAGTTTATCAAAGCTACGCAATGCAATCCGGTAGAGAATTACGCGTTATGGTAATTCCTGAAAAGATTGATGATATTGGAGCATTTAAACTTGCTAAAGATATCAAAGAACGTATTGAAAACGAAATGACCTATCCAGGTCAAATTAAAGTCTCTGTTATTAGAGAATACCGCGCTGTAGAAACAGCGAAGTAATTTATTACTTCTAGAAAGAGTTATTTTGAAAATATTATTTATCGGTGATATTGTCGGCCGTATTGGTCGACGTATGATCAAAGATTATCTCCCTGGCTTAATCGAGAAATATAATATTGATTTCGTTATAGCCAACGGAGAAAATGCTAGTCATGGAAAAGGTTTATTACGCCATCACTATTTAGAATTAATCGATAGTGGAATTGATGTAATAACTTTAGGCAATCATTACGATAGTAAAAAAGATTTAAGAGGATATATTGATCGAGTTGATCGATTAATTCGTCCTCTTAATCTCATTAATGAATATCCAGGAGAAGGAAGCGCTGTCTTTGATGTTAATGGGGTGAGCGTTAGAGTTACCAACTTACTTGGCTCTGCTTTCATGAAAGAAGAAGTCAACAATCCATATTATGCTTTAATGGAATATCTTGATTCTGTCGAAGACCAATCAACTATCCACATCATTGATTTCCATGCGGAAGCAACTGGAGAAAAAGTTTGCTTTGGATATGCATTAGATGGAAAAGCTAGTGCAGTTCTTGGAACACACACGCATGTACAGACACGCGATTATAGAATCCTTGAAGGTGGAACTGCATTTATCTCAGATGTTGGTATGACTGGCTTATATGATGGTGCTCTTGGATTTGATAAGAACACTGTTGTTTCTAAACTTATGTATGGAAATCAAGTGAAGTTTGATATTCCTAATGAAGGAAAAGGTGTACTCTCTGCAGTTGTCCTTGATGTTGATGAGATAAGTGGCAAGTGCATCGAAATCTTCCCAATTTATCAAGTAGAAAAATAAAAATATGAAAACAAAAATTGTTAATTATCCAGACTTATTAGCGGCTCGTAATCGCCAAAAGAGCGAGACTGTTTTCTTATCCGCTTCTACTCATTATTTGAAAGAGATGGAAGAAATTGGAAAAGGTAAGTTCTACTATATCCATACATATGGTTGTCAAGCTAATGTAAGAGATGAAGAGACGATGAGAGGAATGCTTGAAAGCGTTAATTATCAAAGAGTAGAAGATCCTTCAAAAGCCGATGTTATTATCATCAATACTTGTGCAGTTAGAGAAAACGCTGAAGACAAAGTTTACGGTGAAATTGGTAATTTAAAGAAATATCGTAAAGCAAATAAAAAACTCGTTTTAGGTATTTGCGGATGCATGGTGGAACAACCAGAAATCTTACAAATTCTTCAAGATAAATTCCCTGAAGTAAACCTCTATTTTGGTACCCATGAAATCGACCAATTATTAGATTTAATTTACGAAGTATATTCATCAGATATTAGGTTAATTTCTATCAAGTCAAAACAAGGTGAAGTTATCGAGAATAATGCTGTTACTAGAAACAACGAATTTAAAGCTTACGTTAATATTATTTATGGCTGTGATAAGTTCTGTACTTATTGCATTGTTCCTTACACAAGAGGAAAAGAAAGATCCCGCAAATTTAGCGATATCATGAACGAAGTTAGAGAACTTAAAAAAGCTAACTACCAAGAGATTACTTTCTTAGGCCAAAACGTTAATGCTTATGGCAAGGATTTAGATGAAGGTCATGACTTCGCCGATGTGCTTGAAGAAGCCGCAAAAATGGGTATCCCAAGAATTAGGTTTACAACATCGCATCCGTGGGATTTCTCCAGCAAAATGATAGAAATTATTGCGAAATACGATAATATCATGAAGTGTATCCACCTCCCAGTTCAATCTGGAAGTGATGAAGTTTTACGCCTCATGGGTAGACGATATACACGTGAACATTATCTTAATTTAGTTAATGAGATGAGAAGCAAGATTCCAGGTCTATCTTTATCCACTGATATTATTGTTGGTTTCCCTAATGAAACTGAGGAACAATTCCAAGATACTTTATCCTTAGTAGACACTGTTAAATATGAGAGCGCATTCACTTTCATATATTCTCCTAGAAGAGGCACACCAGCTGCTAAGATGGTGGACAATGTTTCCTATAGTGATAAGAGTAGAAGATTTAAGGAATTAGTGAAGCATTTAGAGGTTAATATTGAAAAGGACGCTTTATCATATGTTGGTAACACATATAAGGTCCTTGTAGATGGAGTTAGTAAGACGGATGAAAACATGCTTTCTGGATATACCGAAAGTAATAAGTTAGTTCACTTTAAAGGTGCTCCAGATTTAATCGGAAAAATCATTAATGTAAAAATTAATGAAAGTCATACCTATTCATTACTTGGAGAAATAGTGAATGGATAAAGTAATCGAACTTACTTACGAATTAAAAGAAGAATTAAATTCTCTTCCGTTATTCCAAGAATATAAAAGAATCAAACATCTAGTAGATACTTCTAGCGAACTCAAAGAGATGAAAGAAGAGATTGCTAGAACTAGCGACAAAAGCAAAAAAGATAGTCTTCTAAAGGAATATAAAAGTCATCCATTAATGGTCAATTATGACGCTTTAGAAAAAGAAGTTAGCGAATATCTATTAGAAATCTGCGAAATTATTAATAAGAAGTGATGAATTTCACTTCTTTTTGTTATATAGTGTTTCCATGATTTATGTAGTAATGGGACCAACTTGTAGCGGTAAAACCGAAGTTGCTAACGCAATCATGGATAAACTTGGTTGTGAAGCGATTAATTTTGATGCATTCCAAATCTATAAAGATATGAATGTTGGAACTTCAAAATTAGAACAAAGTGATCCACATTACACAAAATATCATCTCCTAGATATTGTTCCGCCAAGTGAATCATTCTCGGTTATGCAATTTCAAAAACTTGCTAGAGAAGAAATATCTAAGGCACTTAGTAAAAACAAAAATGTCGTACTAGTGGGTGGAACAGGTTTATATCTTAGAGCGACTATATACGATTATGAATTTGAAGTAGAAGAAGCTAGAGATGATTCTGATTTAGAAAAGTTAGATAATCATACTTTGTATGAAATGCTTCAAAAACTCGATTATGAAGCTAGTTTAAAGATTCACGAGAATAATCGCAAGCGTCTACTTAGAGCGGTATCAATGATTAGAAGTAGTGAACTAACTAAATCAGAAAGAATCAATTCTCAAAAGCACGAAATAATCTATCCGGAAATAAAACTTCTATTTTTATCTCCAAATCGTGATATCCTATATGAAAAAATTAATTCAAGAGTTATCGACATGGTAAATAATGGATTGGTCGATGAAGTGAAATCACTTTTAGAAAAATATGACCTATCCATCACCGCTAGACAAGGAATCGGATATAAAGAAATAATCGACTTCCTACATGGGAATTGTTCTTTAGATGATGCAATTGTGCTTATTCAAAAGAGAACAAGGAACTACGCTAAACGTCAAGTAACCTTCTTCAAGAATCAGTTTGAATACGAATTATTTGAAACAAAAGAAGAGTTACTAAAATCGATCAAGGGGGAATAGATAATGTTAGACATTTATCAAATTGCTGAAAAAGCAGGTATCAAAAAAGAATATGTCATACCTTATGGATTAGATAAGGCCAAAATTGATTTAAAAATCAAAGATGAACTCAAAGATAAGAAAGACGCTAAACTCGTTTTAGTTACTGCTATTACACCTACTAAAGCTGGAGAAGGCAAAACAACAACTACAATTGGTCTACATGATGGATTAAGAAGAATTGGAGTTAAATCCTTAGCAGTTTTACGTGAACCTTCTTTAGGTCCTGTGTTTGGTGTTAAAGGTGGTGCGGTTGGTGCTTTAAAATCTACAATTGTTCCTAGTGATGATATCAATCTTCACTTTACAGGAGATTTCCACGCATTAACTTCCACAATTAATTTAATCTCCGCAATTATTGAAAATAGTGTTTTTCAAGGTAATTTACTTAATATCAATCCAGATCGTATTGTTTGGACTAGAGCCCTTGATATGAATGACCGTTCACTTCGTGAAATTACAGTCACAAGTTCTGATTCCAAGCATTCAATTACTCATAAATCAGAATTTGTTATTACAGTTGCTAGTGAACTTATGGCTATCTTCTGTATCGCTAACGATGAAGAAGAGTTCTTAAATAGAACTGAAGATATCATTGTTGCCTATACATATGATGAGAAGCCAATCACTGTTAGAGATTTACATATCCGTGGTGCTATTTATAAATTAATGCACGCAGCGATGAACCCTAACCTTGTTCAAACTCTTGAAGCAAATCCAGTATTAGTCCATGGTGGACCATTTGCGAATATTGCTCATGGATGTAATTCAGTTGCTGCCACTAAACTCGGATTAAAACTCGCTGATGTAGTTGTTACTGAGGCTGGCTTCGGTGCTGATTTAGGTGCAGAAAAGTTCTTAGACATTAAATGCCAAAGAGCTGGCTTAAAACCAGATGCAGTAGTGGTTGTTGCTACTGTAAGAGCTCTTAAACTTCATGGTGGAGTTAAATTCGATGATTTAGATAAAGAAAATATCGAAGCGATGAAAGCAGGTATTTGTAATCTAAAGAAACATGCGGAAAATATGAAAGGATATGGTATCCCAGTTATTATTTCTGCTAATAGATTCCCAAGCGATACAGATGCTGAATTAAAAGAATTAAAAGCGTGGTGTGTTTCTAACGGATATAGATTTGCACTTAATGAAGGTGCAATTAAAGGCTCCGAAGGAGCAGTGGAACTCGCAACTGCAGTAAAAGATATCCTAGATAACGAAAAATCTAACTATAAGCCTTTATATCCTATTAATGATGATAATTATTCAATCAAAGATAAGATCGAAAAGATTTCTAAAGATATTTATGGAGCAGGTAATGTTGTTTATACCGATCTTGCTAATGAACAAATTGCTCAATATGAGAAAATGGGCTATAAGGGATTAGCGGTTTGTATGGCTAAAACACCAAACTCCATTACTGATGATGCTAAAGTGCTTGGTGCTCCTACTGGATTTACAATCACAGTTAGAGAAGTTAGATTATCTGCAGGAGCAGGATTTATCGTTCCTCTTACTGGTGCTGTTATGACTATGCCAGGACTTCCAAAGGTTCCAGCAGCAGTTAAAATGGAAGCAAAATAAAAAAGTTTAAGAAAATTTTTAAAAAAATCACAAAATCTCCCTCTTTATTAATATGAGAGGGATTTTTTATGAAAACTTTATTACTACAAAATTTAACTAAGAGATATCTAATCAAAAAAGATAAGTATTTCACTGCTTTAAAAGCTACAAATATTTCCTTTGATTCAACTGGGTTAGTAGCAATAGTGGGCAAATCAGGAAGCGGAAAATCCACGTTGCTTAATCTAATTGCTAGGATTGATACTCCTTCAGATGGAGATATCTTTTTGAATGGAAAATCGTATAAGACATTTAAGAAAAAGCGGATAGAGGAGTTCTATAACAAAGATATTGGAATAGTGTTTCAAAGTTATCATCTATTTGAAGATAAGTCAGTTATATTTAATGTTGAATTGCCTTCTTTAATCGGCGGAATAAATAAGAAAAAAGCAAAAGAAAAGGCGACAAATATATTAGAAAAAGTTGGAATAAATAGGAACCAATTCGAGCAAAAAGCAAGTCTACTTTCAGGAGGAGAAAAGCAACGTGTCGCTATTGCTAGAGCAATAATAAATTCTCCAAAAATTATATTGTGTGACGAACCTACAGGAGCGCTTGATTCTAAGAACTCTAAACAAGTTATGGATATTATAAAAAAGCTAAGCAAAGAGCAATTAGTTATCATGGTATCACACAACCTACAAATAGTTAATGAATACGCGGATAGAATTATTGAAATTGCGGATGGCCAGATTGTAAAAGATACTACAAAAAATAAGTGCCAAGAAGTAGGGACAACGGAAACTAAAAAACACAATTCTTCAAATTCTTGGATCGATAAATTTGCGTCTAGTAACTATAAAAAAAGAGCATTGCGAAATATCCTTAGTTCAGTTGCGTTAACCATCTCTTTATCTATGCTATATTTAGTTGTTGGATTCATGACAAACAAAGACAGCTCAATTAGAAATGCATGTTATCGACAATTTGATTTTGGTGCTGGAACTGTGTCTTTAGAAGAGAAGACAATGAGCAGTGGAACATTATCTTTAACTAAGTCAACTAGACCATCTTTAGACTCATTAACTTCAAATTTGAAAATTTCAGAAAAATATGAGATTTGCTTAAATTACTCGGCAATTCTACCACAAAATATTCGAATTTTATATGATAATGAAGTAATTGAAGATTTGGTTTTTACTCCAATTTACTCTTTTGACGACACTCATATTGATAAAGATTTACTAGTAGAAGGTAGACTCCCAAACACCGATAGTTTTGGTGAGATCGTGATTAACGAAACCGCTGCTCGAGTTATATCTACCTCGATAAAGAAAGATGCTATTAATGAGTATTTGTATTTAGATCATTCTATTGAGACTAACTATATAAATGAATACGAAGAATACATAAGTGATACATTCTATTTGTATAAAGAAATTCAGATAGTTGGAGTGGTCAAAGAAATCAACTATCTTCCGTCTCCCAAAATCTATTATTCTTATAGTGCGTTTGAAGAATTTACAAAAGAATATGTTCTTGAAAATCTATCAACCTACAACAATTCAAAAACTACATGGTATGATAGAGTGGCTCATGCTGAAGATTATTCACCATTATCTTCGTATTCATACTCGCTATTTTTAAAGGATTATAGAGATAGAGAATACCCATTTTTGGAAGATGTTTTTACTGATGGTTTGGTGTATTCTTCTTCCTCTATTTTATTAACTAATTCGCTCTTTAATTTCCTATCAGTTGCGGAGTATGGAGTTCTTCTATTTTTGATTATCGCTTTTATTGGTACGGTTTTGATTTTAAGTATCATGTCATTTACCAATTTTTCAGAAGATCACAGGAGTAGCGCAATCCTTACTTCAATTGGAGCGTCTCAAGAACAAATTGAAGAAATCTATTTAGAAGAGTCTTTTATAAATGGCTTCTTATCTTTTCTATTATCAATCCCAATATCAATAGGTGTATCTAAACTGATAAATCATATTGTTCATCTATTTATTGATATTGAATCTTTAATTTCGATTCCTCTTTTTGAGTTTTTAGGGAT
>ODAI010592467.1_pt1 | contig 15135 bp, 12 predicted proteins | sample 1539321 | NCBI WGS metagenome assembly ODAI01 (sample SAMN02144231, study PRJEB22623) | gut metagenome | biome: sheep rumen | host: Ovis aries | place: New Zealand
CGGCATCCCGTAAGCGCCGCCGAACCGACCGCTCAGCACTACTCCGAAGTCATAGTCGAACCACCGGCTATGCCGTGTGGCGGGTTTGATGATCCCGGCGCTGATGGTGGCACTATGGGGCATTTGCGAGATCTCGCCGTTCGTGTTATGCCATATCAGACTCGGGGCTTGTGTACCGCTTGAACTGATCGCGCGGATTTCGCCCACATAGAGCAAACTATCCCGACAGGTGTCCGGCTGAGCCATTGGTAATGGCCACCAGCTCCATGCGTACATCGGAATAGAGGCTATCAGCAACAAAATAATATGTACGAATCTACTCCTCAATGCGGTATAACTGATTGATTATTTCTCCTTTCTCGTTTTCGCCTAAGCCGAAATAGGGCTTTCCTCCGATGGTGAAAGCAATTAGATTTTCTGCCCTTCCGCAAGGCATGGTGCCACACCATTCCCATCGGTCTTGATCCGGCGAATAGCGCATAAACGTATCAAAAATCTCTCCTCCGGTCATATCTCCGGCAAAATGTCTGCCACCGAAATAGTATATGTGTTCTTTCGAAGCCGCACAAGCTCCAAACTCGCGTCCTTTGCCGGGAAAAGAACAACGCCGTGTCCATTGGTCATTCGTGATTTCTATTGCGAACCAGTCGTTCATGTTCGTTGTTCTATATCCGCCTCCGTAATAGAATATACCGTCAAGTAGCGCACCTCTTCCCCCTGTGTGTGAGTATGCCCGGGAATGATTATCCGGCAAAACTGTCCAGCGGTCCGAAGGAATATCATAACAGCAGACGTACTGTGAAAAACCGTGACTAAAACCATACAGCGCGTAGATCTTGTCGCCTAAATGAAACGACGTACAGGCAATTGTGTATAGGTTCGGATAATCCGCCAAACGCTTCCAAGTACCCGTCTGAGGCGTATATTCCCACCAATCTTTCTGGTATGCACTATCATTGTATGCACGTAGAGCCGAATAGCCCAAACCGGCATAGATCTTGCCATTACAAGAAGTCATGGTGGCATTGACCCGCGCTTTCATGGGACTTGCGCCTAAGTCTTTCCACGTGTCCGTCACCGGGTCGTACTCCCATAAATCATTGAGATAAGCACCCTTTTGGTCTCTGCCGCCGAATATATACGCTTTTCCTTCACACACACACGCGCAAGCACTCGCCCTGCCGCTTGGCATAGCCGCACATTCATGCACAGTTACATCCCGTTTCTCCACGTTCGTACATGCGCACACCACCGCCGCTAATAATAACAATATGTGTAATTTCCTTTTCAATCGTCAGTTTTTTATAGTGCATTTTTGCGAACCCTTCATCCCACTTTAGGGGGACAGAGGGGGTCTTAACTTACTTTCGTTTTCTTTTTGAGCTCAAAATCCCGTCCCAAATAGTTCTGTCGTACTACCGGGTTTGCGGCTAACTCTTCGGGCGTTCCGTGGAAAAGGATTTTACCTTCAAACAGCAGGTACGCGCGGTCGGTGATCATCAGCGTCTCGTCCACATTATGGTCGGTGATGAGGATACCGATATTCTTGTCTTTGAGCCGCCATACAACATCCTGTATCTCCTGCACTGCGATCGGATCGACACCGGCAAAAGGCTCGTCCAACATCACGAACTTAGGCTCGATTGCCAAACACCGTGCAATCTCCGTACGCCGTCTCTCACCTCCGCTCAAACGGTCGCCAAGGTTTTTGCGTACATGCGCCAAGTTGAACTCTTTGATCAGGCTCTCCAACTTCTCCTCCTGGTATTCCTTGCTGAATTTGGTCAGCTCCAACACCGATCGGATATTGTCTTCCACGGTCATTTTGCGGAACACACTCGCCTCCTGTGGCAGATAGCCGATACCCATCTGCGCACGTTTGTACATCGGGTAAGAGGTGATGTCCTGATCGTTCAGATATATCTTACCGTTATTGGCGGTTACCAAACCCGTGGTCATATAGAAAGTTGTGGTCTTACCGGCACCGTTCGGTCCCAACAAACCCACAATCTCCCCTTGTTCCAGCTCAATGGACACATCGTCCACTACGGTCCGTTTCCCGTATTTCTTTACCAAATGTTCCGTTCGTAGTTTGTCCATGAATCGTCAATTATCAATTATCAATTATCAATTCCACGGGACAATGGTCGCTGTGTACTGCCTCCGTTAGGATCTTTCCGTCTTTTAATTTGCTGCGCAGGCTTTCGCTAACCCACAGATAATCAATCCTCCAGCCTACGTTTCTTGCTCGTGCACCGGCGCGCCATGACCACCAACTGTATCGCTCGGCGCTTTGGTCGAACACGCGGAAGGAATCCACTAAACCGCTGGCCTCCCAACGGTCCATCCACTCCCGTTCTTCGGGCAGGAAGCCCGATACGCCGATCTGCCGTTCGGGGTGATTGATGTCAATGGGCTTATGGCAGATGTTATAGTCGCCGCAGATGATGATGTTCGGACGCTCTTGGCGCAACTCGTTCACCCAAACTAAGAAGTCTTCGAGGAACTCCATCTTGAAATCCTGCCTTACATCGCCGGTCGTGCCGCTGGGGATATAAGCATCCACGATGGTCAGGTCGCCGAAATCAACGCGCAGCACACGTCCCTCACGGTCGTATTTGGGGTTATTCATACCCGCAACGACCTTGTCCGGCTCCTGTTTGGTGAAGATACAAACGCCCGAATAGCCTTTCTTCTCCGCCGAATGGATGTAACTGTGGTAACCTAACTCCTGCATCGCCATCACGTCGATCTGTTCCGGCTGAGCTTTGCTCTCCTGAATGCAGAACACATCGGGATCTTCGCTTTTCAACCAATCCAACAAGCCCTTGTTGATGGCAGACCGTATCCCGTTCAAATTATAACTTATTATCTTCATAAATTCTCAATTACCAATTCACCTTCGCCCCTTGTAAATTGTACATTGTCCCTTTGTACATGATATAGAGTTGTCCGCCGATGATTATCTTCTGATAGCCGTCCATAGCAGGCAACACAAAGGATGTAGCGAGTGTCTGTTCTTTTCCGCCTCCGTTCAGATCCAAACTGATCAACTCGTTCTCCAACACGATATTCGAGATCTTGTAATTGCCCACTTCGGAGAACGATTCGGCACCGGCGGGGAAGGCATCCTTTGCTTTGCCGAAATAGCCGTTTTGAGGCTTGCTTTGATTGTAAGCCGGTGCATTTCCGTCCGCTTCCATCAGGTCAATGCCCATATTCGAGGAACTGTAATTCACCCGGTTTTGTCTCCAGTTATACGAGTTATAATTGATTTTCGTAATGAGGAGTCCTTCACCGGGCAGATACGCATCCCAATTGTGCCGCTGGCGGTTCTCCAACATATAGAAAACAGAGGGGTTCGGGCTTGTTACGTCTGCTATCTCTTTGCCGGTACTGTTGATATAACCTGCGGTCTTACCCTCGCTCAGGTCCGGCAGGACGTATGTGACGGAATCTTTGAGCAGTTTGGGTTCAAACCAGCCCATGAACCAACGCTCGTATGCCGAATAAGCCGGAGGCGTATTGCCGTCGTTGTTATAGGGTCCGTAGTCCATCAAATCCCATTGGCCTAAAGTCTTATGGGTCGCACTGGTATTGGTCGAATAAATATCCGGCAAGCCCATTATATGGCTGAACTCATGGCAGAACGTACCAATTCCTGCGCATTCGTTTGTTACGCCGTCTATCTCGTTCAGACAGCAATAATGGTCTATCGTCTTCCCCTGTAATTCGAACTGTTTGCCGGTATAACTCAGGTCGTACTGGTGTGGCCAGACGGTATAAGAAGCACCGCCGTCCGCCTCGCCTTTTCCGGCATAGATCACTACAACCCAGTCCACCTTTCCGTCGTTGTCATAGTCGTATTGGCTGAAATCCGCTCCTTCTTTTTCCGCCGCCAATTGGCATGCTTCGACAATCATCTCATCTGCATGCATATCGTCGCCGTTGGTTTTGTTCTGGCCGTAATAGGAGGCTTTGCGGCTCAGCGTCACGGGACCGAATACATCCAACTGGAGATCGTACTGACTCCAGGACACATCTTTGAAATAGCGGTTGATCGAACCCGTGCCGCCGTTCTCCGTGAAGTTCTCGCCCATGGCCCAATTGATCATATACTCTTTGCTGGTAGAGAACTCAAGACTGTCGAAACTAACCAATATAATCGCTCCTTTGGGCGACAAGATAGGCGCTGCCTGCGTTGCTTTCTGCGCCCGGCGAGCGGCATGCTCCGCATAGCGGCTCTGTGCACGACGAACAGCTATCTCTTCCTCGCTCTTGGATGCCACTACCCGGAAATCACCCTTTTCGTCCGGCTCGATCCATTCGCCGGCTCCGTTCGTAAAATAATGGTATAACTCATCGCCGTGCTGGTACACGGTGATCTCTGTTCCGTCACTTTGTGTCCGCACGAACCCGTCACGTCGTGCCGGTACTGCCATCACGCCCACCGTCATCGCGCATCCCATCAATATACTCAAAATCTTCTTCATAATTGTCACCCCCTCTTCACTCCTCTTTTTTCTAACCATTTCTTTTCGCATTTCCCGCGTTTGTCAGCGTTCTTTGCTTTCCGGCAGCTGGCTACAATCTCGCCCTTTTTGTTTTTCTTGGCGTATTTGTACCACCCGTTTTTGGTCTCTTTGATTTGCCACCCGTCCTCAGTCATCATGAAATGTGACCGTTCGTCTCCGCGCAGATAGGTTCGCAGCGTATCTCCGTTCGGTTGTATGCGTTCTATGATCCCCGGATAAGCCGGCACTTTCGCCGCCTTCCGTCCCTCCTGCGCCTGCGCATGTATCCCTAATGCCATCGCAGCGATAACCGCTATGACTAAAATCTTCTTCATGTTAATATTTATATTTAATTCGTTTAATTCGCCGTTTATCCCTTTCATCCCCTCCCTTGTGGGGAGGGCAGGGTGGGGTTATCCCCTCTTAATCTTCTTAAACAACTCGCTGGCGAAGACAAAGTCGTTGAGTGCTTCGTTGTCGCAGGTCATGATCTCATACCGCGAGCCTTGCCATTCCTTTTTGCCGCCTTTGAGAAACACGATGTTGTCGCCTATCTCCATGATCGAGTTCATGTCGTGGCTGTTGATCACCGTGCAGATGTTGTACTCTTTGGTGATGTCCTGTATCAGCGCGTCAATGACCAGACTCGTCCGCGGGTCCAGACCCGAGTTCGGTTCGTCGCAGAACAGGTATTTCGGCTCTAACACGATCGCGCGGGCGATGGCTACACGTTTCTGCTGTCCGCCGCTGATCTCGCTCGGCATGTGGTGCCACACGCGTTCCGGCATCTCCACGCGCCGCAGACAGAACTCTGCCCGCTCGCGCATCTCCTCACGGCTCTTGTGGGAGAACATCTCCATCGGAAACAGCACGTTCTCCATCACGCTCATGCTGTCAAACAGCGCCGAGCCTTGGAACAGCATGCCCACTTGGCGGTGTAACATCCGGATGTCGTTACTTTGCATCTCAGCAATATTCGTGCCATCGTATAAGATTTGCCCCGAATCGATGCTGTGCAAGCCGATCAGACTCTTCATCAGCACGGTCTTACCCGAGCCGGACTGACCGATGATCATGTTCACCTCTCCGTCTCGCATTTCCGTGGTCACATGGTTTAACACCACATTCCCATCAAAACTCTTTACTATATCTTTTACTTCAATCATTCTCTTTTTTTTTCTCCCCCTCTGAGAGGGGGCGGGGGGATCCTCTCTTCCCCCTTTAGGGGGATTGAGGGGGTCTTGGGGTCTACAGCAGCAACTTACTCAAAATCAGGTCGAGAAATAGGATCATAATATTCGAGTTCACCACGGCATTCGTGCTCGCTTTTCCCACTTCCAATGCACCTCCGTGTGCATAATAGCCGTAGTAACTGCTCATACTCGTGATCACAAACGCAAAAACCAGCGCTTTGATAATCGCGTACGTCACGAAATACGGGTTAAACGCGTACTGCACGCCCACCAAATAGTCGTGTATCGTGATGATATCCGTCAGTGCACCGACGCCGTAACCGCCTATCAGACCTGCCGCCGTGGAGATGATCACTAACATCGGCATCATCGTCATAAACGCCAATATCTTCGGCAAAATGAGGTAGTTCGCGCTGTTCACGCCCATGATCTCCATCGCGTCTATCTGTTCCGTGATACGCATGGTGCCTATCTCCGAGGCGATGTTAGAGCCCACTTTGCCGGCTAAGATCAGACACAATATCGTGCTCGAGAACTCCAACAGCAACGTGTCACGCGTCAACAGACCCGTGATATACGTCGGCAACAACGGGTTTTCTGTGTTGATCTTGGCTTGAATAGTGAGGATCGCTCCGATAAAAACCGAGATCAGCAAAACGATCGGCAGAGACTGAAGTCCCTGTTTCTCCAACTCTCTGCTGAACTGTCTCCAAAACATCCGTTGCCGGTCGGGAAGACGCAGTACTCGACCCATCAGCAGGGTATATTCTCCTATATGTTGAAAAATCCGCATACTTACGCAAATTAAAAAGTCTGCAAATTTACAACTTTTTTTGCATATATGCAAATATTTCTTTCATTTTTGTTTAATTCGTTTAATTCGTGAACAAAAAAAGAAAAAATTGTCTTTAATTGTTGATAATTGTTGACCCCAAGAAAAATTCGTTTAATTCGTGAATTACTATTGGAACATTTTGGACTAATCCCTTTCTTCTGTCTTTTTTTCCCCTTTTCTTCTTGTGTATGATTGGATCTTTATTAGGATATTATTGGGTTATTATTAGGTTATTATTAGGTTATTATCGGGTTAGTCGTATACTAATAGCTACAAACTACCTGTACCCTCACTGACCGCGGGGCATACAAAAATGGCACCCACCGAAGTGAATGCCATTTCTGTATTTACGCCGAAGCGTCAAGAACGGTGATTATTTTACGATAGCACCCTGTGCGTTATAGAGAACACCGTTCTTCAAAATGAGGAGTTGACCGTCGCGAACAACCTTCACAGCCTTAGCCTCTGCCTCGGTGTTACCCAGAGCGGTTGAGATGCTGAATACTGCTGCAACGGTTACTTTCTCGTCCAGCATTTCAAATACATAGTTTCCTTCGCCATCAGCAGCAAGCGGCTCGCCGTTAACGGTTACAGAAGCGATTTGATAGCCGGCATTCGGAGTAACGGTCAGTTTAACCTCTTCACCTTTGTATGCTACTTTCTTGTCAGCTGCCAAGCTACCATTCTCTGTGTCTGAACAGGTGATGGTCCAAGGCAGGAGTACTTCCTGAACGGACTCATTGATCATCAATTGTTGCAGCACAACGGCGTTAGCGTCTTTCATCTTGAAGGAAACCAGATCCTCACCGGTTGCCTCATAGTGGTAAACACCATCAGTGAGAACAGCATCCGCAAACTCATCGTCATTGACAGCTACTTGCATTTTGCCTTTGTAAGCACCGATTTTAATGTTAACAAAGCTACCCGGAGCGAGACGGAGACGGAACATAGCACCGGCTTTCTTAACCTTCAAACCAAGATAAGGCTCGTTGCGGTCAGTCTTTTCATCATTCAATGAATCAAGCTCTAAGTTGCTATTCTCCCAAGCAAAATTGCTGGTATAGTAGTTGCTGCCAAGCAGGTTGATGAGTGCGGTAGATTTATCTGTTGCACCCTTGCCTGCGCCATTCTCCAGAATCCACTTTGAGATATTGACTGATTGAGAATATTTGTACTCAAACTTAGCGTAATAAATCTTGTCTGCGGAGATTACTTCAGCGCTCATGTCAGCAACTGGGGTCTCCAGTGCTTTGTCGCTGTACCAACCTTTGAATGCTGCCAACTTGATAGCTTGGTATGTCTCATATTCTGCGGGATTGCCGTTAGCTGCTACCAATTCTTCGCCTAATTTCTTCTCGCCGAACATATAAACTACCGAGAAGGAAGTTGCTTTGTCGTAAATAAGGGTATAAGTGATGCTGTTGATTTCAGCGGTAGCTTTCCAGTATTCACCATCTGCTACTACTGTTGCGGCAACTTCAACATCTTTGGCTGCTTGCGAATCGTCCTCATAAGTAGTTGTTACTGTCTTGGTGAAGACAACTTCCGGAGCTGTTACGAATGCAGTTTTATATCCGAGAGTGTGGTTCTCTTTGGATTTGATTAAATCAACATCTTCTGCTGCAATTGCATTGCCTTCTACCACAATACCCTTTAATGCCTCAGAGGTCTCTTTCACTGCCTTCGGACGGATAACGGAAACAGAGGTGAAAGTAGGATTCCATTTGTAAGTAGCATCATCAGCGTCACGTGCAAAATAGAGAGAAGTCAAGCCGTTAGCGGCTGCGGGGAGAACAATCTTGTACTCCAAATCAGTAGAAGTCTCAGTCGCCAAATAGAGCAAGGTCTCTTTGTTCTTGTCAGCGAACAAGCACGGATAATTAGAACCAGAAGCAGACAGATTGATAACTACGGTGTCGCCTTCAGCGAAAGCGCCTTTGGCAAGTGTGAAACCGAAGTATTTTCCTTTATCCATTTTCTTGTTGGAAGAAAGGTTGGCATCGGCCGTACCGCCAAGGACACCTGTTACGGTGGCAGCCGTACCGCTGGTCAATTCAACTTTGATAATCTCGCCGCTTACATTGGAAGCGGTCAGCACTTTAGCGTCAGAAGCAATCCACACGTTGGCAGCGTTGAACTGGTTGCGGGCACTGCAGACGATGCTATACTCACCGGCAACTGCAGGCGTAAAGATGAACTCGGCTGCATTGGTGTTTGCGTCAACGCCGTTTACAGTCCATGCGTAGTCACTTGCGTTCTCAGCGGTAGCGGTAAAAGTAGCAGCCTCGCCTACATAAGCTGTAGCCGGACCGTCAACAGTAACTTCGGTAACCGGAGTCGCCTCGTAAATGAGGATGGTATCGCTTAAATCAGCGGCGCAATAGCCATCTCGCGCAGCGGTAATCATATGCATAACGAACTGTCCGGCCTTCAAAACGGTGATGTTGCCGGATGTGAAAGTATAATCAGTTCCTTTTACAGCGGGGACACCATTAAGTGTATAAGAGTCGCTCAGATCGCCGCCGCTTTTGGAACCATAATCATAGCTAAACTGCTCGCCTACATATGCAGTAGATTTGGTGAATGCCAAATGTGCTTCAGGGTCGGTGCAAGTTTCACCTGGGATAAGACGAACTGCTGCTACACGAACGTCTTGACCTTCCAATATAGTCGCATCGTTACTATTATGGCCATAACCAGTAAAGGTAATTGAATAAGATTTGTTAGGATCTAATTTAAAACCGGTATATCTTAGGCCGATTTGTCCGTAGATAGTTTCCGGATCTCCTTTTGAAGGCGTGAATACGGCTTTAATACCACGGTCGTTTCTGTCGCAATACAAACAGATGGAATCGCATCCGGCAATGTTTAATACTAATGTTTTCTTAACGTTGCCATCTTTTAAGTCTAATGCAAAACCTTTCAGCGTTTTTGAAACATCGCTTGGATCGCAACAGGTCTTGTCTTTCTCTGCTGTATACGTGTTTTCTGCATTGCCAATGGCATCATGTGTAGCAATAGTAGGCCCCGTAACAGCGACTGCAACCACTTCTTCAGTAGTCGGAGTGTAATAATCCACTGCCCAAGTCAAACTCAAGCTTGCCAGAATAGCAGCGGCTAATGTAAAAATCTTTTTCATGTGTTTTTTGTGTTTTAATTAATTAAACGAAAAAATTGGTTTTTTATAATAGTTTTATGAACTATTTGCTATCTCCACTTTGCAAATCGACTGCAAAGGTACAACTTTTCGCGCACATATGCAAGTATTTTTGGGAAAAACTTTAAATTTTCTACTTTTTCCGTCAATTTACACCACTTTCCCTCGTGCAATACATAGGATTTCTTAGTCACTATGGTCCGAAAAGAAAAAATAATTCGTTAAATTCGTGAACAATAAATTTTTTTGGAATATTTTGGGTTATTTGGACTTAAAGAAAAAAACAGCCCCGCATTGTTGCGGAGCTGTAATGTATCGTGCGCGGCGCGCAGTATGTATAAGGTGTCTTATTTTACCTCTGCACCGAGTGCGTTGAACATCTTGCCGTCACGGATGATCAGTACCTGGCCGTCGCGTACAACCTTTACAGCCTTGCCGTTGATACCAACATTCTCAAAGCCGGTAGCTTCCTTGCTCAAACCTGCAAATGCTACAGCGTCAAGCACAACGCTACCACTGCGTTGGAGCCAGAAGATATTGGTATCGGCTAAACCATCCTCTTCGGTAACTACATAATAAATGCTCTTGTTGCTTCCCTTGGCTACTTCAGCTGAAAGAGCGATGTTTTTTGTAGAAGAAACGATGTTGATACCAGACGTACCATCGTTAACCGCAATCAAGTCAACCCGTATGATAGAACCGGCAACTAATTTGTTTTTCAACTCAACGCGCAACGAGTCAGCTGCACCTTTGCACAATTGGATGCCTTGACCCTCTTTTATCACGAATGATTCAGCATATTTGTCTTCCTTTGCTCCGGCGAAGTAGATCTTGCCGCCATTGCTTGCCTCAGTCAGCAGTACTTCTGCGTTCTTTGCAGGAGTTTGTTCTGCGCCTGAAAGATCTAGTATAGCGCTTGCTTCGAAGCTGTTCCATTGCGCATAGAGAGTGATGTTGGCGGTCAGTTCGGTACCTGCTGCTACTGTTGTACCGCTACCATCAGCAGCGGTATTCCATTCTACGAAATAGGAGTTCTCCGGACCATCAAACATATTCTCTTTAACGAGCAGAGCAGCATTGTCCACTACATCTTCTACTTCACCATAGTTAGCTTTGTAAGTGGCTACGTAAGTAGTTGCTGTAACCTCATAAGTTACCTCAAGGCAGATGTTAGCTTGAGTTGCGCCGCCGAGATCTGAGAATGCAAAGACAATAGAAGACTCTGCACTAATGCCGGTAATAGCAATGTTTGCAGCTGCACTTGCGTTTTTAGCAGGAAGAGTAGTGACAAATACACCATTCCAATCTGTTCCGTCAATAGCAATAGAACCGATAGTTGCGGCTTTATCATCAGTGTTTGTAACACCGGTAAAAGTCAGCGCAGTGATCTTGTAACCTTTGTTTACATTGATGACCAAAGTGTCATTTTTACCACCTTTGCTTCCTGAATTAAGACGTACTTTGATACCTTTGTTCGGCATCGGAGTTACTTGTACTCCTCCCTTTCCTGCAATATAAGCACCCGGAATAGTGTAACTGGTACCAACGACGGCAGCATCAGCTGTTCCTGTGTTGGCGCTTGTTTCTGTTGCTGCGAACATGCTTGCTGTGAAAAGCATTGCAGCTGCTAATGTAAAGATTTTTTTCATGTTTTTTTGTGTTTTTAATTTGTTAAATGAAAAAATTGGTTTTATATAATAGTTGTGTGAACTATTTTGCTGTTTAATTCTTTGTGGTAACTTTCAACGTGCCTTTTTAGTTGCGGAATGTCCTGTGTGAGTGTTACCCATAGTATATCTTTGCTGATGTGTATATAGTCATGTACTAACACATTCCGCATGTTTACAATCGGTCGCCAATCTACTTCTTTGTGCTCTTCCCTGAATTCAAATGTCAGTAAATTAGCTGCTTCGCCAATTATCTCAACTTGTTTGACTAATCCATAATAGAACAAAGGAGTATTTAATAACTCGTCTTTTGAATAGGCTGCAAGTCCTTCTTCTATTATTTTTATTGCGTCTAACATGTGCTTTAAACGCTCTTTGTCTCGTTTATGCTCCCTCATAGATCAGTAATTTATCTCGATTAGCGGACTCTTGAGCAAAAGGAAGTAACTCATTGCTTTCTACTAAATCTACCTCGCGGTGTAACAAATCTTGTAGATCCAATTTCATGTTTACGTATTGAAAGAGACCGATGGGCTTTGATTTATCAAAATCGACCAAAATATCAATATCGCTTTCTGCAGTTTCTTCGCCACGCGAACACGACCCGAACAAATATGCTCGTTTTACCGGCTGTTTCGCAAAGAAACGCTTTATCGTCGGAATCATATTAGCTACATCTTGCGTCATTCTTTAACTATTTTGCTAAATGAATTTTACAAATCGGGTACAAAGATACAACAAATTTTGCATATATGCAAGAAAAAAGGGCAAAAACTTGCATTTTTACCCTTTTTCCGTCAATTTAGTGCACTTTGTTATTTCACTACGGCTCCTTGTACGTTGTACATTTTGCCGTTGTGCAGGATATAGAGTTGTCCCTCACGGATCACTTTGGTAGCTTTTGTTGCCGCCTCGGTGTTTTCAATAGCGGTAGCACCTTCCGGCAGAACAACGTCCGCAATCTCCTCGTTGACCATGATCTGCTTGATGACAACGGTCGCATCGGTGGTGGTGATGATCTCTACATAACGGTCAATGACCGGATTAATACCTAACCACAGAATTTCTGCGGCCTCTTCTTTGCGCAAGGTTCTGTATTCACCGTTAATACCGAGTGTGAGCGAGTCGGATACATGACCGAATTTAACCTTCAGGGCATCTTCGCCTTTCTTGAGGTAACCGGCAATTTTAGCACCTTTCTTCTTGAGTTTGAGTCCCAGATACGGCTCGTTGCGACCTGCTCCCTTGCTGTCATCGAGCGAATCCAAACTATTAATATTCAAATATTCGATGTTGGCATTAGCCAGTACGTCGTTGAATGCTGCGTTATTCTTTCCGTTATCCAATATCCATTGTTCAATGTTAACGGATTTCATGTATTGCTTTCCGTGTTTCGCGGAGCAGGTAACCTGTACTTGCGCACTCTTTTCTCCAATTGTCAAAGTCAACAGGGCAGTGGCAACTTCTGCATCTGCTTCGTTTTCGTATGTCAATATTACTTCAGCATTCAATTTGCCGTCAGCGTCAACGGTTACGGATGTCGGGCTTACGCTTAATCCTGCTATCGGTTGCATGTCCAGATCATACGTGCCGGGAGTTAGGTATTTTCCGGAGAATACCACCTTTTCGTTAGGCTGAGCTTGTGCATCCGTTACTGTCAATTTGACGGAAGCAGGGCTGACAGACAACTTCGGTTCTTTGCTGCATTCGCGCGTTACAGAGATGTATGCCACAGTCGGGTTCCATGCAGCCGCGTCGTCCGGACGATAGAGATATAACGCCGTTTTGCCGTTAGCTGCTGCGGGTAACTCTATTTCATTATTTCCTGCAACACCCCAGTTTCCTTCTTCGGCTTGGTAAACAAGGTCTGTACCTGCTTTGTCTCCATAGATAGCCATAGTACCTTGACCGGCAGCAGCGGAGGTGTTTATATTGAAAATATCTCCTTCTGCAAAAGTAGCCCCGTCTTTCAAAACGACACCGATATACACATTTTTATCCAGTTTGTATTTACCGTTTGACAAATTGGAGTCGAATGTTCCGCCTATAATTCCGGTTACATTGGCGGAATTTCCGCCTTTCAGTTCGGCTTTAATCAACTCTCCGCATATGGCTGTTACCACCAGTTTAAGTTCTGCGGAAGCAATCCATTCATCCGTGGCGTTGAAGTCGTTTCGCGCCTTGCAGACGATGCTGTGTTCGCCTTCTACTGCGGTGTATTTGAACTCAGCGGCATTGGTGTTGGCATCTTTGCCATCTACTGACCAAGCGTATTGGGTTGCATTAGCTGCTGTAGCGGTATAAACCAACTCTGCTCCCACATAAGCCTCTTTCGGGCCATCGATAGTAACCGCAGTGACCGGGTTCTTGGTCAGAACGGTCAATTCTAAGAATGACTCTTGTGCGCAAACGTCACCTGCTGCCTCTTGCGATGCCAGGAATTTATGTTTGCCTTCTACTGCTGTCCACTTGTCCGTGATCACATTTCCGTTCGCGCCTACGATGGTGACGGGGTTTCCGTTACCGCCTTCGGTCGAGAAGGTAACCTCATCGCCAACATAGATAACCTCTTTGTCTGCTTTGAGTACCAATTCCTTCTCCGGCGCGTTGCATTTAGGGGCTGCCGTAGTAATCTCTACCTTAAACATATAAACGGCACCACCTCCTGAAGAATTGATTTTGAGAGATGAAATTGAATTTACGGTTAATGCTCCACTTTCAGCTTCTCTTACTTTGGAACGATCCGATGAACTCGCGATTTTATCAATTTCTGTTGATGTGCCGCCATTAATAGTTATATTTAAAGGACGGTTAGATGTAGAACCCCAATATACTTTTACCTTCACATCCGAATAGCCTTCTAATGAGAGTGCCGGATCGAAAGTCAGTGTGTACTGTCCGGCAGAACCGGAAGTAAGGAAATGATTAGGATAATCAGTTGCCCAAGAAGGTGCTTCTGTTTTGAAATCACCTTTGTCATAAGTGGCTGTAGCCGGAGATGCCGGATTTGCAACACATTCTGTGGTGTAAACAGTCTCTGCCCACATACCCAAACTTGCCAGAACGGCAATTGCTAATGTGAAAATCTTTTTCATGGTCTTTCGTGTTTTTAGTTAAATAAAAGATTGGTTGTATAGATAGCGTTTTGCTAACTTCACTTTGCAAATCGGATGCAAAGATAATACTTTTTTCGCATATATGCAAATAATTACGCATAAAATATATGATTTTTAACAAAAAACGTCAAAAAATACGCATTTATTTGGTTATTCGGAAAAAAAGCAGTACTTTTGCACTCGTTATGAAACGCAGTATATTATCTCTTCTTTTTGTTTTTACGGCAACAACCCTTTGCCGCGCGGCAGTGATTAGTTATGATCATGAGTTCCATGTGCTCAATACTCAAAAGAAGATCGCTTTTTCCAATGACAATAAAACGGCAACGGTTAGCGGCACGCTGCCTTTGGTGTATAACTGTTATAATACCGGTGATTTTTGGGTTGATTGCTTGTACAAGTCAGTAATTAGCCTTAATCTAAAGCAAAAAGGTGATTCTGTGATTATTACACCTGCTGTAGATAATCTAAAAGGACTACAGATCTATTATTATACGACTGATGCATCAAAGGCTGTAATGAATATCTTTATCTCTCCCGATGCGCGAACGTGGACACAATTGTCGGAGGAGGAACTCAGTAAATATACTAACTTGGTCACTGCTACTTTTTCTTCCGGACCGGGCACGTATGCCGTCAAAATAGTGAACGCC
>ODAI011419886.1_pt1 | contig 15135 bp, 13 predicted proteins | sample 1539321 | NCBI WGS metagenome assembly ODAI01 (sample SAMN02144231, study PRJEB22623) | gut metagenome | biome: sheep rumen | host: Ovis aries | place: New Zealand
AGAACAGAACCTGATAGACGGCTGTCAGAGCCGCGTGTGGCTGCATGCCGACTATCACGACGGTATCATTGACTTCACCGCCGAGAGCGATGCGCTGATCGTAAAAGGTATTGTAGCACTGCTAATTCGTGTGCTCTCTGGACATACGCCTCAGGAGATACTGGATGCCGACCTGTACTTCATCGAGCAGATAGGACTGAAGGAACACCTTTCACCTACACGCTCGAATGGTCTGTTGGCTATGGTGAAGCAGATGCGGATGTACGCTGTGGCGTTTAAGGCGAAAGAGAGTTAACGCGCTTCGTAGTCGTCGAGTTTCTTCAGGTAGAACTCGCGAAAGTCACGCCAATGGTAATAAGGGGCAATGTCTGTCGGGATTGGCAGTGTGGCCTCTTTTTCGTTGAGTAGAATCTTGAAAATGACATCCTGGTCTTGCGGATGCTCGCGGTAGAAGACAAACTGCAAATTGGCAGCCATAGGGATGATATCGCTGACCCACCAGCCGTGTTTTTCGACCTCTTCCAGATTCTCTGTCTGGAAATCGTAGCCGTTGAGCCCCAACAGGCAGACCAGCGGCAAAATCATCGTGTCGTGACCAAAGCGCAGCTGGACACCGGGCTTGTTGAGCGTTAGACAACTGTCGGCATCTTGTATGATTTGACGAAGCAGATGACGCTGGGTGTAGGGCTGGAAGCCTCCGTTGAGCGGCGAGGGACCGTAGCAGATGTACCACCAGGCATTCTCGTATTGCCAGAAGATATAGAGATCTTCCATCGTGAAGAGGTCGGCCAAGCGTACTTGATCGTAGGACTTCGTGTTCAGCTGCACATGATCTGTCTTCAACAGGTAGTAGTTCAGCCATTCATCATCAATATTCTGCTTGACGAAAGTCGAATCGGTGAAGATCAGATTCATCAGCCGCCAGTTGTGTTTGCGTGAATTGCTGTATTTTTCGAAGGCCTTCTTCGCTTTGGGTGTCATCATGCTGTCACGCAGTTGCTTATCCTGAAAGTTCAGATACCACATGTCCGCATGCGAAGCATCCATATCGACCTGTAGCCGCGGGTTCATCGACTTGAGCTGCTGAAGGGCTGAACCCATGGAGAGCATGCAGCGGCTCATGGTGGTGCTGCGAGCCTGGATGTGGGCATCGCCTTCGAACACCTCGGGGTAGTTCTGCATCATGCGGCGTGCGATATCGCGATTCTGCTGATGTCCTAACGCACTGAGGTCGCCCCAGTGTCCATGTGTGTCGTGTATGATGTTGGCCAACAGCTTGCGGAGGTCTAGTCCCAGCTGGGTGAGTTTCTGTGCCTTATATCCCTTCTGCAGGATATGAAGGGGAGTGAGATAGGCTTTTCGACTACCCATATAGCGAGAACCGTGACGACCGTAGTGGCTGATATAGAAAGGATGCTTTCCGGCAGGTGGGGGTGTTTGTGGGGTAGTGATGGTGTCAGGATAGAGCCGATAATTGGTGGCAGCAAAGTAGCGGTCGGCCTGAATCTGGTCGAAGGCTGCCTGCGCCCATGTAGCGGTACTGCTGACGATGAATATGGCGAGCAAGACAAAAGTCTGATATGCGGTCTTCTTACTTTCCATACGCATCTAGTTTTTTAAGGTAATACTGGCGGAAATCGCTCCATCTGTAGTAAGGATAGCGGTCGGCAGGCAATGGAAGGGTGGCTTCCCGCTCGTTCAGCAACACTTTGAACACAACCTCTTGGTCCTGCGGGTCTTTCCGATAGAACACGAACTGGATATTGGCGGCCATAGGTAGAATACGATAGTCGACCCATCCCTTTGATTCGAGTGACTCCAGATTATTGGTAACCAGCCCGAGGCCATTTAAATCTAACAGACAGATGAGTGGCATTACCACCACATCGTCGCCGTAACGCAGATGTGCACCATGCTGTCCTGACTGTATGAACTCATCGGCATCGGTGATGATCTTGCGGAGCAGACGGCGCTGTGTGTAAGGCTGTCCCCCGCCATTCTGAGGCCACGCACCGTAGTTGACATACCACCAGACATTGTCTTTCTTCCAGTTGGTGTAGAGCTCTTCGTGGCTGAAGATATCATAGAGTGTTACCTGACTGCTGAGTTTCGTGTTTTGCTGGTTGGTAGCCAACTTGAACATCAGGTCGCTGAACTCATCAATGTCGACGTGTTGACGCACGTAGTTCATGTCGTTGAACAGCTTCCTCAGAAAGCGATGCTTGGTGGGATGCTTGCTGACGAATTTGCTGAATTGCAGCAGAGCTATTGAGTCGTTGCGCGTCTTCTTGAGCCTGTAGTCTGAGGAATTCATGAAAGACTTGTCGGAAAGACTGGCCTCATGGCTTATTTGTAGCTGCGGGCGCAGGGTGACCAGTTGCAGCAGAGCACTCTCCATCGACATGATACTACGCAAAAAAACCATGCTTCTGGCATCTATTTCAGCGTTGCCCTCAAACACCTCGGGGAATCGCTCTACCATACGCTGCGCGATCTGTTGTTCCTGCTGATAGCCTAAAGGGGTGAGCTCGTGCCAGCGATTGTTGGCCTCCTGACGAATCATAGTCACGCGCTGCAGAACATCACGCCCCAATGGGGTAAGCTTGCCCAGCGAGTCGGCCTTCGAAAGCACTTCCCAAGGGGCGTCGTAGTTCTTCATCTTGGAATGATAGCGTGAACCGCTTCGTCCGTAATGGCTGATAAAGAAAGGGTGCTTGTCCTTAGGAGCAGGAGTCAGCGTGGTGCGTGGAGTGAGATAGGCCATAAAAGTACTGGCCGAAAAACGCTGATTCCTACGTATCTCCTGACGAGGAGTCTGGGCGTTAAGTGTAGAGAAATATGTAATGAAAGCTGCTAATAGCAGTATTTTTTGCATAAAGTATTTCCTATTTTGTGTGCAAATATAAGAAAAAAGTTGTATATTTGCAACAGAAATAGTAAAAAAAGAACTATTATGGCTAAAAATCTGAATTGGCAGGACGATTATTGGCTGCTTGTTATGCAACTTTATCTGCGCAAGCCCATAGGTGTAAAACCTATGTATAGCCGTGATTCTGTGTTCCTCAGTCTTGAGCTGCACATCGCTCCCGAACAACTCTTTGCCCGACAGTGTGAGATAGCTCATCTGGAGACACCGCGCATTGAACGCATGTGGGACGAGTATAGCCGAAATCCCAAACGGCTGACGCGTGCCGTCGAGTTGTTGCGCAGGATGATAGGTTTCAACAGTAGCGGTGATTTTTACGACGGGGTAGACGTGGAGGAGACCTTTGAACGCGACTTCCGCCCGTTGGAGGGCGAGGAGAAGCTGATGCCCATCTCGCTGGTGTTGATACTGGATTTGTATTTCCATTTGACGCCACCAACAATGGTCAAGGAAACGCCAGAGGTGCAGGAGCTGGCTCGCCTGATGAAGGTACCTGTAGAAATGATAGTCGACGTGCTGGATCTTTTCCAGCATTGTGACCCTTATCTGCGTCGCAAGGACGTCATCATTCATCCACTGCTGCAGCCTTGTCAGCAAATATGGGAGCGATATGGCAATATGGATACCCGTAAATTGGCTTCGTATGCGGTGCAATTGAAGGCTTATTATAAATAAAATTGAGGATAAAAGAGTAAACATAGAAAAATTATTCGTAACTTTGCAGCCTGAAAATGGCACAAGAGCAGAGACAAGAACAGAAACTGACACAACAGCAGAAACTGGCGCAGAGTATCACGAAGCAACAGCTTTTGCAGGCGCAACTGACAGAGTTGCCCGTTACTCAGTTGATGGAACGTGTCAATACTGAGATGGACGACAATCCTGCCTTGGAGATATCTGCTGACGAGCCGGAATATCCAGACGTTTTGGACAATTCGGATACTTCGGATACCCCGGATTCTTACGAACAAGAGGAACGCCAGTCGGCTCTGGATGCCGCTCTGGAGTCTATCGGGCGTGACGACGAGGAACTGCCTGTCTATCATGGTGGACAGTCCAGTCAGGAGGAACGTGAGGCGATGGTATATGGACAGACGGAGTCGTTCTACGACCAGCTAAATGAACAGATGGGGATGGCCGATTTGACGGAACAGCAGCGTGGCGTGATGGAATACCTGATTGGTTCGCTCGACGACGACGGGTTATTGCGTAAGCCCCTGCATAGCATTGCCGACGAACTGGCCATCTATCATAATATCGACGTGACGGAGGAGGATATCGAAGAGGTGCTCCATAAGTTGCAGGAGTTTGACCCTGCCGGCATTGGAGCCCGTTCGTTGCAAGAGTGCCTCCAATTACAGATAGAACGACGAGACCCCTCACGACTGAAGGAGTTGATGCTGGAGACGGTCGAGAACTATTTCGATTTGTTTACAAAGAAGCATTGGGAGAAACTGCAACAGACCTTACAGCTGACTGACCTGCAGGCTGAGATGTTAATCAAGGAGCTTCGCAAGCTAAACCCTAAGCCAGGAACGTCGATGGGCGAGGTAATCGGTCGCTCGATACAGCAGATTACTCCCGATTTCATCATCGATACGCAGGATGATGGTACGGTCACCTTCACACTGAATAATGGCGATATTCCCGAACTGCACGTCTCGCAGTCGTTCACCGATATCCTGCACGAATATCAGACCAATAAGGAAAATATGAGCCGCCAGATGAAGGAGGCGCTACTCTATACCAAGAAAAAGGTGGATGCCGCACAGGGCTTTATAGATGCTCTTCGGGCGCGTCGACATACGCTGACCATCACTATGCAGGCTATCATCCAGTGGCAGCACCGATTCTTCGAAGATGGTGATGAAGCTTCGCTGCGCCCTATGATTCTGAAGGATATCGCCGAGAAGACTGGACTCGATCTGAGCACCGTCTCGCGCGTATCGAACTCCAAATATGCACAAACCCGCTGGGGCACCTTCCCTCTGCGCTATTTCTTCAACGACGGCTATGTGACGGCTGAGGGTGAAGAACTGTCGACGCGTAAGATTAAGGCTGCCCTTCGCGATATTATAGATGCGGAAGACAAGCGTAAACCGCTCAGTGACGACGCTCTGAAGGTTGAACTGACGAAGCGTGGCTATCCCATCGCCCGTCGTACAGTGGCTAAATACCGGGAAATGATGGGAATTCCTATAGCAAGATTGAGACGATGAAAAGAGAGCGACAAATGATTCTGGCTGCCCGTATCTTGAGCATGCTGTTTACACCATTCTACCTGCCGATGGTCGGACTGGTGGCGCTCTTTGTGTTTAGCTATATGAGCATCTTCCCTTTGTATTACAAGCTAGAGGTGCTGATTATGGCCTACCTCTTCACCATCCTGATACCTACGGTAATGATTCATTTCTACCGTCGCTATCAGGGCTGGAACCTGATTGAACTGGGTCACCGCGAACGACGTATGGTGCCCTACGTCATATCCATCGTCAGCTACTTCACCTGTGTCTTCGTGATGGAGCGGCTACACATGCCCCATTTTATGTCGGCCATCATTATTGCCGCCTTGTTGCTGCAGATAGTCTGTGCATTGATTAACGTGTGGTGGAAAATATCCACCCATACGGCAGCCATCGGTGGGGTGGCAGGTGCCTTGTTCGCCTTTGCCGAATACTTGAATTTCAATCCGGTGTGGTGGCTCTGTCTGGTGTTCCTCGTGGCAGGAGTGCTGGGTACCAGCCGTATGATTCTGCGTCAGCATAGCCTGTCGCAAGTTGTGGTAGGTTTCTGGGTAGGATTCCTCTGTGCAGCGGTAGCGATATTATTTATGTAAATCGAGATATGAAACCAATCGTAAGCATTATCATGGGCAGTACAAGTGATCTGCCCGTCATGGAGAAAGCCTGCAAGTTGCTCGACGATTTGCAGGTGCCTTTTGAGGTGAATGCGCTCTCGGCACATCGTACGCCAGAGGCTGTTGAGGCCTTTGCCAAGGACGCCAAGGAGCGTGGACTGAAAGTGATTATAGCTGCTGCAGGAATGGCAGCAGCTCTGCCTGGTGTGATTGCTGCGTCGACGACACTCCCTGTTATCGGTGTTCCCATCAAGGGTATGTTGGACGGCCTGGATGCTATGTTAAGCATTATCCAGATGCCTCCGGGTATTCCTGTGGCTACCGTAGGTGTGAATGGTGCGCAGAATGCAGCCATTTTGGCTGTTGAGATGCTGGCACTGAGCGATGAGGCTATTGCCCAGCGGTTGGCTGACTATAAGAGTGGGCTGAAGGCTAAGATCGAGAAGGCCAATCGTGACTTGGCGGAAGTGAAATACGAGTATAAGACCAATTAAATGTATCAGAGAAGAAAATCATCTGTCGCCCAAGTAGGCCAGATTGCCATTGGTGGCGACAACCCCATCCGTATCCAATCAATGGGAACGGTGGATACCAACAATACAGAGGGCTGTGTAGCTCAGGCCAAACGCATCATTGATGCGGGTGGTGAGTTGGTGCGATTCACTACCCAGGGAACGCGCGAGGCTGAGAACATGAAGAATATCTCAGCACGCCTGAAGGCTGATGGCTATCAGGCTCCCTTGGTGGCCGACGTTCACTTCACGGCTCATGTGGCAGATGTGGCTGCTCGGTATTGTGAGAAGGTACGTATCAATCCTGGCAACTACGTGGATCCCGGTCGTACCTTTAAACATTTGGAGTATACCGACGAGGAGTATGCTGCTGAGTTGAAAAAGATTGAGGAAAAACTCATCCCCTTCTTGAATATCTGTAAGGAGCACCATACGGCCGTGCGTATTGGAGTGAATCATGGTTCGCTCAGCGACCGTATCATGTCGCGCTATGGTGACACGCCCGCCGGTATCGTAGAGAGCTGTATGGAGTTTCTGCGTATCTTCAAACGCGAGCAATTCAACGATGTGGTCATCAGCATCAAGGCGTCCAATACGGTGGTGATGGTGACTACCGTTCGCCTGTTAGTCAAGACGATGGATAAGGAGGATATGCACTATCCTTTGCATCTTGGTGTAACGGAGGCAGGTGAAGGCGAAGACGGACGCATCAAGTCGGCAGTAGGCATTGGTGCTCTGCTGACCGAGGGTATTGGTGATACCATCCGCGTGTCGCTCTCTGAGGAACCCGAAAGCGAGATTCCTGTGGCCCGTAAGTTGGTAGACCTCATCCCTGAGTGTACCCGTCTGCGTGAGGAGGCTGAAAAGAGCATTCAGAATGATACCATTACCCTGCACGTTGAAGCTTCCGACTACGAGACCTTACAACTGAAGGCGGCAATGGCGGTTGGCGGCTTGCTGATAGACCGAAAAGCTACCAAACTAGTTATAACTAGTAGGACTAGTACTACTAGTCTTATTAGCCTAGCCGATGCCATTCTTCAGGCAGCCCGCATCAAGTTCACCAAAACCGAGTATATCTCATGTCCTGGTTGCGGACGTACCTTATATAACCTACAGGAGACTATCGCCCGAATCAAGGCGGCTACCAGTCATCTGGTAGGTCTGAAGATCGGTATCATGGGTTGTATCGTCAACGGACCCGGTGAGATGGCTGATGCCGACTACGGCTATGTAGGTGCTGGACGTGGTAAAATATCCCTCTATAAGCAGAAGGTTTGTGTAGAGAAGAATATTCCTGAGGAAGAGGCTGTCGATAAGCTGTTAGAGCTAATCAATAACGACCGCCGATAGTCTTTACAGATTTTTCCGATAGCAACGGTGGCGTCGGTGCTGGGTGGCTTCCAAATATTGCCACTGCGAGAGCACGCCCTCGTTGCTTTCCATTTGTGGCCCAGTTTCCGCCCATTGAAAGTTATAGCGCTGGAACCAGCGAATGAGGTCGTCAAAAATCAGCGCATTGGCTCCTTTTGCCCTGTATTCGGGTAGTACACCAATCAGCAGCAAGTCTACGATAGGTGTCTTGTGCCATTTCAGTATCTTAAGCATCTGCCACCAACCTAAGGGCAGGAAACGTCCGTCGCGCGTTTTTTGCATGGCTCTTGAGAATGAGGGGAAGGTGATACCGAAGCCTACCATCTTGTCGCCATCCATGATGGCTGTCACCAGATTGAGATCGGCTATCTTGATATAGCTGTTGACCAGTTTGTCTATCTGGCGGTCGCTGAGCTCACTGAAACCGTAAAGGTCTTTATAGGTGGCATTGAGCAGGTCGAACACCTTACGGCCATACCCCTCGTCTATCAGTTCCTTGCGTGTGAACTTATGAACACGTAGTCCATAGCGCTTACGCACCATCTCTGTAATCTTGGCAAACTTGTCGGGTACCTCCTCGGGCACTTTCACCTTCATCTCTACCCAGTCGTTGGCTTTCTCGAACCCCTCCATTTTCTCCATGTGTTGTGCGTAGTAAGGGTAGTTGTAATTGATATACATGGTTGATAGTTGGTCAAAGCCTTCGATCAGCATCCCCTCACGGTCGGTGTCAATGAATCCCAGCGGGCCTGCTAATTCCGTCATACCTTTCTCTCTACCCCAAGTCTCTACGGCCTTGAGCAGTGCCTTGCTGACCTCTTGGTCGTCCACGAAGTCGAACCATCCGAAGCGTATTTGTTTGCGTTGCCAACGTTCATTGGCTCGATTGTTGATAATGGCAGCTACTCGACCTACTAGTTTTCCGTTTTTGTAGGCCATGAAGTATTTGGCTTCACAGCATTCGAAAGATGGATTCTTGTCGCTACGGAGTGTTGACATCTCATCATTAAACAGATAAGGTACGGCACAGTCATTGCCGCGATATAGGTCGTAGTAGAACTGAATGAATTGCTTCAGTTCTTTGCGATTGGTCACTTGTTTGATTTCAATCGTGCTCATTACTTCTAGTATCCTTTTCTGCATGCAAAGATACGGCAAAGCATTTGAAAAAACAAATATTACTAACTTTTTTCTTAAAAAAATAAACCAAATCAACTTTCGTTCGTCATACTATAAATATATAACCCCAAAAACTGTAAGAACAATGAAGAAACTATTCTTAGTGGCTATGACCATGTTGGTAGCACTGTCAATGAGTGCACAGAACGACAAAACGTGTAACAAGAAATGTGATATGAAGAACGAGAAGAAATGTGAGAAGGAGTGCTGCCAGAAGACGCGCAGCGCCAACTTCCTCTATGAGAAAGACCTGAAATGGGAGGATGCAGAACCAGGTGTTCAGCGCCAGATTATGGGTTATGACGGCCAGCTGATGGTGGTGAAGGTGAAGTTTGAGAAAGGTGCAGTGGGTAAGCTTCACAAACACTATCACACCCAGGCTACCTATGTGGCCAGCGGTAAGTTTGAACTGACCATCGACGGAGAGAAGAAGATCCTGAGTGCAGGTGACGGCTACTATGTAGCTCCCGACGTGCTTCATGGTGCCGTTTGTCTGGAGGCAGGTGTGCTGATTGATACTTTCAGCCCGATGCGTGCCGATTTCTTAGGCAAGAAATAACGTATGAAAAGGTTGTCTCTCTTATTCGTAATCTTCCTTGCAGCCCTCTCAATGAGAGCTGGCGACAAGGAAGCTAGGCAGACTATGCGTCGTGCCACACAATACATGATGGATGTGGCCTCGTATAAGGGAGGATTCGTGTGGAACTACTTGCCTGACTATTCTCGTCAGTGGGGTGAGTTGGAGGCGTGGCGCACCATGGTGTGGTTGCAGTCGCCTAGTACGCCTGACGTCGGACAGGTACTGCTGGATGCTTATCACGCTACAGGCGACGAGTACTACTATGCGAGTGCCCTCCAGGTGGCTCGCTGTATTATTCATGGTCAGTTGCCTTGTGGCGGTTGGAACTATATGTTCGACTACGAATCAGAAGAGACCACTCAAAAATGGTATGCGACTATCGGTCGTCAGGCCTGGCGTCTGGAGGAATTCCAGCACTATTACGGCAATGCCACCTTCGACGACGAGGCGACCATGCACTGTGCTGAGTTCCTGTTGCGCATCTATCTGGAGCGGAAGGATCCTGAGGTTAATGTTGCCTTGCAGAAGGCCATCAACTTCTTCCTTGAGAGCCAGTATGCCAATGGTGGATGGCCCCAGCGTTATCCGCTGATGTATAATCATCCGTTTCGAGGTAAGGCTGACTATTCGTCGTTTGTGACCATCAACGATAATGTCATTCCTCATAATATCGACTTCCTTTTGCAGTGCTACACCTCTTTGGGTATGCAGCAGTTGAAAGAACCAATTCTGCGAGCCATGCGCTGTCTCCGCGACCTGCAACACCCTCTGCCGCTTGCCGGTTGGGCCGACCAGTATACCGTCGAAGACCTGAAGCCTGCCCATGCCCGTTCTTACGAGCCGCGCTCAGTGAATACGGGAACTACCGTCAGCATGATACGTCTCATGACCCATTATTACCGACTTACGGGCGACAAGAGTTTTTTGCAGGGTATCCCCAAGGCTATTCAGTTTTTGGAGAGTCAGAAGTTGCCCGATGAGTTACCTGCTCAGTTGGGGCGCCGTCCGCTAGGCGAAGGTGATATCTTTGTTCCTCGTTTCATCAATCCAGACAATGGTCAGCCCATGTACGTCCATCGTAAGGGGTCTAACGTGGTAAATGGCGAGTACTACACCGACACCATCCCTACAGGAACGATAGGTCACTACAACTCGTTTATGACGGTCAATCCCGCTATGCTTCGAGCGATGTTGAAGGAAGCTGAGTCTTGGAATCAGCAACTGCTGCAGAAAGAATCTCCGCTGAACCAGTCTGCTACGAGTGGCCCTAAGGATTATTACTATCGCCAGCCCTTAGGTGGACACCGAGGCGGTCCGATGGATAGTGTCGACGAGGTGATTCGTTCGTTAGACGACGAGGGACGCTGGCTGACGGTGTTCAATCAGATTTCCCACCCTTATCAGGCAGTGCCTGTCACTATGCTTACTACCAGCGACGACTGCACTTTTGCGCAGATGATGGTTGGCGACGAGTATGATACTTCGCCTTATCCGAATCAGCAGGTGAAGGGCATCTCTACGCGCACTTATATCTGGAACATGGTGGTGCTTATCAATAGCATCCTTACAAAGCATTGATATACTGCCACAGTTGGCGGTAGAACGGATGTTGTGTCATTGTTTGCTTGTCACCCAGTATGATAAGTTTCATGCGGGCTCGGGTGATAGCCACATTCATACGACGAAGGTCACGGAGAAATCCTATCTGGCCTTCGTCGTTTGATCGTACCAAGGAGATGATGATGACGTCGCGCTCCTGTCCTTGGAACCCATCCACCGTATTGACACTGATGAGTCGGCGGAAGGGCTTGAAGTATTCACGTTTCATCAGCAGTCTCCGCAGATACTGAACCTGAGCGCGGTAGGGCGAGATGATGCCCACGTCAATGCGCTCATCTAGCAGGCGCTGTTTGCCAATGCGTTCGAAGTAGTGTTGCAGCGTGTCGAGTGTCAGCTCTGCCTCTGCCTTGTTGATGCGTCCGAACGACTCTCCTACGAACTGCTCTTTCTCATCCAGCAGTGAAGTGTCTTTCCATTCGATAGGTGTATCAAGATCTAGTATGCTACGGTATTTTACCTCTGGTGCACTCTCCACTTTCCCGTCGTAGAAGTAGTTGCTTGAGAATCGCATGATGTCATCATTCATGCGGTACTGCATTCGGAGCAGGGTGACAGCCTCAGGGTGTATCTCCACGATACGTTCCATCAGCGTCTTGCCTAGTCCGGCTTTCAAGGCCGCAATGCTCTTCACTGTGGGGGGAAGCTGGCAATGGTCACCAGCCAGTACCACACGGCTGACGCGACGCATGGGAATCCAACAGGCTGCCTCCAATGCCTGTGCCGCCTCGTCGATGAATAAGGTGCCGAACTTCTGACCATCAAGCAGACGGTTGGCTGAGCTTACGAGGGTGGAGGCAATGACACGGGCCTCGCCGAAGAGGTCGCTGTTGATGCGAATCTCCAGTTCGGTAGCACGGCTTTTCAAACTCTCCAGTTTCTGATGGAATTTCTCGTCACCACGTTTGCGATGGCTACGCAGGTCGCGGATGGCTTTGCGGATGGCCCACAGCTGTGTGTAGTCAGGGTGTGCCTCGAAACGCCGCTCGTAGGTAAACGACAGCATCTTGTCGTTCACTCTGCTGGGGTTGCCGATACGCAGCACATTGATGCCCCGATCCACCAGTTTTTCACTAATCCAATCGACAGCCATATTGCTCTGTGCACACACCAGCACCTGGTTTTCGCGCATCAGCGTCTCGCGGATGGCCTCTACCAGTGTCGTCGTCTTGCCCGTTCCCGGGGGACCATGTACGATAGCCACATCCTTGGCTCGCAACACCATGTTGACGGCCTCCTCTTGCGTAGTGTTTAGATAGGGAAAGTGCATGGGTGGGAAGACGAAGGTCTCTGGCTTCTGTCGTGAGTAGAATAAGTCGCGTAGATAGCCCAATCGGCCTTTCCCCTTGATTACCCGGTCTAGTGCCTCTATCATTAGGCGGAAGCTCGTCTCGTCGAACGACAGTTGCACACCCAGTCGTTCTGCGTTCTGCAGGTCTATGATGCAGGTGTTATCAGGTACGGTAACTACCAATCGGTCGCCATCCGCATAGCTCACGGTCCCTGTGAATCGGAAATACTTGATGGGGTCGTCATGGAAGAATACCACCGGACGTCCGAACTCGAAGTTATGCTCAATGTCCGTATCCGTAGTGCGTACCACTTCAACGGCCAGTTGGTTCAATGAGTTGTAATAGCTGCGAGTCACTTTGACAGGCCACCAAGCCTCACCACGCTTCACCTTCCGTTCTATCCCGATTTGTTCGGTCTGCTGACGGAAGGCCTCCTTTTCAGTATTATACTCCAACTGCAACAAGAGGCGTTGCTGTTGGAGTAGTTGTATGGGCGATGCTTGTGGAGCCATCTCTTAGTGGATGTATTGCATGATGATTTCCACGGCTTCATCCTCCGTATGGTCGTCCATGTTGATGACCAGGTCGTAGTTGCGCGTGTCGTATCTTGAAGTACCCGTGTATTTCTTGACATAGTTCTCGCGCATCTCGTCCACCTTGGTGATAATCTCGCGCGCTTCCTCAGCGGAGATTCTGCGTTTCCTAATCAGACGGTCTATACGGTGTTGCATGGAGGCTTGAATCAGAATGCTCAGGTGGTTGGGATGATCGCGGAAGATATAGAATCCGCTACGTCCGGCAATGACACATGAGCCGTCGTCTGCCATACTCTTCAATATCTCCGTCTCTGTCTGGAAGATATCGTCTGTTAACAGGAAATCGGGAAAACTGCTGGGGGAGCCTATGTACTGAGCGGCCACGTAGTTAGGCATCACCATCATGCTACGCTTGATGTCTGCCAACCAGTTGTGCTTCTGTCCTTTCAGACGCTCAATCTCTTCAACGGTGAGGTGGTACTGGTCTTTCAACTGCTGGATGAGTGCCTTGTCATAGAAAGGAACCATCAACTTCACGCCTAGTTTCTCACCAATGGTTCTGCCACCGGAACCCAACTCACGATTAATCGTAATGACAAATTTCTCGTTCTTCTTCATGCTGATTAATTTGATAAAGTGTTAGTGTTTTATGTGTCTTAGTCGTTGCAAAGATACAATTAAGTAAGCACAAAACCAAAAAGATGGATGATTATTTGAAAATTTTATTTACCTTTGCAACGATGGAACACTTACATCCGCTACATACCGACCTGCAGAAGCCCCAGCGTTTTACCTATCCTTTCTGCTATGAGCCGCATCCGCTATGCCAGTTGGCGGCTCGTGAGGTGCAGACCTTTATCGGCAGTCATGTGGAAATCAGGGAGGATGCTGACCGAGGCAAGATGTTTGGCGTGTTGGTGGTGGAGCATCAGGGCAGCTTGGCTTATCTGGCGGCTTATAGCGGGCTGTTGGCAGGCAGAAACGATTGGGATTTCTTCGTGCCTCCCGTCTATGATGCGCAACAGCCCGACGGCTATTTCAAAACGAAGGAACGCGAGATATCTCAAACATCAGCCATCAGCCATCAAACATCAAAACAGATGTCGCAGGACCTGCAGATGTGGCTCTTCCATCAGTACCAGTTTCTCAATGCTCGTGGTGAGGTAAGGGATTTGGTGGACATCTGGCAAGATTATTATGCCCGACCAAAATTGCGTGAGAAGTATCCGTTGCCTCCAGGTGGGACGGGTGACTGTTGTGCGCCAAAGCTCTTGCAATATGCTTATCAACAGGGGTTGCATCCTGTATGTATGGCGGAGTTCTGGTGGGGTGCTACGACAAAGACCGAACTGCGTCAGCATCTGAACTACTATCCGGCCTGTCGGGGTAAGTGCAAGCCCGTCCTCACGTGGATGTTGCAAGGGTTGGAGGTAGATCCTGACCCTGAGCTTCAGGGCTTTGCCCGATTGGAGGTGAAGACCATCTATGAGGACGATGCTATGGTGGTGGTCGACAAGCCCAGCGGGATGCTGTCTGTACCCGGGCGCATTGAGGATTATAGTGTCGAGACCGTCATGCAGCAACGCTATCCTGGCTGTATGGTTGCTCATCGGCTGGATATGGGGACGTCAGGACTGCTGATTGTCGCAAAGACGTTAGCGGTGTATCGCCTCTTGCAGGAACAGTTCATCAAACATCAAGTCAGGAAGAAATATGTGGCGATGTTGGAAGAAACGGCAGCTACAAATCCTGCCAAAGGCAGGATAAGCCTTCCGCTCCGTCCTGACCCGATGAATCGTCCGCGACAGGTCGTCGACTTGGAACACGGCAAGCGGGCGGTGACGGACTATGAATTGATAGGCGACAACCTTGTTGCTCTCTATCCGCACACGGGGCGCACGCATCAGCTCCGCATCCACTGTGCCCATCCCGACGGCTTAGGACGTCCCATCGTTGGCGATGAACTGTATGGCACCAAGGCACAACGACTAATGCTTCATGCCACCGAGATATGGTTCCGTCATCCCATAACGGGCGAGGAAATGCACCTCGTCTCACCAGTGCCATTTTAAACATCAAACATCATACATCAAACATCAAACATCAAACATCAAATTATGGTTAAGCACATTATTCTCTGGACACTGAATCCAGAACTCTCAGAAGAAGAGAAGAAAGCCGTTAAGGCAGGTATTAAAGCTGGTTTGGAAGGACTTGTAGGCAAGGTCCCAGGACTCATCGACGTAAAGGTACACATTGACG
>ODAI013584115.1_pt1 | contig 15135 bp, 18 predicted proteins | sample 1539321 | NCBI WGS metagenome assembly ODAI01 (sample SAMN02144231, study PRJEB22623) | gut metagenome | biome: sheep rumen | host: Ovis aries | place: New Zealand
AACTCATTTCCCCGCGGGAAATGGGGTTCCCTTTTCCTCTCTTCCCCGCAGCATCTCTCAGGCGCAGCGATGCTATCAATAAGCCTTGCCCCAATAGACCATGCACTTGGCAGGTTTGCCGCAGCACACGCATACATCGGAAAGATTTTCCTGATCGAAGGGGATACAGCGCGATCCGACGCCTGTTTTAGCTTTTACCTCGTCCTCGCAGGCTTCTTCACCGCACCACATTGCTTTTATAAAACCGTCACCCTTTTCTTCAAGAGCCTTGTTTATTTCATCAAGGCTTGTGCAGGAATAAGTGCGTCTTTCACGGTTTTCAAGAGCCTTCTGATACAGACCGTCGTGTACCGCCTGAAGCTTCTCCTCAGCGGCTTTTTCGAGTTCTTCAAGCTTAATGAAGCTTTTCTCTCCGTTATGACGTGTAACGATAACGCACTGGTCGTTCTCGATATCCTTAGGACCTATCTCTATTCTTATCGGAACACCCTTCATCTCGTATTCGGCAAACTTCCAGCCGGGAGAATTTTCACTGTCATCAAGTTTAACACGAAGTCCTGCTTTTTTCAGTCTGTCTCTCAGTTCCGCCGCCTTTTCGAGTACGCCTTCCTTGTGCTGAGCAACAGGAATTATGACCGCCTGTATCGGGGCAACAGCAGGCGGAAGCGCAAGTCCGCTGTCATCGCCGTGAGTCATGATTATCGCACCGATAAGACGTGTTGTAACTCCCCAGCTTGTCTGATGCGGATAAACGAGCTGATTATCCTTGTTTGCATACTGAATGTCAAAAGCTTTTGCAAAACCGTCGCCGAAATAGTGAGATGTTCCTGCCTGCAAAGCCTTTCCGTCATGCATCAGGGCTTCGATCGCATACGTAGATACCGCACCTGCAAATTTATCGCTCTCGGTCTTTTTTCCTTTGATAACAGGCATAGCGAGACATTCTTCACAGAAACGTGCGTATATGTTCAGCATTCTTTCTGTCTCTTCTATAGCTTCTTCGGCAGTAGCGTGTATCGTGTGTCCTTCCTGCCAGAGAAATTCTCTCGATCTCAGGAAAGGACGGGTCGTTTTTTCCCAGCGTACAACATTTACCCATTGGTTGTACAGTTTCGGCAGATCTCTGTAAGAATGTACGATGTTGGAGTAATGCTCACAGAACAGTGTCTCGGAAGTAGGACGAACGCAGAGTTTTTCTTCAAGTTTTTCGCTTCCGCCGAGCGTTACCCACGCACATTCGGGAGCAAATCCTTCAACGTGATCCTTTTCCTTTTCAAGCAGACTTTCCGGGATAAACATCGGCATACATACGTTCTCATGCCCCGTTTCCTTGAACATTCCGTCAAGAATGCGCTGGATATTTTCCCATATAGCATATCCGTAAGGTCTTATCGCCATGCAGCCTTTTACGCTGGTGTATTCGATAAGCTCTGCTTTTTTTACGATATCGGTGTACCATTGCGCAAAATCCTCGTCCATAGAGGTTATCGCATTTACCATTTTCTTTTCTGCCATTTTATTTTTTCCTTTCTTTCGGAAATTTTCCAATATATTATCTATTATATAACATTTTTGCCGATTTTGCAATAGCATTTACCCATTTTATTTCATATTTTCAAAAATACCGTTCCTGACCGATAATATTTTCCGCAGTTGCAGTGCGGAGCGGTAAACCTGACAAAAAGCTCCCCCGCCCATGCGGAGAGGAGCGGGGGAGATGAGATCAAGGGAACCTCTAAAAACCCATTTGAGAGAAAACGAGTCATCCGCGTCGAATATTTCGTCAAGTCTCCTCACCTTGCGAGGTCTCCCCGGCAGCGGGGAGGTGTCGAGCTTGCGAGACAGAGGGGCTGACCGACAGACCAGCAAGCCTTCGGAGCCTTTCCTCGTCTTCGACACGGCTGCCACATTTTCTCTTTTCAAAGCGGTTTTTAGAGGTACCCTCAAATAAATCATTTGACATTTTTCGTTTAATGTGGTATTATCTAATATATCAAGAGGTAATAAAAATGTCAAGAAAAAAATATTTTTTATTGCTGCCGATAGCTGCTGCATTCCTGATAAGTTCGTGCAGCAGTGAAACTCCGGAGATCATCGTGCATGATATTGGATCACTTGCAGATCAGGCAGGATATATAATTCCCGAGATAGCAGAAGAGAAGATAACAGGAGTGATAATTGATGAACCTGATCCTGCCGCGAGTATTCCGGAGCCTGCTGAGCACGTGATAATGAGTTTCTCCGGCAGAGATGTCTCGGATATGATATATGACAGCGAGCAGCATACCACAAGCGGAAATTACAGTTATGAATATCAGGAAACTGACGGACGTATCACAATACTCGGACCGAATCTCGTATATGTTGGTGAGAGCTTTACATACGATTTTATCTGTTACAGCGATATAGAGCCGTATTTTGTGTGGAGCGTTGACGGCGATTGCGGAAATATCTCGGAAGACGGTACTTTCACTGCACTTAAAGAAGGTGTGTGCGGACTGACCGTAACTGACAGAACTGACGGTTCACACACGGTCCTTAAAGTGCATTGCATTAAAAATGCAAAAGATGTTGATTTTATACCAATGGTGAACAATATCCCCGTTGCAAACAAGACTTATCCGCTTCCCCCTGACTATGATCCCGGCTTTTCTCCCGAAGCGGAAGAAGCAATGAATGAGATGATGGCAGGAGCAGAAGCTGACGGGATAAACCTTTTTACGATATCGACGTACCGGTCTTATGATTATCAGGTGAATCTCTTTCAGCACTGGGTAGATGTTTACGGCAGCAGCGCCGATCTTGTTTCAGCGCGTCCCGGATTTTCCGAACATCAGCTCGGTCTTGCCGCAGATTTAAACCAGCTGGAATATTCTTTTGCCGATACAGCGGAAGGAAAATGGATCAAGGAGCATTGTGCTGAATACGGATTCATACTGCGTTATCCGACATTTGAATCCCAGAAATACACCGGCTATAATTTTGAGCCATGGCATCTTCGCTATCTCGGCAAAGAACTTGCACGAAAAGTTACGGATACAGGGCTGACACTTGAAGAAATTCTTGGGATAGATTCCCGTTACAGATGAATGGAGAGATAAAATGTCTGAACGTTTATCGAGGACAGAGCTGCTTCTCGGACAGGAGGCAATAGATATTCTTGCATCTTCGCGTGTTGCGGTATTCGGTATCGGCGGTGTAGGGGGATATGTAGTCGAAGCGCTTGCAAGAAGCGGCATCGGCGCACTTGATATAGTGGACAATGATAAGGTATGTGAGAGCAATCTCAACAGACAGATAATCGCTCTTCACAGCACTATCGGAATGTACAAGACAGATGCTGCCGCAGAGAGAATACGCGATATTGCGCCCGAATGTAAGGTTAAAGTGCATCGGACGTTTTTTCTTCCTGAAACTCAGGGTGAATTTGATTTTTCGCAGTATGATTATGTTGCCGATGCGATCGACACAGTAAGCGGAAAGCTTGCGCTCGTTCAGTGTGCGGATTCGGCAGGCGTTCCTGTAATATCGAGTATGGGTGCCGGAAACAAGCTTGATCCTACCCGGTTCGAGGTCGCGGATATCTATGAAACATCTGTCTGCCCCCTTGCAAGAGTAATGAGGACAGAATGCAGAAAGCGCGGCATAAAGCGCCTGAAAGTAGTGTATTCAAAGGAAAAGCCGACAGAGCCGCAGAAAGCTCCCCTCACTGAAGGCTCAAAGCGCAGTATTCCCGGCTCAGTCGCATTCGTGCCCTCGGTAGCCGGACTTATCATCGCCGGAGAAATAATAAAAGATCTTATCAGAAACCGATGACGCTTGAGAGATCGCTGCACCGGCGGGGGAGACACCCCGGACCCCGCTTCTTTTCAAAGTGATACGGCAGGAAGCTGCAACAGAAAGAATGCAAAAGCCGCTCACTTCGCGTTCAGATAAGATAGAAAAAACAAGGAGCCATAGTATGAATGATCTTGAAATAATGATCCGTGCCCGTCAATATATAGATAGCCTTGCTAACGGCAGGGATCCCCTTACCGGAGAGAACCTTCCCGAAAGTGATATCGTGAACAATGTAAGGATATCGAGATGTTTATTTTACGTGTCCGGAGTTCTTCAGAAGGTGATCGACAACGGGGGAGAGATCGTTCAGAAGAGAATAAAGAAATCAGGACGTGCTGAATTTTCACTTACGCCTGAGCAGTCATCACATCTCATACCGGAAGACGATGACCTGTTTATATCAAAAGTCGCGAAGATCATAAATGCGCAGATAGACGAATCGGTGATGAAAAAGCTGAAAGCAAGCACCCTTAATGACTGGCTCGTACAGAAAGGGCTGCTTTCAGAAGTTATAATAAACGGCAGAACTCACAGAGATCCCACTCCTGCCGGTGAGCAGCTCGGTATCACTCTTATCAGCTATGTGTCGCCAAACGGCATGAATGTGAAAAACTGCGTTTATTCTCCCGAAGCTCAGCAATTTATTTTTGACAATATTGATGTGATCGCCGGATTTGCTGCCGGAGATGAAAATACTGATACTGAGGAATAACGCAGTTTGAAGCTGGCTTTTTCAAAAAAATATCCCGCAGAACGAATCTGCGGGATATTGTGTTTTCAGATCAGTCCGAAACGTAGGGGATAAGAGCGATCTGTCTTGCTCTCTTGATAGCGATAGTGAGTTCTCTCTGATGATAAGCGCAGCAGCCTGTAACTCTTCTGGGGAGTATCTTAGAACGCTCTGTCATGCACTTTTTGAGCTTAGCTACGTCCTTATAATCAATAAATTCAGCTCTGTCAGCGCAGAACTGGCAAACCTTTTTTCTTCCGCGCTTTACGGGACGTGCGGACTTTTCGCCCATTTCTTTCTTTTCAGCCATTATATTGTCCTCCTGTTCTGTTTTTTAAAACGGATAGTCGTCGTCTGCCGCACCTGATGATGCAAAATCCTGCGCCGTATAGCTTCCGTTTGAAGAAGTCGGTGCCGAATTTGTCATTTCTGCGGGGTGAGCGGGCGGCGGTTCGGGAAATCCTGCATTCTGCTGATAGCCGCTGTTGTCGGGTCTCTTATCTCCGGTGAAAGTTGCACGGTCAACGATTATTTCGGTCACATACCTTGTTACACCGTTTTTGTCAACAAAGCTTCTGTTCTGAAGCTCACCTTCGACAAGTATCGGGCGGCCTTTTGTCCAGAATCTCGAAATGAACTCTGCTTCATTTCTCCATGCAACGCAGTTGAAGAAATCTGACTTTTTCTCTTCACCCTTTGTCTGGAAACGTCTGTCAACAGCAATACTGAATGACAGCACTGGAACGCCGGACGGAGTTGTTTTGAGTTCAAGATCCTGAGTGATACGACCCAGCATAATTACTTTGTTATACATGTATTTCCCTCCTTGAGTGCCTTACTTGCGTAATACTACAAGCGAGCGGAGAATGCCGTCTGTGATGTTGATGACACGCTCAAGCTCATCAGGAAACTCGGGCTTGCTGTCAAAATGATAGATAGCATAGTAGCCCTCTGACTCGTAGTTGATGTCATAAGCAAGCTTTCTCTTGCCCCATTCGTCAACATCAACAAGCTCAGCGTGCTCCTTGATAAGATCGGAGAACTTTGTCACGAGCGCATGAACAGCTTCTTCACCGTTCTTTAACGAGAAGACGATAACTGCCTCATACTTTTCACCTGTTTTAGCCATATTATACCTCCTTATAGACTTTCGGTCCACGTCATGCGTGAACAAGGATATGTCGGCGCTTTTGCGTCAACTATGATATTATAGCAGTTTTTTCCCGTCTTGTCAATATTTTTTTCACATTTTTTTCGGACAGAATCTTCCGGTATGTGAAAAGTATGTGAAATTTTTTGAATTTTTATTGTAATGACCTATTATTTATAGTATAATAAAATTTATTATGCCGGACGTGTGCAGAATAGTCTTTCCGGTATAAATTGAGCAGACATTAAATAATACGATCCGGGTGATAAAAATGTCATACAATGACGATAAGCGTGAACTGCTGAAGCTCAAACAGGGGCTGATCGACGAAAGTGAGACAATACACGAAGAAGAAAAGCCAAAATATGAGCTGCACGGCTTCAAAAAAGTCGAGAATTTCTTTTACCACTATAAATGGCATGTGATAGCAAGCGTGTTTTTCATAGCTGTCGCAGTATTCCTGCTCACCTCTCTGTTTCAGAAAAAGCAGGGGGATATGCGCGTGCTTGTTGTGACAAAAGATGCACAGATCGCCTCTGAGATAATGTTCAAGACAGAAGAACTGCGGCAGGCGCTTGAACTCTACTGCCCCGATTACGACGATAACGGATACATCTACGTCGATGTATATAACATCGACCTCAGCGAAAATCCCGATCCGCAGTATTCTCTTGCCCAGGTAACAAAATCCACCAGTGAGATAATGTACGGAGAAGCGCAGATGTTCATAGTCGATACAGCCGGTGCGGAAGCAATAACCGACGGGAACCTCTCGCAGTTTATTGATCTCAGCGAACTCTATCCCGATACGCCGTACATAGACAAACAATTCCTGCACATCAAGGATACCGCGTTCGCTTCGGATGCACAGTATTTTGCGGCTTGTCCGGACGATCTTTATATAGCGGTTCGCAGAGCGTCCGAGTCCGACCCGAACAGCTTCCGCAGTGTTCCCGCAATGAAGAAGGCGCTTGAAGTAGTGGATAATATCATAAATGGCAGTTATCAGGGCTGGATCGACGATCAGGGACACGTTTACGGACTGAAAGGAAAGGAGAATAACGATGCAGCGGGAAAATAATTTCATGATATTCATAAAAGGCTTCGGTTTTATGATCTTCGGTAATATCCTCGGCGGGATAATGACGATCTCGATAGCCGCGTTTCTGGATCAGTGGTTCATACCGTATATCGCTATACTGTTCACATTGTTCATATACCTGTCACTTATGTTCACAGCAGGCTGGAAGGACGGTCAGAAAGAAGCGAAGCTCCTGCGCAGCCACCGTGTCGAATCCGTGCCGAAATACCGCTGGATCATAATGGGACTTATCCTTGCAGCTATAATGTCTGTACCGTGTCTGGTGCTTCTGTTCTGCACATTCGGCGCTTATGATCTTACCGGTGAGTTTCTGTTTGCGATGAGATTTATTTGCGGAGCGCTTGCTCCGGCGCTTTATATAGCACATCTGCAGGAAGTTCCGGCTGCTCTGTATCCTGCTGCGTATCCGCTTGCGCTCATCGCGGTATATGTCGTTACAACTCCGATCTCTGCGCATCTCGGCTACAGATTCGGCACCGGAGAGAAGAACTTCAAAGATTATATGTATGAAAAACAATGAAATAAAGGCTGGAAAATGATATGAACAATTACAGAAAATATTCGAGACAGTTCTTTGTGCCTCCCGTTACCGAGCGGAAATGGTCAAAGAAAACGTACATAGATCATGCCCCTCAGTGGTGCAGCGTCGATCTTCGCGACGGAAATCAGGCTCTGATTATCCCTATGAGTCTCGACGAAAAGCTTGAATATTTCAGAAAACTCGTTCAGATCGGCTTCAAGGAGATAGAAATAGGATTTCCGGCAGCGTCCGAGACTGAATATACCTTCTGCCGCACGCTGATCGAAAAGCATCTGATACCCGATGACGTTTCGATACAGGTGCTCACACAGTCGAGAGAACACATCATAAAGAAGACCTTTGACGCACTTGACGGCTGTAAGAACGCGATAGTGCATCTGTACAACTCCACATCTGTGGCACAGCGTGAACAGGTTTTCCGCAAGAGCCGTGAGGAAATTACGGAGATAGCAGTGTCCGGCGCGAAGCTGTGCAGGGAATACCGTGAAAGATATGAGGGCAATTTCCGCTTTGAGTATTCTCCTGAAAGTTTCACCGGCACCGAGCCGGAGTATGCACTTGAGATCTGCAACGCGGTGCTCGATATCTGGAAGCCGTCTGAAAATGACAAGGTGATAATCAATCTTCCCGTCACTGTCCAGCTCTCGATGCCGCACATCTATGCAGATCAGGTAGAATATATGTGCGGAAATCTCAGATACCGTGAAAATGTGATCGTCTCGCTTCACCCGCACAACGACAGAGGCTGCGCGGTCGCCGATACAGAAATGGGACTTCTCGCCGGAGCCGACAGGGTGGAGGGAACTCTTTTCGGAAACGGCGAAAGGACCGGCAATGTCGATATAATCACACTTGCGCTGAATATGTATTCTCAGGGCGTTGATCCGGAACTTGACTTTTCCGATCTTCCGTCCGTTTCCGAACTTTACAGAAGAGTCACCGGAATGGATATCTACGAGCGTCAGCCGTACAGCGGAAAGCTCGTATTCGCTGCGTTCAGCGGTTCACACCAGGACGCTATCGCAAAGGGACTGAAATGGCGGCAGGAGAACGCCCCCGACAAGTGGAACGTTCCATATCTTCCTATCGACCCGACCGATATCGGACGGGTATATGAGGGAGATGTAATTCGCATCAACAGCCAGTCCGGAAAAGGCGGCATCGGCTATATTCTTGAAACTCGCTTCGGCTATGATCTGCCGAAAAAAATGCGCGAGAGTGTCGGATATCTTGTCAAGAGCGTATCCGATCATATGCACAAGGAGCTAATGCCCGAAGAAGTGCTTAAAATTTTCGAGGAGAACTATATCAATATCACAGCCCCGCTTGATATCCCCGAGGTGCATTTCGTGCAGAAAAACGGCATAGAAGCCACCGTTGACATCGAGTACAACGGTGCGCGCGGAACTGCCGTGAACAGCGGAAACGGCCGTCTCGATGCAGTCAGCAATGCAGTTAAATCATTCACAAAGCTTGATTTTTCTATCAACGGATATACCGAGCACGCTCTTGAAAAGGGCTCTTCATCACAGGCTGTGTCCTATGTCGAGATAATAAGCGGCGGAAAAAGCTTCTGGGGGACCGGAGTCCATACGGATATCGTTACATCATCTATAAAAGCGTTTGTAAGCGCTATGAACAATATGCTCAAAGCAAGGAAGAATGCGTCGGATCTCGGAATGGAGGACTAAGCTATGGGAATGACGATGACACAGAAGATACTTGCCGCTCATTCGGGTGAGAAAAACGTTGAAGCCGGTCAGCTGATACTTGCGGATCTTGATCTTGTTCTCGGAAACGACATCACCTCTCCGGTCGCAATAAAAGAATTTGCAAAACTCGGCAGAAACAGTGTCTTCGACAAGAACAAAGTTACGATGATAATGGATCACTTTGTTCCGAACAAGGATATAAAGTCCGCTGAGCAGTGCAAGACCTGCCGGGATTTCTGTGCTGAAATGGACATAACTCATTTCTATGATGTCGGAAAAATGGGTATCGAGCACGCGCTGATACCGGAAAAGGGTCTTGTAACGGCAGGAAGCTGTGTTATCGGAGCTGATTCGCATACCTGCACATACGGCGCTCTCGGTGCATTTTCCACCGGCGTGGGCTCGACGGATATGGCATTCGGAATGGCGGCGGGAAAAGCATGGTTCAAGGTCCCGTCCGCAATAAGATTCGTCCTGACCGGAAAGCCGCGCAGATATGTTTCGGGCAAGGATATTATCCTGCATATCATCGGAAAGATCGGAGTTGACGGCGCTCTGTACAGATCTATGGAGTTCACCGGAGACGGGTTAAAGCATCTTACAATGGCAGACAGGCTGTGCATATCGAATATGGCGATCGAAGCCGGTGCGAAGAACGGTATTTTTGAAGTCGATGATATAACTCTTGAATATCTGAAAATTCATGGAGCAGCCGGGCCGGTGATCTGCCGTGCGGACGATGACGCGCAGTATGATGATACCATATATATCGACCTTTCGCAGATAGAGCCAACCGTTGCATTTCCGCACCTTCCGGAAAACGCAAGGACATTCGGTGAGTTCGGCGAGATAAAGATAGATCAGGTCGTGATCGGTTCATGCACGAACGGACGGCTCGAAGATCTGAGGGCTGCCGCTGAAATAATGAGAGGACGAACCTGCGCAAAGAATGTACGTGTCATAATTATCCCTGCAACTCAGAATATATATTTAGCGGCAATGGAACAGGGGCTGCTGAGGGTCTTCATAGAGAGCGGAGCTGTGGTATCCACTCCCACCTGCGGACCTTGTCTCGGAGGATATATGGGGATACTCGCTGAGGGTGAACGTGCCGTAGCTACCACGAACCGCAATTTTGTCGGAAGAATGGGACACCCGAAGTCGGAGGTGTATCTTGCAAGCCCGGCAGTCGCTGCGGCAAGTGCGGTAACAGGAAGGATCACAAGTCCCTGGGAGCTTGACAAGGAGGCTGTTTTATGATATACAAGGGAAACGTGATAAAGTACGGTGACAATGTTGATACAGACGTAATAATACCGGCAAGATATCTTAATACCGGAGATCATGCAGAGCTTGCATCGCACTGCATGGAGGATCTGGACAGTACATTTGTGAGCCGCGTAAAACCGGGTGATATCATAACCGCCGGTCAGAACTTCGGCTGCGGCTCATCGAGAGAACACGCACCTATTGCGATAAAGGCGAGCGGGATTTCACTCGTTATCGCAAAGAGCTTTGCGAGGATCTTCTACCGCAATGCCATAAACATAGGTCTTGCGATAGTTGAATGTCCCGAAGCTGCCGATGCGATATCCGAGGGAGATATAGTAGAAGCGGATATGGACAGCGGCATCATACGCGATATAACCACCGGCAGGGAGTTTGCGGCACAGCCTTTCCCCGATTTTATACAGAAGATAATCACATCAGGCGGACTTATGAACTACAGCCTGAATGATAACTGAAAGATATGAATAATAATATAAGGGCAGCATTGCCGGAAGACGCTTCACGCATAGCCGAGATAATAGTGGTGAATTACCGGATGAATTTCTATCCTTTTTTCAGGAATGATAAATATTATTTCGGTGAGCTGAATGTCATGGATATGGCAGCCGGATATTCAGAAGGTTCTGAATATCTGAAAAATACCTTTGTATATGATGACGGGATAATTAAGGGTATTATACGCATAAACGGGACTGAGGTACAAAAGCTGTTTATCGAGCCGCAGTTCCAGAGTCAGGGCATCGGGGCAGGACTGCTGAAATTTGCTGTTGATGAACACGGCGCTGACAATCTGTGGGTGCTTGAATATAACAGGCGAGGCATAGCATTCTATCAGAGGAATGGTTTTGTGCTGAGCGGAGAGAAAATGATCGAAGACGAGTGGGTACCGCTTCTGAAAATGGTGCGTACCCGCTGAAAAGATACTGACCCGAACGGAGGAGAATATGGAGTACAGGATAGCATTGCTCAAAGGAGACGGCATCGGACCGGAAATAGTTGACAGCGCCGTTGAAGTCCTTGAAAAGATCGGAGAGCGATACGGACACAGGTTCGTATTCACACCGTACATTATCGGAGGGGCAGCGATAGACGATACAGGCGAGCCACTGCCGGAGGAGACGGTAAAAGGCTGCCTTCAAAGCGACAGCGTACTGCTCGGAGCGGTCGGCGGTCCGAAATGGGACGATATGCCCGGTGACAAACGACCGGAGAAGGCACTGCTCGGGATAAGGTATGCACTCGGACTTTATGCGAATCTGCGTCCGGCGAAGATGTTTCCGGCGCTGAAAGGAGCTTCTCCGCTGCGTGAGGATATCATCAGCGCCGGATTCGACATAATGATAGTCCGCGAGCTGACCGGAGGGATCTATTTCGGTTAGCGCGGTTATCGTGAGGGAAAATTCGGGGAAGAGGCATTCGATACCGAAAGCTACAGCGTGAAGGAGATCAGTCGTATCGGAAAGGTCGCATTCGATATCGCAATGAAACGCAGAAATAAGGTAACGAGCATCGACAAAGCAAATGTACTTGAGACTTCACGTCTGTGGAGAAAGACGATCCACGCTCTTTCGGAAAAATACCCCGGAGTGTCATGCTCGGATATGCTTGTGGATAATGCCGCAATGCAGCTTGTACGTGACCCGAAACAGTTCGATGTTATCGTTACATCAAATATGTTCGGTGATATCCTGTCGGATGAGGCATCTCAGATCACCGGCTCGATCGGAATGCTGGCTTCTGCGTCTCTCGGAGATTCAACGCTCGGAATGTATGAGCCGATACACGGTTCTGCCCCCGATATTGCCGGAACAGACAGAGCTAACCCTATAGCCACCATACTTTCAGCGGCAATGATGCTCAGGTATTCTTTCGGACTGGCCGCGGAAGCAGACTGTATCGAAAAAGCGGTCGATACGGTGCTGAATGAGGGCTGGAGAACTGCCGATATCCTCGGAAGCTCTTCCGGAACGCCGCTCGGCTGCTCGGCAATGACCGAAAAAATAATCAACGCGGTTAATAATCATTAAGCTTGTTTGTGCATAATGATGATTTTTAGCAAATGTATTGAATTTTATGTTTTTCGGTGATATAATGATATCATTAAAATTTTAAAAAGGAGTAATCTCTATGCAGTCAAATGAAAAGAAAAGTTCTTATTTTCTCAGTGAGAATCCTATTCTCAGGAGACTGAAAAAGAATGTTGTATCCGATACGACAACCACTTGCTCGTATAAGGGTATTTTCGCAAAGCTGGTATTCTTTGTACTGATGATCGGCGCAGGTATAGCCCTTTCACTTATCGTTAAAGCTTCTTTTCAGGCAACGGCTGAAAATATAGCTTTCGCATTTACGATAGGAAAAGATTCCGAAAATATTGTTTACATTACTAAAGGTGAGATGGTTGGTGTAGTTATTGCCGGAATCGTTTCTATCGTCGCTCCGCTTCTCGCAACATTCATCGTCAGAACTATACCTGTAACAGGTACTCTGTTCTGTGCGGCGATCGGATATATCCTTGCATGGGCAGCAGCTACATTCGGAAATCAGCTCCTCGGACCGATCCTTCTCGCTCTCGTAATCACACTTATAATCGTATTTACTATGGGATTCCTCTACGGAATGGGAATAATAAAGGTATCGCAGAAGTTCAAGACTTTCATTCTCACAGCAATGATAACTGTCTGCCTCGGAAGCCTTCTGGTATTCGTTGGTTCGTTCATTCCCGGTCTCAGCACTATTATCGCACAGCTTCGTGCAAATGCCGGACTTTCTATCGCGCTGAGCGCTATAATGGTAGTTGTCGGAACACTGTTCCTTCTCGTTGATTTTGAGACGATCAGAGAATCGGTAGAAGGCGGACTTCCGAAGAATTATGAATGGTATGCTTCTTTCGGTCTTGCATTCAGCGTTATCTGGCTCTATTTCAAGGTCCTTGATCTTATCCTCAAGATCCTGGGAAGCTCAAAGAACTGATCTGGGGGATTATTCCCCCGAAAATAAAAAACGGCACCCGGACTGCTCAGTCATCGGGTGCCGGTTTTTTAGAGGTTCCCTTATCTTGCTGTGAGTGTCTTTTCAACAGCATTGTGCCACTCAGAAAGCAGTCTGAGACGTTCGCTGCCGCTTAATGAGGGGGTGAATGTATCGAAGCTGCTGCGGATAGCGTGTATCTCCTCGGTGCTTCCGAACATTCCGCAGCCAAGTCCTGCAAGGAAACACGCTCCGAGCGCTGTACTTTCAACACTGTGCGGACGTATCACAGTCCTTGACGAGATATCCGCCTGAAATTGCAGCAGAAAGTTGTTGGCGCTTGCACCGCCGTCGGCTTTGATCGTACTCAGTCTGCCTGTCTCTTTTTCCATTGCATCGAGAACATCACAGGTCTGATATGCGATCGCTTCAAGAGCTGCGCGGACGATATGCTTTCTTCCCGAACCACGTGTAAGACCGGTGATTATTCCCCTTGCGTCATCGTCCCAGTACGGAGCGCCGAGTCCGACAAATGCCGGAACGAGATAAACTCCGCCGTTATCGGGAATACTCAGTGCGATCTTTTCTGTCTCCTGCGCGTCTTTTATGATCTCAAGCTCATCGCGCAGCCACTTTATTACCGCGCCTGCAATAAATACAGATCCTTCAAGCGCATAGACAGGCTTTCCTCCGATCACCCATGCGATCGTTGTGAGCAGTCCGCTTTTTGAGACTGCGGGGGTGCTGCCTGTGTTCATAAGCATGAATGCGCCTGTCCCGTAAGTATTTTTCACATCGCCTTCGTCAAAGCATTTCTGCCCGAACAGTGCGGACTGCTGATCTCCTGCACAGCCGCAGATCGGGATACTTCCTCCGAGTATCTCCGCTGAAGTGCGGCAGAGTTCACCCGAAGAAGGCTTCACTTCCGGCATCATTGAGATCGGTATCCCGAACATATCAAGGATATCCTTGTCCCATTCAAGGGTGTGGATATTGAACAGCATTGTTCTCGATGCGTTTGAGTAGTCGGTAACATGAGCTTTTCCGTCCGAAAGCTTCCACATGAGCCAGCAATCGACCGTACCGAACAGCAGTTCTCCTTTTTCAGCCTGTTCTCTTGCTCCTTCAACATTGTCGAGGATCCATTTTATCTTGCTTGCGCTGAAATAAGGATTTATGATAAGTCCTGTGCGTTCGCGGAAGAAGTCTGTAAGACCCTTTTCCTCAAGCTCACGGCACATATCGGCGGTACGTCTGCACTGCCAGACGATAGCGTTATACACGGGCTTTCCGGTATTCTTATTCCACACAATGGTAGTTTCACGCTGATTGGTGATACCGATACCGGCTATGTCCGCGGCAATGATATTCGCGTTCTTCATAGCGTCTATGCAGACCTGAAGCTGTGAGGAATATATCTCCTCCGGGTCATGCTCGACATATCCGTTAGCGGGGTAGTACTGCGGAAACTCACGCTGTGCGACCGAGACGATCTCGGCGTTACGGTCGAATATTACGGCTCTTGACGATGTAGTTCCCTGATCTATTGACATTATATATTTCATGTCGGATCCCCTCCTTGCTGCATTATAACAAAAGGCTTTGTCACATAATTGGGTTTATTTTTTGCTGAAATAAATCAGAATTTGCGGCGGACGTGCGACACTTTGCTATTTGTGGGGCTCCGCCCCACACCCCTTTGAACCGTATTATGATAGGGCTTCGCCCTATGACCTGACCAGGGCTTACGCCGCCCTGGACCGGCGCCAGCGTGACGCTGGACCCAGTACCGCTCCGCGG
>ODAI011807970.1_pt1 | contig 15134 bp, 11 predicted proteins | sample 1539321 | NCBI WGS metagenome assembly ODAI01 (sample SAMN02144231, study PRJEB22623) | gut metagenome | biome: sheep rumen | host: Ovis aries | place: New Zealand
ATGCTTGTAGATCTTGAGACGGAGCTGTGTTGACTTCTTAGCGTTCGGAGCTGTCCTGAAGAACTTGCAGCGGCGCCATTTAGGGAAGTACTCATTCAGATAAGCGTACATTCTGTCTACGAAAGGCTTGACCTCGCTCTTGTCCTTACTCTTCTTGAGTGCAGGGATTCTGCCGAAAAGATGTCTTACGACAAGATACTCGATTTCCTCATAGAGATCGTCGAATGCACCATGTGCCTTATAGAAATTGATGATGCTGTCTGTGCTCTTGAAGATGTCGTAGATCCTGCTGTCAACTGAAGCAGTGATGGATTTGGCATTAGCCTTATTGTAGTAATAGAAAGGAACGTTAACTGCTTCGACCTTGTTAGCGACGAGCAGAACGTTATAGATGAGCTGGCTGTCTTCGAACCACTGCTTCTCGAAACGGAAACCGTTTCTCTCCCAGAAGTCGCGGTTATAGATCTTGTTCCAGACAACAGAGTTAGCTCTGTAGAGCATCTTAGGATTCTCTCTGACAGTGTGGCCAAAGTCACCTTCTTCATAATAGCTCTTCCATATTCTCTTTCTCTTGAGCTCATAAGCGATAGGGCAGCATACTACTTCTGCGCCTGTCTCCTCGGCTCTTTCGACCATTGACTTGTAGAAGTCATACTCAACATGGTCGTCACTGTCTACGAAAGCGATATATTTTCCGGTCGCTCTTTCAAGACCATAGTTTCTTGCGTCAGAGAGACCGCCGTTTTCCTTAATGTAACTTTTGAATCTGTCAGGATATTCCTCGCAATAGCGGTCGATGATCTCCTGGCTGTTGTCAGGGGAGCCATCGTTGATGACAAGGATCTCGATGCTGTCGATCGTCTGATTTGCAAGAGTATCGAGACATCTCTCGAGATACTTCTCAACGTTATAGACCGGTACTATTACAGATATGGCAGGGGTTTTGTTTTCGGACATTTGTAGTTCCTTTCAAGATATAAGTAATAATTGTTCAGCACGATAAAGCGCACAATATCCTTTGCGGAAGCTTTCGCGCCGGAAAAAGATTCATTCCGGCGGTGCATCCACATGGATTTGTGCCTATCGAATTTTCACAAAAACATTAACCGATAAGTATGGCAATGTCAAGCGAAGTGATTGTGAAGAGAGAACGCTTATCTGCATTTCTGATTCTTCAATAGCTTTGGATTATTCGTTGTTTATTCGTTCTGCAGACGCTCAATGAGTTCCTGCATAGCTTCGATCGTATTGAAGTTCTCCGGCTCGAGATCTTCAACATCGATTTCGATGTCAAACTCATCATTGAATTCGCCGACGATCGAAATGATATCAAATGAATCGAGGATTTCATCATCTATGAGTTTCTTCTCATTGACAAAATCTACGTCCGGACGGACTCCCGTAAGTATCTCAAGAATTCTTTCCATTGATATTACCTCCTGATAGTGTCTGATATTATTATCTCTGCTTCGTCCGGCAGGGGATGCCGGGCGGTCATGATCACCAAGTGAATCTGACAAGAGTATAACATATCACAATGGTCGAAATCTGCTTATTATTTATCTTAATATTGATCTTATGCTGTCCTGTACCGACTCTTTGCTGTCCTGCGATGATCAGAACTGTTCGTATATAAAGCTTGCGCTGTCATAAGCCGGTCCGTATACACCGAAGATAAGAACCGCGAAAATCGCAAGAAGATATATAACCCATCTGAATATGATCTGCTGCTTTCCTATCTCCTCACGTATGTGGACGCCTTTCTCATGGAGATAGTCTACAAAGAACATGACGAGTATTGCGCATGACAGGAGATACCAGTTTGCATTGCTGAGGCCAAGTTCGATGAGACTTCCGTCTGTAAGGAAGGAAAGATCCCACCATGCGTAAGTCATCGACTGCATCATGGCAATTGATGTCGCCAGTCTTGCAGCTCTCGGGAAAAGTCTTCCTATAGAACAGATCACGAATGTACGGATCATCTGGAAGAGGCGCCATGAGAAGGACGTCTCTTCTATTCTCAGTTTCTCTCTTGCCGTAGTGTAGTAACCTTCGAAAAGTATGCTTGTCGATATGAACAGGCCGTTCCACCCCCCGTATGCGATATATCTCCAGCTTGAGCCGTGCCAGAAGCCGACAAGGAAGAATACTATGAACATTGCGATGAATGTCGGCAGCCGCTTTCCGAGATAATTGCCCAGATACTTACGAGCCGTCTTTCCGAGTCTGTTGAATGACTTCGAAAGTGAGAGCGGATAGAATACATAGTCGCGCATCCAGCCGCCGAGTGTGATATGCCATCTTCTCCAGAAGTCTTCAATCGAAGTCGAGAAGTATGGCTGATTGAAGTTAAGCTCGAGATCTATTCCCATTATCTGAGCAACGCCTCGCGCGATATCCATTCCGCCTGAGAAGTCCGCATAAACCTGTACGCCGTATCCGGCTCCGGCGAGGAATATCATCATTCCGCTGTAGTCTTTATAATTGTCAAAAATCTGATCAACAGGAATTCCGATCCTGTCCGCTATGATCAGCTTCTTCATGAAGCCCCAGAGTATCAGCTGCGCGCCGTAGCAGAATCTCTGATAGTCAAACTTGTGACCTTCGTAAAGCTGATGCGCCAGATGGTTATATCTTGCGATCGGACCCTGAAGGATCTGAGGGAAGAACGACATGAAGAGCATGAACTTAGGAAGGTTCCTGTCCGCTTCAGACTTTCCTCTGTAGACATCAGTCATGTAAGCGATCGCCTGGAGAGTATAGAAAGATATACCTATAGGAAGAAGCAGGTTCAGCTCAGGTGCTTCAACTCCGAGACGTGTGAGAATGACGTTCGCAGATTCCGCGAAGAAATTGTAGTACTTCAGGAACAGAAGAACACCGAGGTCGATGAGAATTCCTATCCTGAGTACGGCGCGGGCTGCAGCCTTTCCTTTGTTCTTGAGCTCTTTTCTCTCTGCAGAAGAGAGTTCGTCCTTATGAGCTGCAAGGTAGTCCTTGTTCTTTCTGTTGATTCTGTCGATCCAAAGCGCGATAAAGTACGTGACAAGTGTCTGTCCGAACAGTACCAGCACGAGATATTCGCTGTTGAGCCAGAAGAATACGTAACTCGCCACCAGCAGAACTACCCACCGAAAGCGGAGAGGACAAATGAAATACAGAAATATTACTATTGCTATAAATATCAGAAATGATAACGATACAAATGCCATCAGGCGTCTCCCTTCCCTTTATTCTTCTGAACCATCTTCTGAGCTCTCGTCATCAGGAGCATCAGGATCTTCTTCGACGATGTCTTCGGCCTCATCAGGATCATCAACTGTCGCTTTGCACTGCAGACCGTTATGGTTGAATTTTCCGTAAATGTATTCTCCGTCTTCTACGCGATAAGCGACTGCTGTATAGAAGTAATACTTCGAATGATCAAGATTCTCTATGTGATCATCAAGAAAATCTTCAGTTGTGTCCGCGACAAGCTTCCAGCCTTTGCCACCGTTATATTTACGATACACAACATATCCGTCCGCGCCTTCGACCGGATTCCAGTCAAAGGTATATCCGTCTTCCTTAGGTATGAGAGATACCAGCTTAGGCGCTGTCAGAGCGAGGTCGCGCGGGGCATTTTCAAATTCGAAAGGAGCCAATCTGAAACTCAGATAATCCTTCTTATAATCTTTGTAAGCCTGATTCCAGTCTGCTTCGACCGCTTCAGAGTGCTTGTCAGGAAGACCAAAGTCATCCTTGATCTTACCGCAGAGATAACGCATTACCTTGAGAGATCCATGCAGATTGGTGTGCTTGTAATTATAGTAGTCCCAGGAGAGATCTATGCCGGTTTTGTCAAAGTCAGCCATCAGATCGTACACCTTGAAACCGTTGCTCCTGAGATATTCAGTCGCGCCGTTGAATACTGCGATCTGCTGATCCTCCTTGAGAGCCTGCGGAAGGACGGTGAAAACTATATTTACATCGTTGTCCTTGCAGTAAGACATCAGATCATCGAGGATAGGCTTGTCCTCTGAGTCAACAGGCAAAGCATCAGTAGTATATACATAGTTGTCGAACTGATTCTGAGCGGTATTGAGGAATGTATCGAAAGTCTGACCGTTCTTATAATCTACAAGCTCGTAGTTGTAGTTCTCGGTCTCAAGCTCGTCCCATGCTGAATGGAAAGTGTAGAACGGCAGGAGCAATCCGATCCTTTCATCTTCTGTCTGGCCGTAAGTCTCCTTAAGGATATTTATCATATCCAGCTTGGTCCGAGAGAATTTCATATAGTCCAGAGAATGGTGGAAGTGGTCATGATTCATCGTCCTGTCTGAGAATGTGTTCAGGGCGACTACGTAAAGCGCGTCCGGCTGTGTCTTGCGGGCTTCCTCAATGAAAGGCCTTATGAGCGCCTTAGGCATGTGCGGAAGGGCAAGGGTATATGAGGTATAGCCGAATTCGTTATAGATGATAGGAGGCTGGTATGCCGCATAGGTGCTGCTCGCACCGACAAAGACCGCATCCAGAGAGCCCGGTTCTTCATTATAGAACCCTCCCAGAGTTTGCTTGCATCTGTAATCCTGTAGCTTGAAAAGAGGTGATATCAATTCAAAAGCCAGGACGAAAACCAGACAGAACAGAATAGGCTTTATAATATTCAGTGTGTTTATTTTCCGTTTCAAAGTTTCCTCTACTCCACAATTCAAATTCCAAGCAAATAAAAGGCGCATTGCAAAATGCACATAAGTATTCGTATTATATAGTAAAATGTCACAAAAATCACTCGGTTTTTAACATAAATTCTCATAACCATATAACATAATCATATAACAGGTAAGCTGCTGCAAAATGCCATCGCCCGGGCTGCATTGCATATCATTTATTGTCAGGGTGTTGGTTTTTAGAGTATAATTATGGACGATCTGAAACACTGATTATATAGGTAAATTCTGAGATAAATACAGGGATAAACAGTAAGGATATATATTAAGGAAAAGACAGGGACAATACTATGAAAAAGAAAATAGCGATTATTCTTGCAATCATGATAATGGTGATGCCTCTCAGCTCATGCAGCAAATGGCTTGGGCTTGACGAATCGGACGGAACCCCGGGCACCGGCAATGAATCGGCGGATTATTCAAATGAAGTCGATGAAGAAGAGGAAGAAGAGGAAATAGAGGAAGACGACTGGGATCCTGATGATCAGTTCATTCCTGATGATGAAGCGGAGCTCGGAGGAAAGACCCTTGAGGACAGGCTGGCATATCTCAAGAGGGACGGATGGAAACTGAGCGAGAAGAAGACCTACGTATTCACGACTGATGACGATGACTGCAAGGGCACTTACACCATCACCGCGAAGGAAAATGATGCGGTTCTTACCGTCGACTTTGACTATGGTCTTGACAACACAGAGATGCTTAATTTCTATAAAGACGACAAGAACGCCGCAAGAGCGATCTGCGCGTACTGGTATTTCCGCGCAACAGACGCAACGGGAATACTTGAAGGAACCGTCAAATACACACTCACCGTCGGGGACAAGAATGCAGCTGAGGGCCAGATGACTTACGAGCAGGCCGATGAAGCTTACACCGGATATTTCTCAGATTGATGGCAGGATTTATAGCAGGATTTGATCGCAAGATTCGAAATCACGAATCGATCACATGATTAATAATCATTAATCTTGGAAGGGGTTATCCTTAAAATCTGTCAAGGTCTATCATAACAAACGTCAAGGTTTCTTGACGTTGTTTTTTTGCGGTCCTACAATGGCGATAAACCATTATTTTAGAAAACACAGGACCGGAATCATGTATATTCAAGGAATTAGCAAATCAATCAATTTAAGCAAGCTCAATAAGCCTATAGCAATTGTGCTGATCATACTTCTTCTGATCGGAGTGTTTTCCGTGATCGGTCCGGGCGTGCAGGCTGATTCTGTTCCTGCGGCAACCGGAAAAGTAAACGCATCAAGCGGAGCATACCTGAGAGCGAAGCCGACTACGGACAGCAAAGCGGTAACACTGATGAAGGACAATACAAGTCTCAGCATCAGCAATGAGGTGTTCGTAAAGGACGGAAGCTCCAAAGCCACAAACAGATGGTATCAGGTCACCGTTTCCGGAAAGAAGGGATATATAAGATCAGATCTTGTTGATTCGATCAAATACAAAGAAACCGCATCGTCTACAACAGACGCGCTGAACTACCGTGTCGGGCCAAGCTCTGCAATGACCAAGAAGGGAACATTCAAGAATGGCGCTTCTGTAACCGTCGTACTGAATGCAGAGCTCAAGGGAAGCAGCACTGACTGGTACAAAGTCAAGGTCGGAAGCAACTACTACTTTGCCTGCGCAGAGTGGATCAAGGTAGGAAAGACTTCAAAGACAACAAACCTGGCTGCAGTAGCGGCGCCGGTTCCTGAAACGACACCGGATGTGGAAGAGGAAGAAGAACCGGAACTCCCGGCTAAGCCTGTGATCGAAAGCAGCGGCTTAACATATCCTAAGACACTTCTCCAGGGCATGAGCTTTGGCCTCAGCGGAGTGGTTTCCTGCGACAGAGACATGGAAAAGGCACGCTTTGGCATACTCAACTCGAAGGGCAAATGGATCATCGACGTCAAGAGAGATATCGACGACGATACATTCTATGTATCTGAAGTAGACCCTGCAGTCAAGTTCGGAACGCTCAAAGTCGGAACATATACCTATCGCGGATATGTATATGTAAATGGCAAGGCTTACAGAGTAATAAACAAGAAGTTCACGGTCAAGAAGGGAAACGGCGGAGAGAAGCTCACAGCAACAGCGATCGAACTGGCATGGCCATACGGCACATCCAGGAAGACATACGGCAAGAAGCCTACCGCAGCTTACAAGGCAGCGCTTGCAGCTGTATATCCTGAGCATAACAAGTGGAACAAGAGAGCCGCTAAGGGTGCATCCTGCGATGTCTTCATCGGAACAGTATGCCGATACAGCGGAATCGACCCTAACATGCCTAGAACCGTAAATACGATCTGGAAGTACCTGCCAAAGCATCCGGACAAATGGGCTAAGGTAGATTACTCATATGAGGAATCCGATCTAAAGAGCGGTGACATCATAATCTACTATCCGAAAAAAGGAAGCAGACACGTATGCATGTACATCAAGATAAACGGCAAGGGATACTGTGTTGAGGCATCTTACACAAGAGGACTCTACGGATTCATCAACAGAAGCCTGGGCAAATTCTATAAGCCGAGCAAGATGAAGAAGTTCGCAGTATACAGAGCGATCGGCGGAGGAGCTTCCGCAAGCGTAGCGCCTTCATCTGACGCGGATTGATGCCGGGTCTCAGCAATCAGAAAAAGAAAACAGACAATATGCAGCAGCCTCTGAAATCAGAAGCTGCTGCTCTTATTGTTATGAAAGCTCATCAATGATATAATTACATATTAAATTTTCAGGAGAACCCATGAACAACAAAGAGAAAACAATTCTTAAACTGATTGGCGAGCTCCACGAATATTGCAGGAAGAACAAGATTCTGTACTATCTGGCAGAAAACGAGAAAACCCCGTGGTCTGCCACTCTTTGCATGGATGCAGCAAATCTTAAGAAGTTTGCGGGATCGTTCAGACCCGCCGGCGAGAACAGGGCAATCGAGTGGAGAGGCAATAATCACAGCATACTTGGCGACCATATGAGATATGTAGATCTTGATACTTTCTACTACACAGAAGAAAGACTCGTAAGAGAGATATATCTCGGCATGTTCGTGAAGATCGCACCGATAGGCAAGGGCAAGAGCAGATGGCGTAAGCTTGACAGATTCAGGAAGTATCTCGGCTTTGAGAAGAGCACGAGAAGATCTGCTGCTGCAAATCTTGTTGCGGGAAGAATTTATTCGGATATAATATCCCGGAGCGGCGGGAAGATCAGCAAGAAAGACCTCACGGAAGTAGAGATAGACGGCGTAAGATTCTACGTAAAGAAGGGATCGGCGTTCTGTGACGCTCCGGAAGAATGTTTCAGCAAGCTTATCGTAAAGAAGGGCAACAATGAGGCGTTCATCTGTGATGAGACCATTTCATACAGAGACATAGATCTTGAAAGTGACAGAAAGAGGCTTTCGGAGTACAACAGAAAACTCGTCCGCCCTAAGGTCAGATACAAGAGAAGCCAGTCGCTTCAGGGCCGCTGCGTCGCTGTTGCCAATGCGAGTTACTACAGATACTGCGTTGCCACGGATCTTCTGATGAAGTACAGCTATCAGGAGATAATAGACAAAGCCGGAGAAGAACCTGTCCGTTCCCTGCTTGAGACGTATATGGAGCGGGCGAATAAAATGCGAAAGAAACAGCAGTCGGTATATATCGGAGATGAATTTACCAAAGTCATCAAAGCGGTATATCCTGACGTTGATACAGATGACCTTTACAAGTACACACCTGAACTGTATAAGGAAGGGATCAGAGTGTACGACTGGAAAGGCGATGTCATAGGCGTATATGGAGGCAGCAATGGGCAATAAATTACAGAATTTACTGGTTCAGCTTCTCCGTGAGATAGATGATATATGCCGTAAGAATGATATCAGATATTATCTCTGGGGCGGCACATGTCTCGGGCAGCTCAGGCACGGAGGATTTATTCCGTGGGACGATGACATAGACATAGTCATGCCGAGGAAAGACTACGAGAAGTTCGAAGCCGTGATCGGAGAGTGCATGCCTGAGGGAAGAGACCTCGTGAGCTTTGGCAGGTATCCGACTTATACAAATCCGATCCCGAGATACATGGATCTCAATACAACAGCGCTGAGGAGCGGACGTCTCGGGGACGGTACCGTATGCGGCGAGTGCATAGAGATCTTCATTCTCGATCCGATGCCTAAGGATGCAGAGAAGCAGGACGAATGGAAGAAACTCCTGTATGTATATACGGAGATCCTCTGCACCGGATGGATACAGGGCAAACGCCGCTGGAAGAAAGAGTATGTAGACATCGAGCTCTATAACAAATACAGAAAGAAAATGGAGCAGGCCGGAAAAGAGGACAGACAAGCAGGAAGGATCGCTGTACTTAAAGAGCTTGAGAGTGAGCTTTTCTGCATCGATGAAGAGGATTCTGATGTATACTGCCTGAGATGGATGCCGAGGAGCCTTTATCAGATCCCGATCTATTGTTTTGGCAAGCCTAAAGAAGTGATCTATGAAGGACTTAACATGCTCGGCCCGGAGAGACCGGCAGAAATGCTTCAGCTTTACATCGGACATTCCTGGAGAAACCTGCTTCCGCCAGAAGCACGCGGCGAGCACCCGACGAGGATCAATCATGATCTTGCCGCAGGCAACCTCGAAAGAGAATACCTGCAGATAATGGGAACCGAAGAAATGGCAGAGGCTCTTCAGACGACTAAAGACGAAAGTATGGAGTACTACCGTCTGAGGAATCAGTATTACTTAGACAGAGTAGATCCATCGCTCAGATATGCTGTGGCCAGATCCCGCGCCGAAGCGAGAAAGTACGGAAAAGATGCTCTGAGAGCAGACAATAAGCTCGCCCTGAGAGCTCTTGGCGAATTTATAAGGCTTCAGCGCCTTGCGAACATAAGGGACAACAGCATTCCTGTTCCGCTCGACGACGATCTTGTCGATATCGCTGCCAAAGCCATGTTCGAAGAAGCGCAGATCCAGCAGCTGTTCGAGATCCTGCATGTAAGGCATAAGAATGAAGACGCGAGCAGGAATAAGTCGGACGGAATTCACATGACCAACACGCAGAGAGATTATTATAGAGCCTGCAAGGATTTTCTTAAGATGGCCGTGCATCTTGATGAGGGAGAATATGACGATGCAGAGGCGATCTGCGAGAATTATATGAACAAATATCCTGATCACAGGTGGCTCTACAGGTGCAGGATGAGGCTTGCGCTTCAGAAGAATGCCTACGAAGAGATGATATCGCTCGGAGAAGAAGCTCTCTCGCTTTATCCGGGTGACGACTGCATCAGCAAGAGATACGCCGACGCGCTTCTTGCCCTCGGAAGGAAAGAAGAAGCAGAAGAGATCTATCGTAAGGTATCAAGGGAGAGCATCAACGGACTCATTCTCAGAGAGATGAAGGAATACGGTATAGAAGAGGCCGCGCTCAAGCTCGATGCCAAAGTATGGAAATTCGATTAAGGGCAGAAACGAAACAATAAATAATAAAGAAGCAAATAAATAATGGATACAATAAGAGAAATAATACAAGAGCATAAAATGCTGGGCTACCGTCAGATCTTCAAACTGGCGAAGTCTGACCTTGTCAAGAAGTACCGCGGAGCGGCTCTTGGCTGGGCATGGGCCCTGGTAAAGCCGGCGGTCAGGATATTCGTATTCTGGTTTGCTTTCTCCATAGGTATGAGAGGTGGCAAACCTGTAAACGGTTATCCGTATATTCTCTGGCTGATTGCGGGTTTCCTGCCGTGGTTCTACATGCAGGAGATGATAAACGGAGGAGCGGCCTGCATACGCAAGCATAAGTCTTTGGTCACGAAGATGAAGTTCCCGGTATCGACTATACCGACTTTCTCAAGTCTTTCGTGCCTGTATGTCCACTGGGCATTGCTGCTGATCACGATAATAATATTCACATGCACCGGACATTTTCCGGACAAATATTATCTGCAGATACCGTTCTACATGCTCCTGATGTTCGCGTTCTTCACTGTATGGTCGCTTGCGGGAGGACTGCTCTCAGCCCTGAGTAAGGACTTCCAGAACCTCGTAAAGTCAGTTCAGACGGCGATCTTCTGGCTGTCAGGTGTAATGTATGACGTAAATAAGATCAACCATGAATCGATAAGACTCATTCTCAAATTCAACCCGATCACAGTAATATCGAGCGGATACCGTAAAATCTTCATTTATAAAGAGTGGTTCTGGGAGGACAAGGTTGAAATGGGCTGCTTTGCCATAACCTTAACACTCTTTTCATTACTTGCCATCTGGGCATATAAGAGACTGAGAAAAGAAATACCGGATGTTCTTTAACATTCACTAGTAGGAGAATCAATGGCTAACGAGAAAGATATCGCTATACGATTTGATCATGTGACCAAAGAATACAAGCTCTATAAGAATGACAAAGCGAGATTCAGAGGTCTCTTCAATAAGAAGATTGCTTACAAGACAAACAGGGCTGTAAATGATCTGTCTTTCACCATCAAAAGAGGCGAGGCAGTGTCGCTCATCGGAAGAAACGGAGCGGGCAAATCCACCATCCTGAAGATCATAACCGGAGTTACATATCCGACTTCCGGAACAGTCGATGTCAACGGCAAGATCAGCGCGCTCCTCGAGCTCAGCGCGGGTTTTGACGCGGAGTTTACAGGCAGGGAGAATATCTACCTCAAGTGCGAACTTAAGGGAATGTCGAGGGAAGAAATCGCGAAGATGGAACCTGACATCGTCGAGTTCGCCGATCTCGGAGAATATATCGCCCAGCCGCTCCGTTCATACTCAAGCGGTATGAAAGCAAGACTCGGCTTTGCCATAAGCGTCAATGTCAAACCTGACATACTGATCGTAGATGAGGCGCTGAGCGTAGGAGACAGGAACTTCCGTAAGAAGTGCACAAATCGCGTAAGAGAGATAATGTCAGATGAATCGGTAACGCTTCTCTTCGTAACACACTCTCTTGACGCGGCCAAAGACTTCTGCAAGAGAGGCATAGTCCTCGACAGAGGAAAGATGCTGTTTGACGGTGATATCGAAGAAGCAGTCGCATTTTATGATGCGAGAGAACAATAAAGTGATAAGAATCGTAATATTATTCAAATCAATACTCAATTTTATCTACAAAGGAATGTGCCGCAGGGACACTGAAAAGCGTGTGCTCTTCATGAGCCGGCAGAGCAATGATCCATCGGTCGACTTTGATTTGCTGGCCGACTGCATCAAAGAAGAACATCCTGACTATTCCGTTGAGATGCTTTGCAGGATGATGGGGGGCGGCCTTTCCGGCAAAGCGTCCTATGCGTTTCACATTCTCAAACAAATGAAAAGCCTTTCAAAATCGAGAATTGTAATTCTCGATTCTTATTGTATTCCGGCAAGTATACTGAAACACCGCAAACACCAGGTGATAGCGCAGATCTGGCACTCCATCGGGACCATGAAGAAGAACAGCTACAGCATTCTTGATCAGCCCGAGGGAAGATCCTCCAAAGTCGCATACGCAATGGACATGCACAGAAATTACGACCTCATATTCTGCGCCGGCCACGGTTACAGGGATTATCTCGCCGAAAGCTTTGACTATCCTCCTGAAGCGCTGACGATCGCGCCGCTTCCGAGAGTCGATCTCCTGAGAGACAGTGAGTATCAGGCAAAGCTGAGAGCGGAGATCCTGGCAAAGTATCCGGAACTTGCATCCGGAAAGAATATCATATACGCGCCGACTTTCAGAAAGGGCGAGGATGAGAGAGAGCCGTTCCGCAAAGCGACAGAGGCTCTTCGCGCCGCGATCTCCGGCTACGGAGACAAATACAATCTTATTGTCAAAGCACATCCGCTTTCTGATGTCGAGTCCGACTGCAGCGAATATTCAACTATGGACATGCTGGCGGTATGCGATTATTTCATAAGTGACTACAGCTGCGTCGTATATGAGGCAGGCGTAATGGAGATACCATTCTTCTTCTATGCATATGATTACGATGAATATATGTCGAGAAGAAGTGTATACATAGATTACCCGGGAGACCTTCCTGGCGGAATGTACAGAAAAGCAGAAGATATCATTAAAGATATAGACGGCGGCAATTACGACACGGAAGCCATGAAGGGATTCATCCGGAGATTTGTGGAATTACCGGAAGATTCCAGGGACAAGAGACCTGCAACAAGGAAAATGGTCCGGGCAATATTTGAAAAGGCCGGAAATTAACAGAACAGGAAATTGACAGAACAAGAATAAGGCAGAACCCACGATCATAAAGAACTGGAGGCAGATTTGAATATCAAGGCAATAATCAGAAATGTCAGAAACAAGGGACTCAGAGAGACAGCGAAAATCGCCAGAAAGAACATGAAATACAGCCCTAAGTATTTCGTCTGGCAGGCCAAAGGCAAGACTCTTAAGAGAAAGATGGCGAAGTTTGTCAAAGAAGGCAGGATTGAAGAGGCTGAAGCTTTCGCAGCTGAAAACTTTGCGCCGATGATCGAAGAGGGCATCTCCATACTCGCAGCATCGAGCTCGAAGATCGAGAAGAGAGATGTTTCAGATACCCTCAAGGCTCAGGAAGATCAGATGAAAGAGACCTATCCGAAGCTTTACAAGGCATATCACAAGGCACTGAAGGATAGAGTCCTCAAGGTCGAGATCCCTGCAATATATGCTGAAGAATCAAAGAAGCCTGTCGAAGACAAGGTCATCTTCATGGAGAACGGAGGCTCCCCGTCGCCGACAGGATATCATCTCTCCAAGGAGATCAAGAATCAGGGCAAATACAAGGTCAGTTACAGAGGCCTTCACGTCCGCAAAGTTGCTGACGCTGAATATTATCACAACGCGATCAACTATATTAAGGACCTCGCTACGGCGAAAGCTGTGTTCCTCTCCACTGCGAACGATATCCTGAGCCAGTTTGACCTGAGACCTGAGACCAAAGTCATCCAGCTCTGGCACGGAGTCGGCATGTTCAAGAGAGTCGGATACAGCACTCAGGACAACGCTCACTTTGGCAAGAGCAGGAAAGAACGCGAAGAATACAACCAGTACAGGAACTATACATATGTAACAGTCGCGGGCGAGGGTCAGATCTGGACCTTCGAAGATGCTTTCCATATAAGCAGGGACAGCGGTGTCTTCAAGCCGATCGGCATTGCAAGGACTGACGTATTCTTCTGGGAAGGTTACCATCAGGAACAGCTCGACAAACTCTATGAAGAGTTCCCTCAGTGCAGGGGCAAGAAGCTGGTTCTTTATGCGCCGACTTTCAGAGGTTCAGTCGCCAAAGCCAAAGCGCCTGATCAGCTCGACATCAGAATGCTGGCTGAGAAGCTGCCTGATGACTACGTGCTTCTCATCAAGCATCACGGACTTTGTAAGGAGAGACCTCCGATTCCTGCAGACCTTCAGAATGTATTCGCATTCGACATGAATACAAGCAAAGTCCTCACGATCGAAGGACTCCTCGCGGTCGCAGACATCCTGATCACCGATTACTCATCAGTTGGATTTGAGTTTGCGATCAGAGAGAAACCTATAATATTCTTCGCTTACGACCTCGATGACTATATCGACAAGCGCGGAATGTACTACGATTATGAAGATATAACTCCGGGTCCTATCTGCAAGACTACGGATGAGATAGCAGACTATATCTGCAACATAGAAGAACGCTTTGACATCGAAGAAGTCAGAGACTTCAGAAAGAAATATGTCGACGCATGCGACGGACACGCCATCGAGAGAACGATCGCGCTGCTTGAAGAATAAGCCGGAAGCACATCCGGCAGGAGAGGTAATCAATTATGAGCAAATTATTTGAAAAACCCCTTAAATTTGTCGAAGATCACACAACTGAAGACTTTCAGATCACATCCGTCGTATGGGAAAGAATCTTTCTGAACATCACCATTGAGACTAAGAGACATGAAGATGTCACATTTACTCTCAGAAAGTTCAACCGTAAGAGAAGAAAGCCAAAGCGCGGTGAAAGATACAGCCAGATCATAGACATGCCTATATTCAGGGAGATCCCGGCAAAGCCGCATGACATGATAGAAGAAGACGGGGTGCGTAAATACAAATTTGTATTCAACATCACCGCGATGGATGACAGGACTTTCCTCGCTAACGGAAAATGGCAGATCCAGGCGAATGTTCCGGGAGAAGAGCCGCATACTGTTTCCATATCTTACGACGAGGCATATACTCTCGTAGATAAATCAAGAATCTATAAATACGATGACGGAAAATATTCCTATGACGTTTCGCTCGGAACCTATTCGGTAGACGGAGCGACACTCAGCTTTGTCATCAACTCGCACTTCATGATCGAGAATGAGACCTGGAACCGCAGGAGATACGTGCAGGGAGCTCTCACATTCAAAGGTAAATTCAACAGAATGTACATGTACACTGTTATCGAGATGA
>ODAI011393254.1_pt1 | contig 15133 bp, 10 predicted proteins | sample 1539321 | NCBI WGS metagenome assembly ODAI01 (sample SAMN02144231, study PRJEB22623) | gut metagenome | biome: sheep rumen | host: Ovis aries | place: New Zealand
ATGCTTTACATATCCTTCCCCGGCGATGAAAAGAGCTCGGGCGGCTGCCTGGCGGCAGGCCGCGGATTTTTCCATATCAATCCGTCAGGAGGCGCCGAGCCGTGCCCGTTCTCGCCGTTCTCCGACATCAACGTGAGGGACGTAAAGCTGACGGGAGCTCTGAAAAGCGAGCTTTTCACGGCGATCAACGCAGGCGGCCTGCTGCTTGACGACCACGAGGGCGGCTGCGTGCTCTACGAAAAGAGAGAACAGGTAGAAGCGCTGATCCGGGCGCAGGTGCGCAGTTCGCCTGAGCAGCTGCAAGCTTTTTTTAAGCCGCGAGATCACTCGCAAGCTCGTTTACAACGATGTAAGCCGAAAGATAGTCCTCGCGATACGGTGGCTCGCAGCCAAATTCAGCAGGACGGAAGAAATTGATAATTGAGAATTGATAGTTGATAATGAGCGGTGCCGCCTGCGGCGGATCATTTGTTCCCGCTCAAAGCTGCGGAGGTTCAAACAATTATCAACTATCAACTATCAATTGTGCATTGTGAATTGTGCATTGAAAACAGGGGGTGCCCGTATGGACAGAACAAAAGAAATAGTAAGAGTCAGCTATCGGGGCATCGCGGTCAATGCGCTGCTGGTGATCTTTAAGGCCATCGTCGGCTTCGCCGCAGGGTCGATCTCCGTTATCCTCGATGCCGTCAACAACCTGAGCGACGCTCTGTCTTCCGTTATAACTATCGTCGGAACAAAGCTGGCAGGCAGAGGCCCCGACAGAGAACACCCTTACGGCCACGGAAGGATAGAGTATATCACCTCGCTGGTGATAGCGCTGATCGTGCTTATCGCAGGCGTTACTTCGCTGCGTGAGGCCGCAGGAAAGATCATGAAGCCCTCGGCGCCCGAATTTACCGTGGTCTCCGTTATAATAATCGCAGCAGGTGTGCTGGTCAAGTTCTTCCTTGGGCGCTACTTCTCGGCTATGGGCAAAAAGCTTGATTCAGGCTCGCTCTCAGCCTCGGGCAAGGACGCTTCCTTCGACGCTGTCATCTCCTCCGCCACACTTCTCTCCGCAATAATCACAATGACCGTCGGGCTGAATATCGAGGGCTGGCTGGGCGCTGTGATCTCGCTGTTCATCATCAGGGCCGGTATCGAGATCATAACCGAAACGCTGGACAATATCATCGGCGTGAGAACAGACAAGGCGCTTTCTACAGGCATCAAGGACAAGATCAATTCTTTTCCGCAGGTACACGGCAGCCACGACCTGATACTTCACAGCTACGGCCCCTCGGAGACGCTGGGCTCGGTGCATATCGAGGTGGACGACAGCCTTACCGCCGCGGACATCGACGAGCTGAGCCGCTGCATCACCGCAGAGGTCTACAAGGAGTTCTCTGTCTACCTGACCATAGGCATCTACGCCACAAACACCTCCGACGAGCTGAGCTCGCGTATGCGGCAGCGCCTGACAGAGCTTGTCAAGGCCGACGATATGATAATCGAGATGCACGGATTTTACGTTGACAAGGAGAAAAGCGCCGTGACCTTCGACGTGATCTACAGCTACGACGAGAAGGACCCGAAGGGCGCAGTTGAACGCCTGAAAGCCCAGCTCGAAAAGGACTTCCCGGAATACAGCTTCTTCCCGAACCTCGACAGAGATTTCTCGGACTGAGCACTGATCTAAAGCGGCGTCAAGCCGCGATCAACCGCTGCACAATAAAACAACAGGGGCTCCGCCGAAACGGCAAAGACCGTCCTTGGCGGAGCCCCTGTTCGCAGCTGTGCTTTTGCCGTTCGGGAGAGGCATATCACACATAAAAAGCCCCTGCATCAGCGCAGGGGCTTTTGTTTGGAGCGGATTACGAGGCTCGAACTCGCTACCTCCACCTTGGCAAGGTGGCGCTCTACCAGATGAGCTAAATCCGCATTAAGTTATGATATATAGTATTCGATCATAACTTCTTTCAGAACATATCAGAAAAAATGGCGACCCGAATGGGGCTCGAACCCATGACCTCTAGCGTGACAGGCTAGCGTTCTAACCAGCTGAACTACCGGGCCTTAAAAATTGCGCCACAGCTTTGGCTGTGGCGGTCTCTTTGGTGGGAGTTACAGGGCTCGAACCTGTGACCCTCTGCTTGTAGGGCAGATGCTCTCCCAGCTGAGCTAAACTCCCGAACCTTTAAGCGACTATTTTATTATAATACACTCGCCTTGATTTGTCAATAGTTTTTTTGTAATTTCTCATATTTTTTATTAATAAATAATTTTCAACAGGGAAAATTGTTGATTTTCAATGAATATACAGAACGCAGCTGTATATAATAATCACAGCCGACGATCTGATGCTGATTATCTGTCTGACAGCCAAATGCCTGTCGCACGGATAAGCTGCGGCAGGCGGCGGCAAATATGAAAGAGGACTGATATTATGAGAATAATCGATAGAATAGCGCTTTTCCTGCTCGTAGTCGGCGGTCTGAACTGGGGATTGGTCGGGCTGTTTGAATTCGATCTTGTAGCGTGGATCTGCGGCGGTTCGGAAAGTGTGATAAGCAGGATCGTTTATGTTCTTGTTGCACTGTCCGCTCTCTGGAGCGTATCGCTCTTCTTCAAGCGCAACGAGCTTCTTGAAACCGAAGCATGACGAAGAAAGCAGGGCGGAAATACCGCTCTGCTTTTTTGCTTGTTGTTAATGATCGTACGGTCAATAAATTTTTTTGTTTTTCGATTGATTTTATTGATTTTTTGTGATATAATGGTAAAGAGAATCAAGCGGATTACGCGTAATCTGATTTATATGTACAATCAGGTTTATCCGGTGTACATACTCACGTATCAAAGGTAGAATCATGAAAAAGATACTTAAATCATACATTGTCATTATTGTGGTTGTCATACTTTCAGCGATTTATCTGACTGTTTCAATGCTGATCTTCGGAAGAAGTTCAAATGAGCTGATAGATAAAACAGTAACTACATATCTTAGCGATAACGCCGATGCGGTAGCGGCGATGTTTAAAACAAAGCTTGAAGACCAGCTTGTCATGCTTGAGTCTCAGGCGAGGTATTTCAAGGATATTGATCTTTCAGATTATAATGCAATGAAGAACAGGATTCTTGAAACAAAAGGTATAGGCGATTTCAAGAATATCGGTGTTGCAAATACCACAGGCGCGACTATAAATTACAACGGAAAATCTTCTGGCAATATAATGCTCACCGATTATTTCAAGGCAGCGATGAGCGGATCAGAATCAATATCGCAGAAGACATATATTGATGAGGACGGAGATGAAGTCCTTGTTCTTGCTGTACCGATAAATGTTGACGGTAACATTACCGGAGTGGTATTCGGCACTTTTACGAAATCAACCCTTAATATTCTTATCGATACAGCAAATTTTGGCGACAGCAGTGCCAATGTGCTTCTGGATGAAAACGGCGGGATCATTGCCTTTTCTCAGAACAGTGCATTTATTGATGACGATGACACTAATCTGTATGAATTCATAGGCAGTGTTCCGGAGAATTTACATGACTCGCTGATAACATTCAGAAACAAAAACAGGGATATGCTTGCGGCAATTACTCCTGTAGGCGTTCATGACTGGAATTTCGCGATACTGATGGACGAGACTATAATCACTGATGTCAGCGACACTATCGGAAGATATGTTATTTACATAGTATTTGCGGTAGCAGTGGTATTCCTGCTGCTGCTTGGCTCAATACTTCTGCTTATGCGTAATCTGAACGCGGAGAAGAAGGACAGAGCACGTATTGACGCAGAACTCGGAGTTGCAACAAAGATCCAGTCAGATATGCTGCCGACGGATTTTCCGGAAACGGATCAGATCAGGCTTTATGCTTCAATGGAGCCGGCGAAAGAGGTCGGAGGCGATTTCTACGATTTCTTCTACACTGACAAGGATCATTTAGCTCTTGTAATGGCTGATGTTGCTGGCAAGGGGGTTCCCGCCGCCCTGTTTATGGTGGTAGCGAAGGTCGTTCTGCGAAATCAGGTGAACGCAGGCGGTTCGCCCTCAAAAATACTTCGTCTCGTTAACAATATCCTGTGTGCAAACAACAGCGCCGGACTGTTTGTTACGGTATGGCTCGGGATCCTCGATATCAGGACCGGAGTTGTACAATATGTCAATGCCGGCCACGAATACCCTATCGTAGGGCGCAAAGGCAAGGGATTTGAATTAATTACCGGTGATAACTGTCCTCCCCTTGCCGCAATGGAGGGAATGGAATTTATTGATGAAACGATCATTCTTGAACCCGGAGATACGCTGTTTCTCTATACGGACGGTGTCCCCGAGGCTAAGAACCAGTCGGGTGAACGTTTCGGAATTGATGCTATCATCACCGGACTCAATCAGATAATAGACAGTTCTGCCGCTGAACAGATCAGCGCCATTAAGCTCAGTATCGACAATTTTGTCGGCGGTATCGATCCTTTCGACGATATCACCATGATGGGTGTTAATTATCTCGGTCATCAGATATGACCGCTTTCGTTCGGGAGCGGGGAGAAGGGAAGAAGAGAATCCCATGTTCACTACGGAAGTTTCCCTCCACCATTTCACCCCCATGAAAGGCGAATGTCTGAGCGGAACAGTATCGGTCCATTTTTTTGAAAAGTTAAAGGCAATACCGCACAAAGAGCGTGCAGTGATTGCGAAGTCAGATTTTTCGTCAGATTGTACAGAAATGACGCAGGCTTGTTGGCGCAAGTCAAGGAATTTCTGTGCAAGATGACGGAACAATCTGCAAGCAAGCGCTGTGCGTCTATTTGTGCGGTATTGCCTTTATATGATATTTCTTTCAGTTCTCACTTTAGCGTCTATTTCCCGAAATAGTTTACGCAGAGCATAGTAACATCGTCGAAGGGATCTTCTGCGCTGAAACTGTCGATCTCGTCTTTGAGCTTTTTTATCATTTTCTCGGCTGTGAGATCTTTGTTCTCATTGAGTATTTCAAGCATTCTGTTTGTCCCGAAACGCTTTTTGTCCGGGCTTTTTGCTTCCGGAACACCGTCCGTATAAAGAAACAGGCTGTCTCCGGCTGCAAGAGTAGTTACCTCATCATCGTAATCCATATCTTCCATTGCGGCAAGCGGAGGTGCATTGTCGATAGTTACAAGCTCATAATTTCCGCCCGAACGTCTGATCGCCGGATATTCGTGACCTGCGTTGGAGTAGGTGAGCTTTCCGGTCGAGATCTCGAGGACTCCGAGCCATGCTGTCACAAACAGCCCTGAGGCGTTATTCTCACACAGACGGTTGTTCGCGTACTCAAAAACCCTTGCAGGACTTCTTCCCATAAGCGCCCTGTCCTGGATCAGAGTCTTTGCGATAACCATAAACAGGGCTGCGGGAACGCCTTTGCCCGATACGTCCGCCATTACCAGACCTATGTGGTCGCTGTCTATTTTAAAGAAATCGTAGAAATCCCCGCCGACTTCCTTTGCAGGGGTCATCGCTGCGTAGATCTCAAGCTCTTTTCGCTGCGGAAATTTCGTAGGCAGCATATCGGCCTGTATTTTTGTAGCAACATTCAGATCTGCACCTGTTCTGACTTTTTCGGCTGTTGTCTTCTCGACATCTGAAATATACCGGTCGATCCCGCGTATCAATCCGGCAGTCTGCTTTGAAAGAGAAGCGATCTCATGGCTGCCGTCTGCGTTTTCTTCGATCTTATCGGCAGAAGATACGTTCCTGCCTTCCGAGTATTCGCGGATCGCAGCTTCCAGCGTTCTGAGCCTGCTGATATAGTGTCTGTTTATGAAGACCAGTGCGATAACAGCGCATACTGTGAGGACGCAGAAGATAACAAGAAGATGGATCAGAATTCTTGAGACGATACTGCTGTCCATACCTGTCGGTACGCTCTCGGTGACGATTATACCGAGAATACTGTCTCCGGCGCTTACAGGCGTGAAATGCGCATATATTTTGCCGTATCCGTCATCGCGGAACTGACAGGAAAAATCCTCTTTTGCGCTATAAGCCCTGAGAATTTCAGCTCTGCGGTCTTCCGTAAGTTCGGTGCGGTTTCCTATGAGAAATATCCTGTTCATTCCGTCATCGGCAGGAAGTGCAAGATATGCGTAACTGATGCCGAGCGATGAAACGGTTTTTTCAAAGGTCTGCGCAAGCCTGTGAACTACGTATGCGGAATATGCTGCCTGATCTTCGTATGAAAGTCCGGAGAAGTCCGTATCTTTATCAGGCATCATACCGGTATAATTATCTGGGAGCAGCGCTGTTTTATCGGTATTTGCAGGAAAAACAGTGTTGTCCGCCTGATCGGGATAGCTGATAAGAAAACTTCGGAGATTCAGGACTTCTTCGCTGTCATCGGCGGCCATTTCAGCAAGGAATCTGCCGGTATTTTTTAAATTGACGCATCTCTGCTCATTTCCGATCTCGGTTTGCGCTGCGTATGCGGAAATACCGGCAGCTGCAATAGCCGCTAAAGCAAATACTGCAAAAATGACCGCAAATCTGAAAAGAAGGGCGCCTTTTTTCTTTGTGTTATCCAAACCGTTACCTCTTATCTCATTTTTCCGCTGTCGTCAACATGGTTGTCTTTTGCGTAAACATCGCTCAGATCTCCGAAAGATTCAGCGATTTTCCGGCATTCGTCCCCGGCTGCGAGGAAGGCATCGGCAACAAGCGGATCGAAATGAGAACCTGCACCTTCGCGTATAATATTCTGCGCCTGTTCAAACGAGAACGGCTCTTTATAGCTGCGCCTTGATATCAGTGCATCGAAAACGTCCGCAACAGCCATTATACGTGCTGACAGCGGTATATCTTCACCGGCTTTTCCTTCGGGATATCCTGTTCCGTTCCACTTTTCGTGGTGATAGCGTGCAAGATTTTTCGCCTCATACAGATAATCGGACTCGGGAACAAGGTCTATTACCTGATCTATGATATCGCTTCCTATGTTTGCGTGGCTCTGCATTATCTTGAATTCTTCGTCCGTGAGACGTCCGGGCTTGTTGAGTATCATATCCGATACCTTGATCTTTCCGACATCGTGCAGAGGAGCGGAGTTGCCGACATTGTCTATAAATTCATCTGTCATTTCATCGGAATAATATCCGAGCTCACGCATCTTTTTCATTGTGACACGGGCGTATGCGGCAGTCTTGCGAACATGGTCGCCGGTATTCTTGTCGCGGCTCTCGACTATATCCGCAAGAACGAGTATAAGTGCATTCTGCATCTTGTTGATAGTTTCGTTCTTTTTGCGTATATCCTCAAGCTGCTGAACGCTGTCGCCCTCCATTTTCACGATAGCGCTGTACAGATTCTCGATCTCATCGCCGGTGCGGATATCGAGATTCTTCATTTTCTCCACGCTGCTGTCAAGAGCTGCATTTGAGCCGAACGCGAAGCTTCCGGTCACCATTGACATCGAGTTCACGGGGAATACGATATGATATTCGACCACCCAGAGTACGACCGCGAATATGACTATGAAGAACGCGAGGTACAGTGATACCATTCCGGTTATGAAGTTTCTTTCGTATGCCTGCACATTTCCCATGGAAACATCACACGCCGCATAGCAAACACACTTTCCGCTGCTGTCAAGTACCGGTTTATAGACAGTCAGCAGCCAGCCGTAAGTTTCGTCCGAAATGATAGGCTCGATCTCCTCACCTGCGAGCAGAGACGGGATATATGGTGAGAAAGCCTCATCAAACGGTATCACGTCTCCCATCGGTGAACCTTCTTCATCGACAGCGCCTGTATCTATCAAAACATGGCAGCCGTCCTCAAGGATCCTGTAAACATAAACATACTGTATGTCATCATTACTGTTTCTCAGATCGGTCAGCAGATTCACGGTCTGTGCGTAACCTTCTGAGCCTTCTCCTTCGGCAAACCAGCGATCAACGCTGTCACCGTCAACAATGCTCACTGCCACGTTTGCAACTCCGGTAACAAGCTTTGTGTGCTGACTGATAGTCGCATTTTGGAAAAGAATAAAGCTTATTGCAGTTGCTGCGGTGCCGAGGATAAGCAGTGCGGAAATAACTATTGCCATTATCTTCGTGCGGACGGACATCTTGCGTATGCTTATATGCTTCGACTGAGAGTTTTCTTCATCGGTAAGCGGTCTTTGCATCCAGCCGCAGAAACGGAGCTTTTCTTTTGCACTGCGGGGTATCACCGTAATAACTATCATTACGATAATAACGGTTATTGCTTTGTCGAGAGCGTCCATAATGAGATTTCCGAGCAGCTGAGCTGCTGTTTCATTAAGGATACCTGCTTCTACGAATACGTTTATGAACGAGCTGCTGTCAAAATCCACACCGTCAAGGAACCACGGTATGAGAGTCCCGAGCCCTCCGCCTATCAGCGTCAGGATAAGTATGTACAGTATCAGCTTGAAGGGTTTTCTGAAAGAAAGCCAGTTCTTGTTTGCCAGATATCCTGAGACAGCCGCTATCAGTATCGTAAGTATGCCGTAATATATGGAGGACGGGTCGTTCAGACAGTTTACGATGTTTGTCAGGAATCCGGAGAAGATCCCCGGAAGATAACCGCAGAGCACCGATACAAGGATAGAACCAACATTATCGAGATATAGCGGCAGCTCCATGATATTTACCAATTTATTGAGAAGAAAATTCACCGCTGTACCGGCTATTATGAGTATAATTGTGATGATCCAGTTGATGCGTCTTTCTCTTCTGTATGACGGAATGGCTTCCTGTGTCATATATTTACCTGCTTTCCAATAACGATTATGCGCTTTTGGCAATACCTACTTAATTATATATCATTACAGCAAAAAAGTCAATATATTGTAATGCCGTTTATCAAAAGATAGTATTTCTGGAGATCTGTAAAAATCAAGTTAAAAAAATGAAATCAATATTAAGAATATGATATAGTTTGTGCCTTTTTTGTGGTATATTATGATTACCGAAAGGGAACAAATCCCCAATAAACCATGAAAGGAACTTATATTATGAAGAAGATCACAAAAATTTTGTCCGCAATCGTTGCATGTTCAGCAGCAATTTCAATGGCAGCAGTAAGTGCTTCCGCTTTCAAACTCGATAAGGATCTCAAGACAGGCTGGAGCGTAAGCATCACAGTTCCCGGCGAAGAATTTGAAGAAGCTGATGAGGATTCGGTATTCACTCTCACTTATGAGGCAGATAAGTCCCTTGCTGAAAAGGACGGACATAACTACTGGTGCGTAAAGACAATGCTCAACGATACAGGCTGGCCGTTCATAGACACACTCGTAGGTCTTGAGCTCTCCGAGGGCAAGGATTCATATCCTCTCGATCCCGAAAAGACAGAGATAAAGTTTACTATCCCCGCTGAAGATCTTGAAAACCTCAAGGTAGCAGGCATGGCATTCATGGGTCACGGCATCAAGCTCGGCGAACTCACATTCTCCAACGACGAAAAGCTTAGCGCTGATGCAGGCAGCACAGATACAGCGGCTGCACCTGCTGAAGAAACAAAGACTGAGACAACAGCGGCTGTTGACAGCGCTTCCACAGCTTCAACTACAGATGCAAAGGGCGGATCCAACCCCAAGACAGGTGTTGAAGATATCGCAGGACTCTCCCTTATGATCCTTTCCGCAGGAGTTGCAGTTGCATCTTCTAAGAAAAGAAAGTAATTAATTAAGACAATTTCTTCATTGAGTTACTCCTTGTGTCCGTCCGGTCATGCCGGGCGGATCCTTTTTTTATCGGAAAGAAAAGGTAGCTTTTTAAAGGCAATATTATTGACATTGAAGCCCTTTTTTGATATAATCAAGTAGGTGTCGATAAGATCTGATAACGGCTTACTGCTGTGTGGAGGGAAATATGGCTGGCAGAAAAAACAAGAGATTCAACAGTATAAAAAAGAATCATTTATGGGTGTGGATAGTTGTTTTTGCGGTAATGCTCATTGCTGCGTGCTTTGCGATGACCTTTTTTCTCACCTCACTTTTACAGTACGGGATAAGCTCAAAGGTCTCAGATGAATTCGATCATATCTCGGATATGGCAGCTATCTATGAGCGCGGACTGCTCAGTGATACCAATACCACAGAGCTTATGGACGGGCTTGGCAGAGATTATATGATAACTGACGAAGGCGGGGAGATCGTTTACTCTCATGGCGGCAATACCTGCGGAGATTATACGGGGAGCGTGTCCGGGCACGAAATATATCTTGACAAAGAACTCGGAGTCATTGCCGCCGGTGAAAACGGAACGCTGAATATTGATTACCTTACCGTGATGCGTAATTTCAAGAAATATATGTCCGACGCCGAGAACAGGGAAGACGCGGAGGATCCCGAACTCGATGAGATCAACAATATGGAATCGTTTGAAGAAGGTCTGAGACTTGTGAAGCTCCCATTCTGGGCAGGGATCTCTCTGGACGGCGGCGGCAAATTCATTGCAAAAGCCTGTCTTACCGCAAATCTGAAGGACGTTATCGTAGTTCTGGTCTCGATCGGGATAATAGGGCTGCTGGTATTCTTTATATTCGCGGCAATGCTCATAAATATAATCAGCAGCATAGTCAGAAGCAGAAAGACCCTGAATGTGTTCTTTAGTGATGTGGTAACAAAGGGACACAATCAGATGTACTTCATCATAAAGGGTGAAGAGATGCTGAGAAAAAGGTACAGCTACAGTGTAAGATACGCGGTCGTGGATCTTTTCTTCGTGAATTACCGAAATTTCTGCGTATGCCACTCTGTTGAAGAGGGCGAGAAGGTCATGTGCGAGATCTATAATACGATAAACGGCAAACTTGGGAAAAGAGAGATATGCGCTCATTATGCGTCTTCCGATCTTGCACTTATACTGAAATGCGAAAACGATGACGAGCTGAAAGTTCGTCTTAACGATATGATATCTGAGCTGAAAAAAATAAATGAAGAACACAGTTTCGCGTTTCATGCCGGCGTTGCAGTTATCGAACCCGACGGCACTGTGGACAAGAACGGAAACGAGGTCCACAGACGAAATCTCGATATCGAAGAGGTGTTCAACCATGCCTGCACCGCAAGAGAGACTCTTGAGTTATCCGATGAATCGGGAATCGCGTTCTTTGATGATAAGCTGGTTGAGGATCAGAAGTGGATAGATACGGTGCAGGAGCACCAGAAGTCCGCTCTCGAAAATGAGGAATTTGTCGTTTATTATCAGCCTAAGTACGACCCGAGGACAGATGAACTCAAGGGAGCTGAGGCACTGATACGCTGGCAGTCGCCGGAATTCGGCTTTGTTCCGCCCGGACGCATAATCCCTATATTTGAAAAGAACGGTTTCATTACTGAGATAGATCACTACATGATACAGCACGTTGCAAGAGATCAGAAGAGGTGGCTCGATGCCGGGTTCAGGTGTGTTCCGGTATCTGTGAACGTGTCAAGAGCGCATTTTATAGAGAGTACACTTGCCGAGCAGATCAGGGATATGATAGATGCTGCCGGCACCCCTCACGATCTGATCGAGATCGAGCTGACGGAGAGTGCGTTCTTCGATGACAAGAAAGCGATGATCTCGACCATAATGAAGCTCAAAGAGTACGGTTTTGCGGTGTCAATGGACGATTTCGGCTCCGGGTATTCATCACTCAATTCGCTGAAAGATATGCCGCTTGATGTGCTGAAGCTCGATGCGGAGTTCTTCCGCGGAGAAAACGGAGAGGGACGCGGAGAGATAGTAGTCTCTGAGGCAATTAAGCTTGCAAAGAGCCTCAATATGCGCACTGTCGCGGAGGGAGTCGAGATAAGGGAACAGGTGGATTTCCTCGCGTCACAGGGCTGTGATATGATACAGGGCTACTTCTACGCAAAGCCGATGCCCGGTGAGGATTTTGAGACTCGGATGAAAGACCGCGTCCGTCCGAAAGAAGATATCATGCAGGATATGCAGTGAGTGAAATCAGAACAGCGTATATGCGCTGTTCTGCCGATGTCACTCACTGAAACGCTGAATAAGCAAATTGTCACCTAATTTTGTCACAAATTGCACAAACAATTACTTGACAAATAATGCAGAATATGGTAAAATCTTTATGTCAGTGCAGAAGCCTGTCCCTGTACAGGTCGGAGACTGCAAAAAAATAACAGCGCCATACGGCGGCAGAAGGAGTTTTTCACATGACCTATTTGGAAATCGTTGACGTAGTCGGAAGAGAAATACTTGACTCAAGAGGAAATCCTACAGTTGAGGCAGAAGTAACACTTGCAGACGGAACAGTCGCAAGAGGAACAGCACCCAGCGGTGCATCTACAGGTGAGTTCGAGGCTCTCGAACTTCGCGACGGCGATAAGAGCCGCTATCTCGGCAAGGGCGTACAGAAGGCTGTTGACAATATCAACAACGTTATCTGCGACCTCCTCGTTGGTATGGACGCTTCGGATACCTACGCAGTTGATAAGGCTATGATCGAGAAGGACGGTACAAAGGATAAGTCCAACCTCGGTGCAAACGCTATACTTGCAGTTTCTATAGCTTGCGCAAGAGCAGCTGCTACAGCTCTTGATATCCCGCTTTACAGATTCCTCGGCGGCGTTCAGGGAACAAAGCTCCCCGTTCCTATGATGAACATTCTCAACGGCGGTGCTCACGCAGACAGCGCTGTTGATACTCAGGAATTCATGATAATGCCTGTCGGCGCTCCTTCGTTCAAAGAAGGTCTTCGCTGGTGCGCAGAAGTATTCCACACACTCAAGTCCCTCATCAAGAAGATGGACGACGTTACCGCAGTAGGCGACGAAGGCGGTTTCGCTCCTAACAAGCTCAAGAGCGATGAAGAAGCTATCGAGAAGATCCTCGAGGCAATAAAGGCTGCCGGATTCGAGCCCGGAAAGGACTTCATGATCGCTATGGACGCAGCTTCTTCCGAGTGGAAGAGCGAAAAGGGCAAGGGCTTCTACAAGCAGCCTAAGTCGGGTAAGGAATTTACTTCCGATGAGCTTATCGCTCACTGGGAAGCTCTCGTTGACAAGTATCCGATCATCTCGATCGAAGACGGTCTTGACGAGGAAGACTGGGAAGGTTGGCAGAGAATGACTGCTAAGATCGGTCATAAGGTTCAGCTCGTAGGTGACGATCTGTTCGTTACAAACACAGAGAGACTTGCTAAGGGCATCAGCCTCGGCGCAGGTAACTCTATCCTCATAAAGCTCAACCAGATAGGCTCTGTTTCTGAGACTCTTGAAGCTATCAAGATGGCTCACAAGGCTGGATATACCGCAATTTCTTCTCACCGCTCCGGTGAAACGGCAGATACAACTATCGCTGACCTTGCTGTAGCACTCAATACCTGCCAGATCAAGACCGGTGCTCCCAGCAGAAGTGAGCGTGTTGCTAAGTACAACCAGCTCCTCCGTATCGAAGAGCAGCTCGGTGACAGTGCTTGCTATCCCGGAATGGGCGCTTTCAACGTAAAAAAGTGATAGCGGTCATCAATAATTAGTCAGATAAAGCTGTCTGCCATAGCGGCAGGCAGCTTTTTGCCGTCACGGAATGTTCTCAGGAATAACCGTCTGGAAATGATCTTGCGAAAGTGTATCTTTTGTGTAACTTTGTGTCGGCGAAATTAACAAAAATTTAAAAAGCTATTGAAATAATCGTACGAATTTGTTATAATAAGCTAAGCAATAGTTTTTTTAAGCGGATATTGCATTCTCATAATGTCCTGTCGGAGGCTTTATATGCAAAATGACAGTTTAACGGGTCTGCTCGGATTTGAAGATTTCTTGTCCCTGGCAGGTGCGGTGATATGCGACAACAGTAAGGCGTATCTGATTGCAGCGGCAGATGTGAGCGATTTTCATTTCATCAACATAAATCATGGATACGACACGGGTGATGCTGTTCTTTGTGATATTGCTGATTTCATTAAGCTGTATCTTCCTAATGTTGTATATGCCTGTCGTTCTCATTCAGATCATTTTATTGCCCTCATCAATATTGAAAATATCGACAGTGAGCGGGTGTTCAATGAAACATACCGCCTGAAAGAGCGCCTTAAAGAAATAATATCAAAGCGCGCAGAGGGGATCTCCCCAAACATAAATGTCGGAATCTATTTTGTACAGAGCGAAGAGACAAATATAATCGCTGCTGTGGATAAGGCAAATGTTGCCAGACGTACAAGCAAAGGCAACTATAAATTACCATGTGTAGTTTTTTCGGAGCATCTTATGGATATAAAAGAAAACAGTGCCAAGATACTGCCTCTGTTTGATGATTCATTCAGAAACGAGGCTATAAGAGTCTATCTTCAGCCGAAGATCTCATCGGAGACAAAGAAAGTTGTCGGTGCTGAAGCACTCTCAAGACTTATTGATGCGGAGGGTAATGTGATTCCGCCCGCAAAGTTCATTGCCGCGCTTGAAAAGACCGGAAAGATCGTTGAACTTGATTTCTACGTCCTTACATACATCTGCAAGCTTATCAGAAAGTGGTTGGATAATGGCATAGAGCCTATTACAATTTCATTCAACCTCAGCCGTATGCATTTTTACAGCAAAACGCTGGTGGAAGATATTTTTGAGCTCGTTGAGAAATATAATGTTCCTCCGCAGTATCTTGAGATCGAAGTGACCGAGTCGGTATTCTTCGAGGCACAGGATCTGATAGTAAGAAAAGTCAAGGAGCTTCGTGACTATGGATTCAAGGTAAGTGTCGATGACTTCGGATCAGGGTATTCTTCGCTCAGTCTTATCGGAGTTCTGCCGGTAGATGTGGTGAAACTTGACAAAAGCTTTGTCAAAGAAAGCCTTAAATCGCCCAAGGGCAGTGATATCATGAGAGGACTTATAAATATTCTGAATGAGATACATCTTGAGATCGTGTGCGAGGGTGTTGAGACAAAAGAAGAAGAAAAGGTCATCAACGACTGCGGGTGCGATGAAGTTCAGGGTTATCTTTATGACAGACCTATCCCGACCGACGAGTTTGAAGCAAAATATATCAAGGCATAAAGGCAATACCGCACAAAGCACGGCTAACGCCTTTGCACGTGACTTGCTTGCATCTTTTCCGTCATCTTGCACAGAAATTCCTTGACTTGCGCCAGCAACGACAGGAAGTCGTTCAGAAGGTTTCCAAAGGCGC
>ODAI013447799.1_pt1 | contig 15132 bp, 12 predicted proteins | sample 1539321 | NCBI WGS metagenome assembly ODAI01 (sample SAMN02144231, study PRJEB22623) | gut metagenome | biome: sheep rumen | host: Ovis aries | place: New Zealand
ATCGTGTTGGGGTTTAAACCTGCAAATATACATGTATTATTTTATATAGCCAAAAAAAAAGTGCATGTGGGAACATTCCTGTCTTTCCGTTCTTCTTCTGTCGTCATTCCCTATCAACTCCGTCTCAACTCCGTTTCACCTCCGTCTCACCTCCGTCTCACCTCCGTCTTTCAACGGAGGAGAAGCGGAGCTGGCATGGTGTTGTGACGGTGGGGCTGGCTGGTCATTGACTTTTTTTCGGTTCTATATAATAAAAAGGGAGTGTCTGCGTTGTGGAGAAAAAGCAAACCGATTTGCCGATGAAGCATATTTTCGTGGTGAACCCTCAGGCCGGAGGGCATGACAGGAGTGAATACATTGCTGAAAAGCTGAAAGAGATAAATGCCGATACCGAGATATACGTCACCCGTGGACCGCGCGACGCGACGCACTATGTGGCCGACCGTTGCCGCAAGGAAGGCGACGGGTTGCGCTTCTACGCCTGTGGAGGCGACGGCACGCTGAACGAGGTGGTGACCGGTGTGATGAGTGTGGAGGGAAGCGCCGAGGTGGGCTGTTACCCCTGCGGCAGCGGCAACGACTATGTGAAGAACTGGCCCGGGGTCGATTTCACCGATTTCAAGGGACTGGTGGAGGGCGCTGCGGCGGAGGTCGATGTGATGCGGTTTGGCAGGCGCTATTCGGTCAATACGCTGAATTTCGGCTTCGAGGCGGCGGTATGCCGCACAATGGCCGACGTGCGCCGCAAACCGGTGATCGGCGGGCGTATGGCTTACACGACGGGTATCGTCAAAAGCCTGGCCACGGGCCGACACAACTACTGCCGGGTGGAGGTGGATGGCGAACCGTGGTACGACGGCGAACTGCTGCTGCTGTCGCTGGCCAACGGCCAGTATGCCGGCGGCGGCTACCACTGCGCCCCGCGGGCGGTGGTGGATGACGGCATGGTCGAGGTGCTGGCGGTGAAGCCGATGTCGATAGCCTCGTTCGCCCGGTTGATCAAGTACTACGAGAACGGTGAGCTGATAGAACGTCCGGAGCTGCGCAACGTGGTGAGCTACCGCCGCGGGCGGCGGGTGGTCATCGAGGCGGGTGGCCCCTCGTTCGTGGCCACCGACGGCGAGTTGGTCGAGGGCCGCCGCTTCGAGGCCGAGTGCCTGCATCGGGCTGTGAGATTTGTAATTCCTCAATCATTGTCATAACTATTTTAACTAAATCAAAAAAGGAAAATGGAAAGCTTGCCTGCCTTGTTCATGGATTTGGCGGTGATATTGGTCACCGCGGGAGTGATTACGGTGGTGTTCAAATGGCTGAAGCAGCCTTTGGTGCTGGGATATATTCTGGCCGGTTTCTTTATCGGCCCTTACTTCCCGTGGTTCCCGGCTGTGACCGACACGCAGAACGTACATGTGTGGAGCGACATTGGCATCGTGTTTCTGATGTTCGCCCTGGGCTTGGAGTTCAGCATCAAGAAGCTGAAGAAGGTGGGCACCACAGGCGCGGTGACGGCGCTGACCGAGCTGGCCATCATGTTCCTCATCGGCAACACGGTGGGCCACTTGATAGGGTTCAAGAGCATGGACTGCATCTTCCTGGGCTGCATGCTGAGCATCTCATCGACGGCCATCATCGTCAAGAGCTTTGACGACTTGAAGTTGAAGCAGCAGAAGTTCACCTCGACGGTGACGGCGGTGCTGGTGGTGGAAGACCTGATTGCGGTGCTGCTGTTGGTGGTGCTGAGCACCATCTCGGTGAGCCGCACCTTCGACGGCGGTCAATTGGCCATGAGCATGGTGAAGCTGGTGTTCTTCTTGATTGTGTGGTTTGTATTCGGCATCTATCTGATACCGACTTTCCTGCGGTGGATGCGCAAATACATGACCGAGGAGACGTTGCTGCTGGTGGCGGTGGGTTTGTGTTTCGGCATGGTGGTGCTGGCTGCCAAGGCGGGCTTCTCCACGGCGTTGGGAGCCTTCGTGATGGGAGCCATCCTGGCCGAGACCATTGAGGCTGATGTGATTCACCGCTTGATCACCCCTTTGAAGAACCTCTTCAGCGCGGTCTTTTTTGTCTCGGTGGGTATGCTTGTCCAGCCTGCGGTGCTGGGAAAATACTGGCTTACGGTGCTGATTATCGCCGTTTGCATCATACTCTTCAAGTCGTTTGCAGCCACCACGGGCGTGCTGCTCAGCGGCAAGCCGCTGAAGACGGCCGTGCAGAGCGGCTTCTGCTTCTGCCAGATAGGTGAGTTCTCGTTCATCATCGCCGGCTTGGGTCTGAGTTATGGTGTCATCGACGAGAACCTCTACCCCATCATCGTCTCGGTGTCGATACTGACCACCTTCGTGACGCCCTACATGATCAAGGGGGCGTTGCCGTTCTACAACTGGATGGAACCCCGCCTGCCGGAAAAGGTGAAAGACCGTCTGAACCGCTACAGCGAGAACTCGGGAGGCGACGACGACAGTCGTGCCACCATCGGCAAGTTCATCCGCAAGCAGCTGACCAACATCCTGCTTTACGGCGCCATCCTCACGGCCATCTCTCTGCTGAGCATCGGAATCCTGCGTCCGTTCCTCGACAAGCTTTTTGCCGATCTCGACATACCGCAGATCTGGAGCCGCATACTCGGCCTGGTGGGCACATTGGTCATCATGTCTCCCTTCTTGTGGGCTGTGGCTGTGAAGAACGTGAGCAAGAAGAAGATACGCGAGATGTTCGACGCCTACCGGTTCAGTCAGGCCGTGGTCATCCCGATGCTGGTGCTGCGCTACTTTGTGGCGCTGCTGAGCGTGGGCATCATCATTGCCGGTTATGTGGATATCGCTGTGGGTTTCCTGATGGTGCTGGCTGTCATCGTGGTGGGCGTGGTGCTCTTCTCGCGTCGGGCCGACGGATTCTATGTCCAGATTGAGGAACGCTTCACCAAGAACTTCAATTCACGTCAGGCGCAGGCTTCGTTCCACATCCCGACAGGCATGGAAAACGAGTTCGCCATGGAACGGTTGCGTCTGACCCCCAGCTCCCCGTTGGCAGGAAAGACGCTGGCACAGAATAATATCCGTGACCGGTACGGGGCCAATATCGTCACCATCGAACGAGGTGAGACCATCATTGACTTGCCGACAAAGGACAATATACTGATGCCGTCGGATGTGCTGACAGTCATCGGCACCGAAGAGCAAGTGAGTTCGATACGCGGTGACATTGAGAAGGAGGCCGACTTGTTGGTACACGACCACTCGGACCATGAGATGCACATGTACCGCTACCGCGTCGATGCCGGTGGCCCGCTGTGTGGCATGCAGATAGGCACCTCCATCCTCGCCACCAAACACCACGTGATGGTGATAGCCATCGAGCGTGGCGGTCAGAAGATCGTCAATCCGCGACGTGGCACCATCTTCCAGCACGGCGACCTCATCTGGTTTGTCAGTCCCGAGGAACTCACCGTGTCCGGCTTCGAAAAGAAAATGGTTGAGATATAGGGACGGGATGCTGTGGAAAAAGAATCGGGGCGGCCTTGTGACCGCCCCGATTTGCTTTTATTTGAGTTTCTTTAGTATTTCCAGTGTCTGGTTCCAGAACATCTCGACGGTCTTTATCTCGATGCGCTCGTCGGGGCTGTGGACGCCACGCAGCGTGGGACCGTAGCTGATCATGTCCATGTTGGGGTACTTCTCGCCGATGAGGCCGCATTCCAGTCCGGCGTGGATGGCACGCACGACAGGTTCCTTGCCATACATCTTCTTATAGACATCGACGCCGACCTTCAGCACACGGCTGTCGGGGTTGGGCGTCCAGCCGGGGTAGCCGTCGCTGTGCTTCACACGGCAGCCTGCGAGGCGGAAGGTGCTCTCCAACTTGGCGGCAGCGGCCATCTTGGCGCTCTCCACAGAACTGCGCTGGCTGGTGGCGATGTGGATGACGCCGTCGCGCATCTTGATGGAGGCCAGATTGGTGGAGGTTTCGACGAAGTTGTCGATCTCGCGGCTCATGGCCAGCACACCGTGGGCGCAGGCGTAGAGCAGGTTGACCAGGCGCTCCTGGGTCTCCTTGTCGATGAGTTTCTTGGGCATGTCGATATCTCGGAGCTCGAACTCCATGTCGGGCTCGGTGCTGCGGAACTCGAACACCATGGCCTTGCCCATCTTGGTGACCATGGTCTTGAAAGCGCGCACGTTGGCTTCGGGCACGGTAACCACGGCCTCAGCCTCGCGGGCGATGGCGTTGCGCAGGTTGCCGCCGTCGATGGCAGCCAGGCGCATGGAGTGCTTGTAGGTGCCTTCCCAGAGGATGCGGTTGAGGAGCTTGTTGGCGCAGGCGCGGCCGCGGTTGATGTCGTCGCCGCTGTGGCCGCCCACCAGACCGCTCACCTTCACGCGGAAGGCCTTGTGACCCTTCACGGCGGGCACCAGCTTGTAGTCCATCTCGGCGGTGGTGTCGATGCCGCCGGCGCAGCCTATGCAGTACTCGCCCTCGTCCTCGTCGTCGAAGTTGAGGAGTATCTCGCTCTTAAGCCAGCTCTTGCTGAGGCCGTTGGCGCCTGTGAGGCCGGTCTCTTCATCGACGGTGATGAGGGCCTCCAGGGCAGGGTGGGCGATTTTCTTGTCCTCGAGAATGGCGAGGATGGCGGCCACGCCGATGCCGTCGTCGGCACCGAGGGTGGTGCCGTCGGCGGTGAGCCACTCACCGTCCAGCACGGGCTGGATGGGGTCCTTCATGAAGTCGAACTTCTTGCTTGAGTTCTTCTCGCAGACCATGTCCATGTGGGCCTGCAGGCACACGCCGGCGCTCTTCTCGTAGCCCTTGGTGGCGGGTTTGCGGATGAGTACGTTGCCCAGCTTGTCGCTTTTGGTCTCGAGGCCGTGTTCCTTGCCCCAGTTGACGAGGTAGGCGCTGATGCGCTCCTCGTGCTTCGACGGGCGTGGAATCTGCATAATCTCTCCAAACCAGTGCCACACGCGTTCCGGCTTGAGCCCTTTCAGAATGTCTTTCTGCTGTTTCATAGGTATGTTGTTTTTATTGATTGTTTTCCGTGTGCAAAATTACGCATTTTCACCCACATGACAAAATATATTTTTGTATGTCGGGAAAAGTGTGTATTTTTGCAGTCGATGTTAAATGAGTATTAACAAAAATATTTGCCGATGAAGCATAGCGCATAGTTTAGTGTGCACATCATAGAATAGGAAAAAGCGAAATGGCTGAAATCTGGTTATTCTGAAAACTTGGACACTTTTTAGATGCCTTCCAGACAGAAGCAGGAGTTTCCACGCGTTGGGCGTGGACTTGCATGTTGTAATTGGAAGGCATAGGTAGTCCAAGACCTCAGAATAACCGATGAAGACAAACAAGTGCCGCGCTCTTTTTATGTGCATATTCCAAAAGGCTGAACAAGAATACCGATATTTACTAAAAAAAACAAACAAAAATGTACAAAAACATCAAAAAATTCACCATGTTGCTCATCGTGGGAACCACTGTGCTTACCACAGCATGCAAAAAAGAAGAACCTGTAACGCCTGCAACTTCCTCCCAGGCAGAGCAACCGGCCGCTCCCTATCAAGCAAAGGAAAGTGACATTATAGGGACATGGAGCGTTCCTTCAACATCACCCTATCTTGGAGGGAAAAAACTGGAGTATAAAACCGACCATACAATGAATCTGATTTCTGATTACAGCACCCGCACACATCAGGTGTGGACGCTGACGGGCAACACGCTCGAGAGTACTTTCACCACCACAAACATGCATGACAAAGAGTGGTGGGAGAAGATAAATCTCACGGTAAAAGGTTATGAGGAAGTGGTGAATACCCAGTACAATTACACTGACAGGTACCTTACGGTGGAAGGTGTGATGACGTCGAATTATGATGGCGTCGCGACCAATACTGATCGCATCGATACTCTTGGTGTCATAAGCGGCCGCCTTTCGCAGCGTGTAAGACAATAGCCACAGTTTTATTACTGACAAAACAGGGGAGAAGGTTTTCTGCTTTCTCCCCTGTATTATTAGTTTGCATGCTTGGGTTATTCTAGGTGGCTGTCGGGGCCGAAGAGGCGTTTGGCGTAGGGGGTGAGGGGCGCGTGCTTGGAGAGCCAGAAGATGGGCAGCACGACGCTCTGGATGCCGCAGGCGTAAGGCGCTATCTCGTAGAGACCATAAAAGACGATGATGCCGTTGCGGGCGCTGTCGATGGTGAAGTTGCGCGGCAGAGGCATACGTTCCACGTCGGTGAACTCGTCGAAGAGGCACTCGCGAGTGTCTTTGTTCACGTCGAGATCCTGTATGGCATGGGCGATGGCCTCGCACAGCATGTTGGTGTCGGTGACGAGATCGGTGAGGTGGATGGCGTTGCCGGTTTCCAGGTCAATGGTCAAGAAGCTAGTTGAATGAAGGCCATGGGCGGCACCAAAGGGAAAACTCTCCTGATGGACGGTGAAGACCGCCAGATTGCAATCTACGGTACATGTGCCCTGAAGGTCAATGTAGCTGTATTCGCGCTCCTCGTCGATGCTGTCCACGCGTATAATCTTGGCGGTCTCGTCGGGGTAGAAGAACCATCCGTCGATGCCGTCGGGGGCCATCCAGTAGTCTGGGGCATTGGCGATGTCGGTCACGGTGCTGTCGTCGAAGTAGAGGTACTGTAATTCCCGCAGGGCTTTTTCGCTGACGGTGCCTTTGTTGGGCCACACGATGGAGTAGGAAATCTTGTTTCCGACGGTGTCGATGTCGCCAAAGAACGGCTCGTCGAAAACCTGGATGAAGCAGTGCTCATCGCTGACGGTGTAGGTGTTGAATTCTTTTTTCTTGTGACAGCCTGACAGCAGCAAGGCGGTAAGAGCGAGTACAAAGGTCAGTCTTTTCATAGGATATGGATTGTATAGGTGAAACGGTATTGCCCTTGGGGTGCGAGGCGGTGGCAGTAGGTGCGCTCGCTGATGTCGCCGGCGAAGCCTTTCGTGTCGCAGATGCCGCACCAGGGCTCGAGGCATACAAAGGGGCAGTCCTCTTTGTGTGGCGCCCAGATGCCGAAGGCCTCGGCCTGCGGGCAGCTGACGCTGAGGACGGGGCACCCTTGCTTGTCGCAGAGTTCGGCAGTGGTTATCTGCGCGTCCTCGAAGATGAGGGCGTCGTGGGCAAAGGTGTCTGCCTCAAGGGACATTTTGGCCGGGATGCTGCGCGGTGTAAGTAACGGTATGCGGTTGCCGTCGTCGAGGGCGGAGGTGATGACGGGGCTGACGGAGGCGCCATCCTTGTCGTAGTAGCGCACATAGCCGTGTATCTTGTCTGCAGCATTGTAGTCGGGCAGTATAAAACCAGGATGGGCGCCAATCTGGAAGTGTATATTGCACCGGTCACAGTTGGTTACCGTCCATGTGATTTCCACGCTGCTGCCGTCGAGACGGTATTCCACCTCGAGGGAGAAACGGTAGGGGTATTGTTCTGTGCGGTCGGCGTCCACCATCTGCAGGTGACCGTTTCCCATGGCCTTAAACTCGTTGTCGCGGGCGAATCCGTGTTGCTTCATTGGGTATGTCTTCCCGTCAATGCGGATGATGTTCTCAAACGGCTTGCCCACAGCGGGGAAGAGTATCGGCGCGTGGCGGTTCCAGAAGGCAGGGTCGCCGCACCACATATATTCCCGATCCCCTTTCACGAGGCTGACTAATTCGGCTCCGTGTTCGGCCACCTCGATGGATAGTATGTCGTTGGTTAGCTTCATTTCTTTTTGACTTTAGGTTTAGGGTCTGGCAGTTCGGTGCAGGTGGCACGCACCAGTGCCGACAGATATTCGCGGTCATCGACGTCTTCTATGTAGAAGTGGGGCTTGGCGCCAGGGTAGGGTGGACGCATGTCCTCGATGCGCAGCAGCTTGCGTCCCGCCTCGGTGTACTTCACGTAGAAGCCGTTGTCGCACACAAGGCCGAAAGGCTTGCCGTCGCAATAGACGCAATAGTCGCCGAACATCTTGCGGGCCTCGATTTTGGCGGTGCCGCAGGTGCATTGGTCAATGATATACTGTACAAAGTCAGGGTTGCTTGCCATAATTTTATGGTTTGGTTTCAAATGTCCATTCTCCAGGCCCGACAGTGCGCTCGTTGGGGGTGTCGGGGAAGAGGGTGGCGGTTGTACTTTCGGGAATTTCAATCTTAAGTTGCCCGTTTCCGAGTTCCACACGGATGGTACCATAGGGGGTGGGCTTGGTGCATCTAACCCATTCGATGCCTTCGCAAGGCTGCGGGTCGATGAAGAAGTGTTTGTAGCCGGGCTGCTGCTCATCGGGGCGGATACCGGCCAGTGCCTGATAGAACCAGATGCCGATGCCGTTGTAGCAGTTGTGCACGCGGCTGCGGTCCTCCTTGCCGGGACGGCCGCAGTCCCACGACTCCCAAGTGGTGGTGGCTCCTTGATTTATCATATTGAGGTAGCTGGGATAGTCCTCCTGGCGCAGGATGGTGGCCATGAGGTCGGTCTCCCTTTCTCGTATGCACCACTCGGTGAAGATGGATACACCCATGAGGCCGGCGGCGATATGGTCACGGTACTTCCCGTGACAGTCCTTGATGAGTTGTTCCTTCACCGCCACGGCGGTGGCGCTGTCGGGTGGTATGTCCATCAGCAGGGCGTAGCACTGGTCGAGGGGCGTGCCGTTGGCGTAGGTGTGGCTTTCGGGATGGTAGAAATGGCGATGGATGGCAGTGTTGAGGTTCCTGCGCCATTCGGCATAGTGCCGTGCGTCGTCGGGATGGCCTGTCATGCGGGCCATCTGCACCAGGTCCGCCAGACAGTCGCTGATGAAACAGCTGCTGGCGTGCAGAACGCTCTCACCGCCCTTGTCAACACCTTCGGGGACGGCCCAGTCGCCGAGAAACCAGCTGTGGCGCTTGTTGTCGGGCCACGGCTGCAGGATGTAGTCTTCGCTGTGGCGCTCGATGTACTCCAGCCAGCGCTTCATGTCGTCGTAATGGCGGTAGATGAGGCTGCGGTCGCCGTAGTTAAGGTAGGTACGCCACGGGGATTTGACCACGAAGCCCTGCCAGTAGGGGCCGCCGCCTGTGCGGAAGGCAGGGGCCACATAGGGCAAGTCGCCGGTGCTGTCCATGGCGTCGTGCCAGGCCTGCATCCAGTTGGCGTAGGTGGATCGCACGTCCCAGAGGGTCTGGAGGGTGTTGGTGGAGGAGTTGCCGTCGCCGCCGTAGCCCATGCGCTCGATGTGGGGGCAATCGACCATATATCCACTGAAGGTGAGGCAGCTGAGTGTATATTTCACCATGTCGTGGATAGCGTTGAGACGCTGGTCGGAGCATTCGAAGGTGGCGCCGCCATAGGGATTCACAGCGCTGATTTGCAAGGCGCGGGCATGTCCCACACCGGCCCCTTTCACTCTCACATAGCGGAAAGAGTGCATCTGGAAGCGGTTGCGGAAGATATTGTACGGAGCGCGGTCGGAGACGAAGACGTCGGTCTCGGTGAAAGGAGGCTTTGCCTCCAGATGGTCGAGATACTCCATTGTCACCGCCTGCCCAGAATCCATCAGGCCGTATACGGCATAGAACAACCCAGTCATCACGCGGCCGAAGTCAATCAGCGTCGAGCCGTCGGGCAAAGTTGTCTGCTCGACAGGATCCAAGGCGTCGACTATGCGGTTGCACGCAAACTCCTGACGTGAGACAGTGATGTCCTTTGCGTCATACACCGATGCTGGACGCCATCTCTCTTTCACACGTGAATCGTACCGTACCCCACCGAACTGCACCGGTTGCCAGCTGCCGGTATAGCTGTAGGGGCTGGGCGAAGCCTCCCAAGTGCTGTCGGTTTTGAGTATTTCATATATCAGTCCGCATTCTCCGTCTGAGACGGTTTTCTCCACCGTCGCCCGGGCCACCGCCGGAGTGCCGTAGATGCGACCCCAACCTTGGCCGAGCCACAGCATCAGCTCGTTATCGCCCTCGTGGATGAGGTTGGTGATGTCGTAGGTGACCTCCAGCGCCCGCTTGTCGAGCTGCGACACGGCGGGCTGCATCACATAATCGCCCACTTTTGTATTATTTACATACACCTCATGGTAACCCAGCGAAGCAACGGACACCTGAAAGCTGACGGTCTGGAAGTCGGATGGTCGCAGTTCACCGTGGTCGATATGGAACGTAGTGCGCAGCATCGGTGTCTCCGCCCACCCGCTGTCATTGCGGCATCCGATGAACTCCTGCGTCGAAGCACATGTGGCAACCAACAGCATCAATATTATGCTTACAATCCGTTTCATCGTCTCTCTCTTATCGAGACGGCAAAGCCGCCGCAGGGGGCCATCTTCATCTTTAAAACGGTCTTGCTGGCGACGGTCTTCTTGGTGATGGTGTAGGCTTTGGGGTTATAGCCTTCTTTCTGTGCGGCCTCCCAGCCGATGGTGACATCCGACACATAGCCGCTGGCATCCTTGGCGTCGGCATATATGGTGGCTTCGTACTTCACGCCTGGCTTCAGGAAGTCGAGCTTCACTTCCACCTCGCGGGCATTCTCGTCGGTGATGCCGCCGATGTACCAGGTGTCCAGGGGTTCTAGATTGTCTAAACCTTCTAATTTGTCTAGATTATCTAGGCCATAGACGAAGCGGGCAGTGTTGCTGATGACTCCTTTTTTTCCGTCGGGTAGCTCACCGAGGCCGTTGGCGGCCTGGTTCAAAGAAGAAACCTTCGGCTTGCGGGCAGTGACGATATAGTCGCCGGGCTCGGCGTAGAGGTAGATGCTGGTATCCCAGTCCACAGCGACGTCCTTGATAAACTGGAAGGCGTCCATGTGCGGCTCGTAGTGCTTGGGGAAGTCGGCAGCCATCTGCAGTGGCGAATAGAAGGTGACGTAGAGGCCCAGCTGGTTGCAGATGGTGTGGCGCATGAGGTCGCGGTTCCACGGGGCGTTCTTCTCCATGTCAGTCTCGAAGATACCAGGGGTGTAATCCATCGGGCCACCCTGCAGGCGTGTGAAGGGCAGGATGGTGGTGTGGCCGGGATTGATGCGGCCGCGGAACTCGGTGCCCATAGCGCTCTCGTTGCCAATCATGTTGGGCCAGGTACGGCAGAGGCCCGTGGGTCGCACCGCCTCGTGGGCGTTGACCATGATGTGGTGCTTGGCGGCCTCGACGATGGCGCGGTGGTAGTGGTTGATGATAGGCTGGCTGTAGTGGTGCTCGCCATGGGGTACGATATGGCCCACGTAGCCGCTCTTCACGGCATCGTAGCCATACTGGTTCATAAGGTTATAGGCACGCTCCATGAAACGCTCGTAGTTGGTCACCGACGAGCTGCTCTCGTGGTGCATGATGAGGCGGATGCCCTTCTCATGGGCATACCGGTTCAGCGCCGGCAGGTCGAAATCAGGATAGGGGGTGAGGAAATCGAAGACATAGTCCTTGTCCTTGCCGTACCAGTCTTCCCAGCCGATGTTCCATCCCTCGATGAGTAGCGCGTCGAAGCCGTGCTGGGCGGCAAAGTCGATATAGCGTCGCACATTGGCATTGTTGGCGCCGTGACGGCCGTGGGGCTTGGCTTTGCTGTAGTCGGTGATGGCTCCCTGCAGCGACGGCGGCAGCGACGGGTCGCCCGGCAGACGCACCGAGGGGAAGTCGTTGGTGTAGCCCCAGGTGCTGTGGTCGCTGATCATCTCCCACCACACGCCCATGTACTTCACAGGGTGTATCCAGCTGACATCCTCCAAGGCACAAGGTTCGTTGAGGTTGAGGATCAGGCGCGAGCGGAGCACGTCGGTGGCCTTTTCACAGACCTGGACGGTGCGCCATGGCGAGTAGCAGGGCGAGGTGAGACGGCCGACATAGCCTGTGGCATCGGGCGTGAGATGTACTTTTAATCTATACACCTCCTCGTTATAAGTCAAGTCCAGATTCATGGTAGGGAAATCCAGCACTGCAGCCTCGTGGATATTGAGGTATAGTCCGTCGTCGGTCTTCATCTGCAAAGCCGTCTGCAGTCCCGTGTCGGAGAAGCTCTTCCAAGGCCAGCCTCCACTGATATGGGGGTTGTCGTGCAGCTCACGCACCTGGCTGAGGCGGCTCTGGGTATAGTTGAACTCCTGCGTGTCGTAGTCGCCGGGGATCCACCATGCCGTATGGTCGCCCGCCATTCGGAACTCCGTCAGCTCGTCGGTGAGCCAGAAGGTGACGAGGGAATTGAATGTGTGATTGTTTGAATGCGTGAGTGCGTTGATATCGGAAGGGAATTCATAGCGGAACCCCAGACCGTCGTCATAGAGGCGGAAACGCACCACCATCACCGTCGGCTTGTTGACACGTTTGCCCTCGTGGTCGAGGTAGTAGTCCTGTACCAGCATGACGCAGAGTTCGTTGTAGTGGTTGCGGATGTTGGCCTCCTCGCCCCACACGGGCTGCCAGACTTCATCGAAGGTGTTGTGCTGCACGTGGCCGATTTTAAACCCCGATGCGAGGTCGCTCTTGCGCCACTCCAGAGTGAAGCCCATTCGCGACGGCAGCACCACTGCTTTCCCGTCGCGGTAAAGGCTGTAATATGGCATACCGTCCTTCAATTCAAACTTTGCCTCCATCCGCCCGTCAGGGCTCTTTAATGATTCACGGGTATCCTGACTCCTGACTGTGAAGCTCAAAGCCAGCACCGTCAACAGGGCAAATGCTATCCGTTTCATTTGTTTGCGACATTTAGTTCCGGTACTATGGCTAAGAAAATCAGCGGCTCGGTGGTGCTGGCGTTGATGAGGGCGTGGGCGTGGCTGCAGGGGCAGTAGTGGCACTGCCCAGCGGAGAGCCTTTCCTCACCGTCGTCATATCGGCAAAGGGCCTCGCCACTGAGTATATAGATGATTTCGCTGTTGGTCTCATGGTGGTGGTAACCGATGGAGCAACCCACATCAAGCCGTCCGCGCATAATCTTGTTGGTCCCGTCGTTGAATGTGCGGAACAGTGTGTCACCTTCGCCGCCTTTGAACTGCGGATTGGCGATCTCCGGAATCTTGTTGAAATCTATCACCATAGTCTTTATTGTTTTCTTTTCAGTTGTTCCAAGGCGCGGCAGAGCTGGTCGGGGCACGAGGTGGGCTTGTCGCCGCAGCGGATACCGTCGAGGCGGGCGATGACATCGTCAATCTTTTGTCCCTGCACCAGACGGCAGATACCCTGCAGGTTTCCGTGGCAGCCGCCGAGGAACTGGACCTGCTGGATGACGTCGTTGTCGTCGGCCACCGCGTCAATCAGCACCGAGCAGGTGCCTTGGGTGGGGTATTGTATGTGTTTCATAATGATTGCTTGATTGTTTCGAGTACCTGTATGTCGGCAGGCAGCCAGCGTACGCTGTCAAGGTCGTCTTTAGGCAGCCATCGTGCCGCCTCGTGCTCTTTTAGTGTCAGTGCGCCACTTTCCACACTGCAGAGGTAGCAATGCATCGTCAGGTGGAACTGGGGATAGTCCCATTCCACGGTCTGTACTGCTTTCCCGACGATAATCCGTGTCTCCAGTTCCTCCCATATCTCGCGCCTCAGTGCCGCCTCGGGAGTTTCTCCGGCTTCCATCTTGCCTCCGGGGAACTCCCACCAGTCTTTCCACTCTCCATATCCCCGTTGCGTGGCGAAGATACGTCCCTCGTCATCATGGATGATAGCTGCTACAACCTCAATCTGTTTCATTGTTGATTCTAAAAGACGGGAGTCCCTTGCAGGTGCTCCCGTCTTGTTTTTGCGTGGTGATGTTTTATTTGAAGTATTCCACGCCGGACTCGAACAGCTGCTGGTCAAAGTTGCCGGGGATGTTCATGGCGCTGCCCTTGCTCCAACGTTCGCTGTGGCCCATCTTGCCAAGGACGCGCCCGTCGGGGCTGGTGATGCCTTCGATGGCCATGTAGGAGCCGTTCATGTTGTACTCCTCGTCCATGGTGGGATTGCCGTTCAGATCGACATACTGTGTAGCCACCTGCCCGTTCTTGAAGAGACGGTCGATCCACTCCTGCGGAGCCACGAAGCGGCCCTCGCCGTGCGAGATGGGGATGACGTATGTGGCACCGAGCTCGGCCTTGCACAGCCAGGGGCTGAGGTTGCTGGTGACGCGCGTGTAGGCCATCTTGCTCTGGTGGCGGCCGATGGTGTTGAAGGTCAGTGTGGGGGCATCTTCGGCTTGCGGACGGATCTCTCCGTAGGGCACAAGGCCGAGTTTCACCAGGGCCTGGAAGCCGTTGCAGATGCCGAGCATCAGGCCGTCACGCTTGTTGAGGAGTTCCATCACGGCGTCGGCGATGCGCTGGTTGCGGAAGACGCTGGTGATGAATTTGGCGCTGCCTTCGGGCTCGTCGCCGGCGCTGAAGCCGCCAGGTATCATGACAATCTGGCTGCGGCGGATGGCTTCGACGTAGGCATCCACGCTCTCGCGTATCTGCTGGCCGTTCTGGTTGCGGAAGACGATGATCTCGCTCTCGGCACCGGCGCGGTTGAAGGCGCGGGCGCTGTCGTACTCGCAGTTGGTGCCGGGGAAGGCCGGGATGAAGACATGGGGCTTGGCGACCTTGTGCGAGCAGATGTGGACATCCGCGTAGTTAATAGGCTTGATGGTCTGAATGGACTGAATGGGCGAGGTGCTGCGTGTGGGGAACACACTCTCGAGGGTCTTCTGCCAGGCGGCGAGGGCGTCCTCGAGTGCAATCTTCTCGCCAGCCACCTCGAACACGGGCTCGGCGGTCACTTCGCCAATTTCGGTGCAGTGGAACGGCAGGCCGTTGGCATCGGCCACCTCCACGACAATCCAGCCATAGTGCTTGTCGGCCAAGCCGACGCCACAGCAGGCTGTGAACTCGGCGGCTGTGGTGAGCTTCACGCCCAGCTTGTTGCCGAAGGCCATCTTGCTGACGGCTTCGATGATGCCACCGAAGCCGAGGGCATAGGTGCTCTTCACCAGTCCGGCCTCGATGGCCTTGCGCAGGGCGGCGTACTGGCTCAGTGCGTCTTCGTAGTCGGGCATGCCGTACTCCTTCTCCTTGATGTTGAGCAGCACAAGTTTGTTGCCGGCCTGCTTCAGTTCGGGGGTGACGACATGCTGCAGGTCGCTGATGCCCACGGCGAAGGAGCAGAGCGTCGGCGGCACGTCGATGTCGTTG
>ODAI010687521.1_pt1 | contig 15130 bp, 12 predicted proteins | sample 1539321 | NCBI WGS metagenome assembly ODAI01 (sample SAMN02144231, study PRJEB22623) | gut metagenome | biome: sheep rumen | host: Ovis aries | place: New Zealand
CGTGTAGTCAAATCGATGAAAGAATCTGGAACTGTTCGTATTCATTCTACCCAAGCGCGGATCGCCGCCGGAGGACACTACACATATATATTATAAATGACAGTGCCCGCGGAAGACCCGCGCTCGCTTCTTGTACTACTACTTCTGTCTTTATGTAATTCCTATCAAAGATCGCTTTGTCTTGCGCTCCGTTTTTTAGCGAAGCGAGTGCAAAGGTACACCTTTTTCCAACACCATCCAAATTTTTACAAGACTTTTTTCGATATTTAACGAAAATTTTCGTAAATCTTGACAAAACCTAAAGAATTGACAGTAAAAACATGGTAAAATAACCTGCAACGAGCCCAATTAATGCATACAAGCCTTCAGACTTAAAATAGGTCACAATACGCACATGTTCCATTCTTAAGAAAGCAATACCACCAATAGATCCTACAGCAAGAACGTTGCCGCCAACAGCAGCATTAAAAGCTATAATAGCCCAATACGGGTCGTCAGCTCCAGCCTGAGGACTTAAAGAAAAGAAAGTTACTGCTGTAGCAAAATTGTCAAGCAAAACACTTACGGCGGCCGCGACACAGCCCATCCACCAAGAATTCTGGATATAAGCATGACTCTCATTAATAAACCAATCTACAGCCCCTGTTTCTGTGACCACCCCAACTGCCAGTAAAAAGCCCATGACATAGAGAATCATCTGAACAACGCCATATTGCAAATCTCCAGACAATCCCCTACCCTGATTAAGATTAGACGCCAAGAGCCTATGGTTGAATAATTCGTTGACTATCCAAAGTAGAGCCAGAACGCAGAGAGCACCTAAGAAAGGACTGAGCTGAGTAAGATTCCGGAATGACGGAATGAACCACAATCCACCAATCCCGACAAACAACATAAGAAGCCTCTGCCAAACTTTCAGCCGTGTATCGTCGCCCCTGTATGGCATAACTATCGTTTCTGTGTCACAACGCTCGGGAAGAAGCCGTCCAAGAAACAAGATAGGCAAAGCCCACGCCACAAGACACGGAGGGAACATACGCAAGAAGAAACCTGAGGCAGAAACAGCACCAATGTTCCACAACAACAGCCCTGCCGGTTCGCCAATCACGGTGAGCGCTCCACCGCAGTTGGCCGAGATCAAGATTGCCGAACCAAAGATTATTCGCTGTCTGCGATTCGCTATCAGCTCGTGCATCAATGTGAGCATCATGACCGTTGTCGTAAGATTATCGAGATTGGCCGAAAGCACAAATGTCACAATTGCAAGGCTCCACAACATCTTTTTGCTGTTCCTTGTTTTCAGCAAAGGTCTGATGAAGTCAAAACATCCATTGTTGTTTAGGATTTCGACAATAGTCATCGTCACCAACAAGAACACCACGATTTCGGCAGCACGCCCGAAATAACGAAGGAAAACGCTCTGCACGATGCCCACGTCGACATAACAGGCATAAAGCACCCATCCCACCGTTCCTGCAAAGATGGCAACGGCAGCCTTGCTAATATTAGTAAAGTATTCCGACGCTATCAAAAGATAACAAAGCGCCAAGACAGCTACGATGATCAGTATCATATCAAAAGCATTGAAGTTGTTTCTGCAAAATTACTCATTTTTTTCAGATTACCAAAATCTCCACACATTATTTTATATATATACCGGCAAAAAAGCAGCACAAACTTCATAACAGGCACACCTGAAGAAGGCCGAATATTTTTTTGAAAAAAAGAAAATCGACATTTCTTTTTGTCATTTGCTTACTTATTTGTAATTTTGCAGATAAGTATGAAGTTATCGATTATCATTCCTGTTTATAAGACCGAGCATACCCTAAAACGCTGCGTAGAGAGTGTGCTTGGGCAACGCTTTCGTGACTATCAGCTTATTCTTGTTGATGACTGTTCCCCTGACAGTTGTCCTCAACTCTGTGACGATTTTGCCCGGAGAGACCAACGCGTGCAGGTTATCCATTGCCAACAAAACAGAGGCTTAAGCAATGCCCGCAATGCCGGGATTGCAAAAGCAAAGGGTGAATACATTACTTTCATCGACAGCGATGACTATCTGGGAGAGGACACATTGAAGCCTTTAATGGACTTGCTGGCCGTTCATCACGATTACGACATTTTGGAATATTCTGTTCATGAGCACTACGGACGCCCGAAAGGAATGAACACACTCCGACTTGAGAATCGTGAATACTACGACATGCGGCGTTACTGGTATGAGGCCAAGGCTTACCAGCACTCCTACTCCTGGAATAAGATCTATCGTCGCGAACTCTTTGACAACGTGAAGTTTCCTGTTGGCAGGAAATTTGAGGACATGTTTGTGTTACCGCTTCTGCTGGAGAGGTGCCAGATGGTCGCGACCTGCAGCGAAGGCTACTATTTTTATTGCTACAACCCAAAAGGCATTACAGTCCAAGCCGACGGCAAAGACATGAATGACCTTCTTGAAGCTCATCGCCGCGTATTGCTCTCTGACGAGACTTCCCCGTTGCACAAAGCAACTTTGGCATATTATGCAGAGGTGCTGAATATTGCCATCGACGTGTATGAAAAGACTGGAGAATTTCCTGAACTTCCACCCTTGAACCAGGTTTGCGAGCATCGTAGAGACGAAAAACCAAACATCAAAATCAGGATTCTTAAACTATTAGGACTTAAGAACTTATGCAGACTTTCGAAATGGCAACACAAACTATTCCGCAGCAGCCGTTAGTGAGTTTTATCATCACAACTCACAACCTACCGTCTGACTTGCTTAAAGCTTGCGTGGACAGCATCAGCATGCTTGCACTGACCGAAAAAGAACGCGAAGTCATACTTGTTGACGATGGCAGCGACACTTCGCCTGTGCAGGACTTGCCTGAACACATTATTTATGTCCGCCAAGCCCATCAAGGACTTAGCACGGCCAGAAACAACGGGTTGCGCATGGCGGCAGGCCGCTACATACAATTCCTCGATGGTGACGACCTTCTCCTGGAAGGGGCCTACAATGGTTGCCTGGAGTTGCTTAAGACCGAACCCGACATAGTGTTGTTCCATCTGACGCCCCACATGCCTGACACGAACAGACAAGATGCCATCACAGCAGAGCCACCAGTAAGCGGATCATCATACATGCACAATCACAATCTGCGGTCATCCGCCTGCGGATACCTTTTCAGACGCTCCGTTCTGTCGAACCTAAGATTTACCCCCGGTCTGCTTCATGAAGACGAAGAATTCACACCTATGCTCATGCTACGGGCCGAAAAGGTGGTTGAAACAGATGCCCATGCTTACTATTACCGTCCCCGAGAAACCTCCATCACCCATGATTCTGATGAGGATCATGTTGAAAAACGGCTCTCCGACATGGAGCAAATTATTTTCAGACTGCGCGTAACGGCTGCAACACTTCCCGAAATGGACCGCGTTGCCTTGACCAGACGCATCTCTCAGCTCTCCATGGACTATCTCTATCACGTTGCGAAGCTTACCCATAGCAGTCAGAAACTTGAAGAGGCAACAGAGCGTCTCAGGGAAAAATCGCTCTTTCCACTACCCGACAAGAATTACACGCGAAAATATTCTTTGTTCCGAAAACTTGTCGCCAGTCGACTTGGACGCAAACTTCTAGTCAGCGGCACATGGGCCTTTAAATAGCAACAGAAACCGATGAAAATCCTGTTAATCGGCGAATACAGCAACGTCCACAATACTCTGGCCGAAGGTTTTCGGGCCCTAGGTCATGAGGTAACAGTGGTCTCCAACGGAGATTTCTGGAAAGATTACCCGCGCGACATTGATCTGAGCCGGAAGACAGGTAAGCTCGGCGGCGTCGCCTATATGCTTCGGCTGTTCACGATACTGCCTCGGCTGCGCGGCTATGACGTTGTCCAGCTCATTAATCCGATGTTTCTGGAACTGAAGGCTGAGCGGATTCTCCCAGTCTACAAGTATCTCCGTCGGCACAACAAAAAACTTTTCCTGGGAGCTTTCGGCATGGATTACTATTGGGTTTCAACCTGTTGCGAGGAAAAACCATTGCGCTACAGCGACTTCAACATGGGAAATGAGCTGCGAACCAATCGCGATGCACTGACCGAACGTGCCGACTGGATGGGAACCGCTAAGGAACAGCTGAACAGACTGATTGCTGACGATTGCGACGGAATCATTGCCGGACTCTATGAATATTGGGTTTGCTACGGTCCGAAATTTCCTCAGAAGACCCAGTTCATCCCCTTCCCCATCAAGGTTTCTGAAACGGTTTCTCCACAGGAACCGCTTCCCCACAGCCCTCTCCACCTGTTCATCGGCATCAACAAGACTCGGTCAGAATATAAAGGAACCGACATCATGCTCCAGGCCGCACAAGCCATCGTGAGCAAATATCCTGAGCGTGTAGACCTGCGCGTGGCAGAAAACATTCCTTTTGCCGAATACACCCGGATGATGCAGGGCTCTGATGCCTTGCTCGACCAGCTCTACAGCTACACGCCATCAATGAATCCACTTGAAGCCATGAAGCATGGCATCATCTGCATTGGCGGCGGAGAACCTGAGAACTACGAAATTTTGGGCGAAAACGAACTTCGTCCAATCATCAATGTCGAACCGAATTACGACAGTGTCTATCACGAACTTGAGCAACTCGTGTTGCATCCAGAACGCATTCCTTTGCTGAAGAAGCAGAGCATAGCCTACGTTCGCCGCCATCACGACCACATCAGCGTCGCAAGGAAATACCTTGAATTCTATGCATCAAGACAGAAATAAATGAAAACCGTTTATCAATATGAAAAAAATCATCACCATCAGCCTTATGGCATTACTGACATTGACGCCAGCCATGGCGAAGCAAAAAACGAAAACCGTCAAACTTCGTTTCATTGAAACAAGCGATGTTCATGGTTCTTTCTTCCCTTACGACTTCATCAACCGTCAGCCCAAGCGCGGCACGCTGGCCCGCGTCAGCACCTACGTGAACAAGCTTCGTGCCGAGTTGGGAGAAAACGTCATACTTCTCGACAATGGCGACATTTTGCAAGGCCAGCCCACCTGCTACTATTACAACTACATCGACGAGGCCTCGACGAACGTGGCAGCAGAAGTCATCAACTACATGAAGTACGATGCCGAAACCTTTGGAAACCACGACGTTGAGACCGGCCATAAAGTCTACGACAAATGGATTCGCGAAGTGAATTGTCCGATGCTGGGTGCAAACATCATTGATGTTACAACAGGTAAGCCCTATGTGAAGCCCTACACCATTCTTAATCGTGACGGCGTGAAGATTGCCATCATCGGAATGCTGACCCCCGCCATTCCAAACTGGCTGACGGAGGACATCTGGAGCGGACTTCGGTTCGACGAAATGGTTTCCACAGCCCGCTACTGGATGGATTATCTGCAAAAGAACGAGCACCCCGACATTGTCGTGGGACTCTTCCACAGCGGCAAGGAAGGCGGAATCGTCACCGACGAATATGAGGAGGACGCCTCCATCCACGTGGCCAAGGACGTACCCGGCTTCGACCTGATTCTCTTTGGTCACGACCACACCCGCTACAATGAAACCATCATCAATTCAGCAGGCAAGCCAGTGCTTTGCCTCGACCCTGCCAACAACGCCATCACAGTTGCCGACGCTGCGTTTGAAGTGACCTTACGCAAGGAAAAAGTGATTGACAAGAAGGTAACGGGTCAATTGGTCAACGTTGTCGACGAACCTGTCGACGAGGCTTTCATGGAACACTTCAAGCCCCACATGGACAAGGTGAACAATTTCGTCAATCGGCAGATTGGAAAATTCAAGAACAGCATCTACACGCGCGACAGCTATTTCGGCAGTTCGGCCTTCAACGACTTCATTCTCAACCTTCAACTCCAGATTACGGGTGCCGACATCTCGTTCAACGCCCCTCTCAGCTTCGATGCCGTCATCAAGGAGGGTCCCGTCTATGTGAGCGACATGTTCAACCTCTACAAGTTTGAGAACCAGCTCTACGTGATGCGCCTCACGGGTGAAGAAATCCGCAAGCATCTCGAAATGAGCTACAACCTATGGGTGAACACCATGAAGTCGCCCGACGACCACCTGCTGCTACTGAGCGAGAACACTTTCGGCGACCAGCAGCGTCTGGGCTTCAAGAATTTCTCATTCAATTTCGACTCCGCTGCCGGCATCGACTACGAGGTCGACGTGACCAAGCCTGAAGGCCAGAAGGTGAAAATCCTCCGCATGTCGAACGGAGAGCCCTTCGATGAGAGCAAGTGGTACAAAGTTGCCATCAACAGCTATCGCGGCAACGGCGGCGGCGAGCTGCTCACTCGCGGTGCCGGCATACCTCGTGACAGCCTTGACAGCCGCATCATCTGGCGCAGCGAGCGCGACCAGCGCTACTACCTCATGCAAGAGATTGAGAAAGCCGGCATGATGGATCCCCAACCCAACAACAACTGGCGATTCGTTCCCGAGGAGTGGGTGAAGCCTGCTGCCGAACGCGACCGCAAAATCCTGTTCAAATAGAACAGGTCGCCCGTCTGTAATCCTTCAAGTGGGGCGAGGCTCAGTTCGCAATCATTTGTCGCCCAGTCCCCCGCCTCACTTCAAGACCTTCTGAAAGATTTCCACATTATTATATATAATAGCAGAACAAAATGGAATTCAGCACGAAAAAGCATTGGTACATCTTCTGCAAGTCCGACCTCATGCTTGAGAAAAACGCAGATGGTTCCTATGCTGTTCCCTATAGTTACGAACCGCCTGTTGCCGTGAAACCCTGGACAACAGTCCACCATGTCTGTGCTCCCGACGGCGAGTTGGTCGGTGCATTTGCGATCGACAGCCCGCTCATCGAAGAACAGTTTGAAATGTGCCCGCTCCGGCAGTCGTTCTACAAACTTCCATCAGCACAATACCTCACGGCCGGCAAGTGCCAGGAAATCCTTTATTGGGACTCCAACACGAAGTACTGCGGCGTGTGCGGCTCACCCATGAAACTGCACACCGACATTTCGAAGCGCTGCACCGAGTGCGGCAAAGAGGTATGGCCACAGCTGGCCACGGCCGTCATCGTTCTCATTCATCGTGGCGAGGAAATCCTCATGGTGAGGGCAAACAATTTCCGAGGCGACTTCTACGGCCTTGTTGCCGGATTTGTGGAGACCGGCGAGGCCCTTGAAGAAGCTGTCAGGAGAGAGGTTAGAGAGGAAACCGGCATAGAAATCACCAACATCCGCTATTTCTCGTCACAGCCCTGGCCCTACCCCAGCGGCCTTATGGTTGGCTTCACAGCCGACTATGTCAGCGGCGACATCCATCTGCAGCGCAGCGAGCTTTCCTCCGGAGGCTGGTTCAGGAAGGACAACCTGCCAAAACTGCCCGAAAAACTGAGCATTGCCCGCAAACTGATTGACGCCTGGCTTCAAGGATGAAGTCAGGCGCCTTTTCTTTCAGAGCACCTCGGTGCCCTTTCTTTCAAAGCTGACGGCTATTTCTTGCGGGCAGCCTTTTTCAGTTTCAAGGCAGGAATCTTCAGTTTCTGTCCAGCCTTCACTTCCTTGATTCCACCATTGACGGCCTCAACATAGCACTCCATGCCGGGACCCAGATAAGCCTTGCTGATGCTGGCCAGCGTCTGACCTTGGCGCACGGTAACCGTTTCGCTGACGCCCGTAATGACATAGGCACCAAGTCGGACACGCGGATCCTGATCATACTTCGACTGGGCAGCAGCCGGAGCTGCCTGCTTGGCAGCGGCGGCCTTTGCGGCCTGAGCCTTCCGAGCCTCCTCAGCCTTCTTCTTGATTTCGTCCTGACGTGCCTGTTCGGCCTTCTTGGCAGCAAGAATTTCCTTCTGGCGAATCTGCTCCTGACGAGCCTCCTCAACCTTGCGAGCCTGTTCCGCCTTTCTGACAGCCTCAGCGCGCTCCTCGTCAGCCAGCTTCTGCTGTTCGCGCAGTTCGTTCACCCGGCGCTCGTGCTCCTTCATCTGCTGGTCCATCTCCTTGCGTTTTTCAACACTGGGATCCTCTTTCTGAGGCCGTCCAGGTGCTGGAGCCACGCCAGTCTTGTGCACATTGGCGTTGAGCTGATCTTCCTGAATCTGGGCAACCAGACTCTCGATGCGCCTGTCGCGATCCTTCAGCTGCTTGCTCAGGAAGTAAGCGCCACACACAGCCAGCACCAGCATGCACAGCACGGTTGCGAGAAGTCCCTTCATCCACTTGTCCGTTTTGTCCAAGCGGGCTGACAATTCTTTGATTTTAAGGTCGTTTTCGATGGGATAACCATACTCGTCGAGCTTGGTCTCCTGGTCTTCATTGTTGATATTCATATCGTCTGATGATGTGTTAAATGTTTCTTCCACTTGCGGCTCGCTCTCTTCTTCAGCAACCTCGTCCGCAGTTGTTTCTGCGACTAGGGGTTCCTCCGTCGTCTCAGCAAGTTCTTCCGCCGGTTCGGTTTCTTCTACTTCCGGTTCAGATTCAGATTCCGGCTCAGATTCAACCACTTCTTCCGGCTCAGATTCAACCTCAACTTCCGGCTCAGATTCAACCTCAACTTCCGGCTCAGCAATTTCCACTTCCTCGGGTTCAAGAATCACGATGGCTTCTTCAGCTGCCGAAGTCTCTTCCGATTGCACTTCACTGCCCATATCGGCCAGAGCGACAATTGCCGGTTCCGGCACTTCGGTTTCCTGCTCAGTGGCGGGTTCGGCAGTCTCTTCTGCAATGGGGTCTTCGGCAGTTTCCTCCTCGAAGTTTCCTTCAGGAGTCACGACGTCCTCGTCCTCAACGAGTTCAATGATGGGTTCTCCCGCCGTTTCAGTTGAGTCCTCCTCTTCATTGGCAATTTCCTCGGTGAGTGCATATTTCTTGTCGATGGCATCGAAATCGACCCCATCATTGACCACCACTGTCTCGAACTGAGCAAACGGTTTGTTCACAAAATCGCGCATGCTTTGCTCAGGCGTGAAAGTGATTTTCTCACGTCCGTCGATCAGGATACGCTCACCCGTGTTCACGTTCACGCTTTCACGCGCGTTGACGCTGGTCACCTTGAACGAGCCCAAGCCCTTCACCTTCAGCGTCTTATCATAGTGCAAGCCATCGTTCATCACCTCGGCCATAGTGGCCAGGAACCGTTCGGCTGCACGCTGGCTGATGCCGTGCTTCCTTGCTAGCGACGCGGCTAATCTTGACAGTCTAATCATCGGCAACGTCTCCTTTCTTCAGTTTGTCCTTAATTGATGCGACGGGTTTGAAGTTCAGCACCAGCTTCGGCGGTACCAGCATGCGCTGGCCTGTCGACGGGTTGGTCATCGTTCGCTCCAACCGTTTCTTCACCTCGAAGGTTCCAAAACCGGGAATCATCACGGCCTCGCCCTCTTCGAAACAGTCCCCCAGGCCATCCACGACCGAGCGCATGAGCTTTTGCGTGTCCTGCTGTGTGTAGCCGGTCCGCTTGGCCAATTCTGCTATAAATTCCTTATTATTCATCTGCTCTAATTGTTTTGTCAAATCATTCTGCCTGGCCATAAAGGTCGAATTCGTCGCTGCCGGTGATCTTTACGTTATAGAACGAACCGACGCGAAGCCGCCTTGTGGCAGCAGGTATGAGCACCTCGGGGTCAACCTCGGGCGAGGAAAACTCAGTCCGGCCCACATAGTAATCACCTTCCCGACGGTCGATGACGGTTTTCAGCGTCAGCCCTACCTTCTCAGCCTGCAGTTCCTCGCTGATGCTTTGCTGCAGACGCATGAGGCGACTCAGGCGGGCTTCCTTCACCTCCTCGGGCACATCGTCCTTGTAGTGGATTCCGCTGTAGGTATCTTCCTCCTCGGAATAAGTGAAAGCTCCCATGCGTTCAAACCGTGCCCACTTCACAAACTCCATGAGTTCCTTAAAATCTTCTTCGGTTTCGCCCGGGAAGCCCACCATCAGCGTAGTGCGCAGATGGATGCCCGGCACGGCGGCCCGAATCTGCCTGATCAGCTCCATGGTCTCCTCCTTGGTCACGTTGCGGTGCATGCGCGTGAGCACGTTGTCAGAGATGTGCTGGAGCGCAATGTCGAGATAGTTGCAGACGTTGGGCTTTTCGCGCATCACGTCGAGCAACTCCATCGGGAACTGATTCGGGTAGGCATAGTGCAGCCGAATCCACTTGACCCCCTTGATGTCGGCCATTTCGCTGATGAGTTCAGCAATGTGGCGATGGCCGTCGATGTCGACGCCGTAATAAGTCAGCTCCTGGGCAATGACCTGAAACTCCTTCACACCCTCGGCAACCAGTTCACGCACTTCCCGCAGGATGTCCTCTTTCGGGCGACTCTTGTGCTTGCCTGTGGCAATGGGAATGGCGCAGTAGGCGCAATGGCGGTCGCAGCCTTCGCTGATTTTCAGATAGGCATAGTGGTGGGGCGTCGTGATGTGGCGCTTGCCGGCACATGATTCCACCTCGGCCTTGCCCAAATCGCGCAGCAGTTGCATATAGTCGAACTTTCCGTAGTAGCGGTCGACTTGGGGAATCTCGCGCTGCAGGTCGCTCAGGTAGCGCTGCGACAGGCACCCCATCACGTAGAGCTTGTTGATGCGGCCTTCTTCCTTGGCCTGGGCAAACTCCAGAATCGTGTTGATGCTTTCCTCCTTGGCGTCAGAGATGAAACCGCACGTGTTGATGACGACGATTTCGCCCTGCGGATTAGGTGCATCGTGCTTGCAGACGAAACCGTTGGCCTCGAACTGACGCATGAGCAATTCGCTGTCGACGAGGTTCTTCGAGCACCCCATCGTGATGATATCAACCTGACCTCGCTTCATTCTCCGAACAATGAGTCGACAAACTGGCGCTTGTTGAACAACTGCAGGTCGTTCATGCCTTCGCCCAGACCGATGTATTTCACGGGCACCTTCAATTCGTCGCTGATGCCGATTACCACACCACCCTTGGCCGTGCCGTCGAGCTTGGTGATGGCAAGCGACGTGATCTGAGTGACTGCAGCAAACTGCTTAGCCTGCTCGAAGGCGTTCTGGCCGGTACTTCCGTCGAGCACCAGCAGCACCTCGTCGGGAGCATCAGGCAGCACCTTCTTCATCACGTCCTTGATTTTCTTCAGCTCGTTCATCAGGCCCACCTTGTTGTGAAGGCGTCCGGCAGTGTCAATCAGCACCACGTCGGCACCATTGGCCTTGGCCGACTGAAGCGTGTCGAAGGCCACAGAGGCAGGATCGGCCCCCATCTGCTGTTTCACGACAGGCACTCCCACGCGCTCGCCCCAAATCACAATCTGCTCAACGGCAGCAGCACGGAACGTGTCGGCGGCACCCAGATAGACCTTCTTGCCGGCCTGCTTGAACTGGTAGGCAAGCTTACCGATGGTCGTGGTCTTGCCCACACCATTCACGCCTACAACCAGAATCACATAGGGCTTGTGGTCTTGGGGCAGCTCCCAGTCGTCGAGGTCGGCGGTGTTGTTCTCGGCCAGCAGCGATGCAATCTCCTCGCGAAGGATTTTGTTCAACTCGCTGGTGCCCACGTACTTATCGCGCTCGACCCTCTCTTCAATCCTGCGAATGATCTTCAGCGTTGTGTCAACGCCCACGTCGCTCGTGATCAGCACTTCCTCAAGATTGTCGAGCACGTCGTCGTCGACCTTCGACTTGCCGGCAATGGCACGTGTCAGTTTCCCAAACACGCTCTGCTTGGTTTTCTCGAGACCCTTGTCAAGCGTCTCCTTCTTTTCTTTATTAAAAAATCCAAATAGTCCCATATTACTTAATTTTCTGCAAAAATACAAAAAAAAACTACAACTAGCAAGAAAAAGCCTGAAACTTTATTTCTCGCCCATGCAAAAATCATGCAATGAGCAGTTCGAACGACAGGGCAACTTACAATCTGAAAGCGGCCGAAAACAGGAAAAATCCACCGCCATTTTGGCCTTCTCAGCCAGCAACTCCACTTTTTGAGCGAAAAACAGGCCTAAATGAGCAAAGCTAGAAACATGCTGACGCTCAGCTACTTGCATGCTTTCAGGCTCCAAGATGATTGCTCTTGCACTGTAAGAGCAATGCTTTTATCGTCTAAAAGCAATGCTCTTATCAACCGAAAGGCATGCTCTTAAGCGATAAAACGCATGCTTTGGGGCTCTAAAACCATGAAAAAACGAGGGAAACAGGTTGCTTTAGGCCGGAAAACCGTTAAAACCTGTTAAGAAAAAGGTCATTTCTGCCCTTTCCGTTTTCTAGATTGAGATTTTAAAATGTAAAGGAAAAATCAAAGAGAAATCGACTTTTCGGCGTGTTTTCGAAAAAGTGGTTACAAATTGAAAGCAGAAGAAAAAAAATCGTCCGTGCAACAAATTAGAGCGGCCGCCCTACAATATTAAAAAGGAATCTGCGTTATTTCAATTAGAAACAATGGAAGAAAAAGACGACAGATACTCCCACATATTAAAATACACGGGTATTTTTGGAGGCGTGCAAGGGCTTGGCATTCTGGTCGGGCTCGTGCGCACGAAGCTTGTGGCATGGTTGCTCGGACCGGAAGGCTATGGGCTGGTGGCGTTGTTCAACTCCACGATCAAGACCGTCAGCGACTCGACGAACCTTGGGTTGTCGATGAGTGCCGTCCACGAAATTTCAGATGCCTATGAGAAAAACGAAGGCCGACGGCTGGAACACTCGGTGAAACTGATTCGGTCGTGGAGCCTGCTGACGGCCTTGCTCGGCATGCTGGTGTGCCTGGTGATGAGTCCGTTGCTGAACAAGTGGACCTTCAACTGGGGCGACCACACCCTCCACTTCGTGCTCCTGTCGCCCGTTGTCGGCCTGATGGCCATCACTGGCGGCGAAATGGCCGTGCTGAAAGCCACTCGCCAGCTGCGCCAGCTGGCCGCCATCTCCATCTATGCCATGATTGGCTCGCTGCTCATCACCGTCCCCCTCTACTATTTCTGGCGCGAAGCCGCCATCGTTCCCTCGCTGTTTGCCGTTGCGTTGCTTCAGATGCTGCTGGCCATTGGCTACAGCTACCGGCTCTATCCGCTGCGCGTTTCGTTCAGCCGCAGCCTCCTGGGCGAAGGGCTGGGCATGGTGTGGCTGGGCATTGCGTTTGCCGTGGCAGGCATCATGGGAAGCGGTGCCGAACTGTTCATCCGCGCCTATCTGAACAATGCCGACTCGCTCGACGCCGTGGGACTCTACAGCTTCGGCTACATGATGACGATGACCTATGCCGGCATGGTGTTTTCGGCCATGGACACCGAGTATTTCCCCCGCCTCTCGGCCATTCCCGACCTTGGAAAGCGCTTCAACGACGCCGTGAACAGCCAAATTGAAGTGTGCCTGCTGCTCATCTCGCCCATGCTCGTGGCGTTCATGACGGGCCTGCCGATTCTCCTGCCGCTGCTCTCCAGTGGAAAATTCATTCCCATCCTGGGCATGATGCAGGTGATGGTGCTGGCCATATTCATGCGTGCCATCGAGTTTCCGCTGTCCTACATTCCACTGGCTCGCGGCGCCTCCTGGTCCTACATGCTCATGGAGGGCTGCTACGACGTGGCCATCGTCGTGTTCGTCATCTTCGGCTTCAGCCATTGGGGGCTCATCGGAACAGGCATCGCTGTCGTCCTGGCGGCGGTGTTCGACCTGCTCATTTTGTATTTCTACATGCACTGGCGATTCCATTACCACCTTTCAGCCAGCGTCATTCGCTATGTGGCGCTCCTGCTGCCCATCGTGCTGCTGTCCTACGCCACGACCTTCATCAGCAATCCTTGGCTCTACTGGGGTTCGGGCTTCGCGCTGTTTGTCCTGAGTGCCACCATCTCACTGAAAATCTTGCAGAAGAAAACCCACATCGTGGAGAATCTGCTCACGAAACTGAAGCAACTATGGCGAAAGTGACGGTACTGATTGCAGCCTATAATGCAGCCGACTATCTGGAGGAATGCCTGGAGTCGCTGCGATGCCAGACCATGGAGGATTTCCAGGCCATCTGCATCGACGATGCATCGACTGACGCCACATGGGACATCCTGAAAACCTATGCCGACAGGGACAAGCGCTTCGAAGCAATCCACATGAGCGAGAACCAGGGACAGGCACACGCACGGAACGAAGGGCTCGGCCGCGCGAAGGGCGACGTGACATGTTTTCTAGACAGCGACGACTTCCTGTCGCCCGATGCACTGGAGCAAGTGGTTGAGACGTTCGAAGAGCACGAAAAGACCGACTGCGTGCTGTTCCGACTGATGACTTGCAATGCCGACGGAACCCATCCTCAGAACTATCCGCAACAACCCTTTCAAAGCCTGAGCGGATATGATGCGTTCCGGAAAAGCCTGGACTGGTCGATTCATGGGGTCTATGCCGTGCGGACGACCATCCACCGGCGCTATCCCTATGACGAATCGGCACTGAGCTACAGCGACGACAACACCACCCGCCTGCACTATCTTGCATCGCGCGAAGTGCGCTCCTGCGGTGGAATCTACTATTACCGCCAACACCCGTCGTCCGTGACCCACCGCATCAGCATCAGGCGGTTCGACTATCTCAGAGCCAATGCAAGCATGCGCCAGCAACTGCTGCAACTGGACCTGCCCAAAGAAATTGTCGACGCCTACGAGAACCAGCGATGGCTGAACGTCGTAGGGCTCTACATGTTCTACTACCGCAACCGCAGCTCGCTCACAGCAGCCGAACGACGCTACGGCCTGAACGAAATCAAGAAGGCCTGGAAGAGCATCGAGACCCATCGCCTCACACCCAGAAACCGCTTCAAGCCAGGCTATGCACCACTGCATCCCTGCTGGCATCTGTTTCGCATTGAGGAGGAAATCTACTTCTTTCTGCGCACCATTTTCAGGAAAGAGAGAGAGGGTTCAGACACGAACACTTAAATTTTGTTAAACAGCAACAAATTCTTCGCGACTTCTCACACGTATTTCATAATTCTTTAGTACCTTTGCACCCGCTAAAGGCCGATATGGCTCAGTTGGTAGAGCAACGCATTCGTAATGCGTGGGTCGCCGGTTCGAGTCCGGCTATCGGCTCTGAAATGGTTAGCAGGAATGGGAAAAGGCGTCGGCCGACAATTCACCCACCCTCTAACCATTTTTAAAATCA
>ODAI013712266.1_pt1 | contig 15130 bp, 14 predicted proteins | sample 1539321 | NCBI WGS metagenome assembly ODAI01 (sample SAMN02144231, study PRJEB22623) | gut metagenome | biome: sheep rumen | host: Ovis aries | place: New Zealand
AAGACTGAGGGAAGAGAGACGTAAGCGAGTGAGTGGGACGACTCTAAGAGGAGGGTGGAATGCCCTTTTGAGAAATTGAGGGAGGACACTTACAAGGAAAAGAGACTGCGTATGAGCGAGATAGAACTGCATAAACTATTAGACACCTTCGAGCCAATCAGCCTGGAGGAAATGGATGCTGTGAAGTTGATGAACCGCGTGGATACGAAGTATATCGCGTCGAGGAGTCAGTTGGCAGACATTTTGCGTATGGCACAAAAGGACTATTTCGCCCAGCAGATAGATGGAAAGAGGATTACTCAGTACGATACGCTGTACTACGACACACCCGAGTTGAGCATGTATATCCGTCACCATGACAGACATTTGGTCCGCCAGAAAGTGCGAATCAGAACGTATGTAGATAGTGACGGTCTGACCTTTTTGGAGATAAAGAACAAGAACAACAAGGGTAAGACCAAGAAGAAGCGCATCGCAGTGAGTGACCAAGGGGTGTTGCTACATCCGGACGAGGAGGTGAGTGCCTTCATGACCAAACGTTGCTGGTACGAATGGCGGGAGTTGCTGCCGGAACTGCGTACCGCATTCAGCCGTATTACCCTGGTGAACAAAGGCAAAACCGAGCGTCTGACCATTGATCTGAATTTGGTTTGGAGCAACGTGCAGACGGGTATTGACAAGAGTTACGAGGACTTGGTCATTATTGAGTTGAAGCGAGACGGTAACACGTATTCGCCCATGTTGCGGATAATGAACGAACTGCGAATCAAACCGATGAAGATCAGCAAATACTGCGTAGGGACCGCATTGACCAACGAGAGCGTGAAGCGTAACCGCTTCAAGGCCAAGATACGCAAGATAGAACGAATAACAAATCATACAACGATATGAAACGACTTATCACATTATTTCTGCTGACGGGACTACTGATTGTTCCCGCCGGTGCACAAAATTCGTTTGCCCAGGAGCAAGACGTTCAGCCCGTGACGGAAGAGTTGGGCAACGAGCAGTTTCCCGCCTTTGACCAAACCATCGCGGACGAATATGCGGTGCTGGAAGTGCCATCCTTCATGGGTGCCGCCATCTACGACCACAACGGGGTGATGAACCTGCTGATACGGTTCTTATTCAACCTACTAATGAGTTGGTTGGTTATTCATTTCTGTTATTTCAGAAAATCGAACAGGAAAGACTGGTACTTGACGTTTATCTTGTTCTCGAGCGCGATGTTCCTGCTGATTTTCTTGATGGAGAGTATCAAGTTAGAGGTAGGGTTCATATTTGGTCTGTTTGCCATTTTCGGCATGATCAGGTACCGGACCGAGGCAGTACCTGTGCGTGAGATGACCTATTTGTTCATTATTATCGCGATGTCGTTGATGAACGGTCTGTCCATGACAGCGTCCATCACGGAGTTGGTGCTTGCGAATCTGCTGATAGTAGGCCTTTGCTTCGGGATGGAGGCCGTGATGGGAAGGCGGGTCATCACCGCCAAACTAATCCTGTACGACAAGATTGACCTGATTACTCCGTCCAAGCGTGAGGAGTTGAAAGCCGACCTTGCCCAACGTACGGGCATTGAGGAGATTGAAGATGTGGAGGTGGGTCATATCGACTACCTGCGTGATGTGGCGTACGTAAAGGTGTACTATCCCCTGAAACATGGTGAGAAAGACACTATCAATGATCAAGTTAAGCCGAAAGCATAAAAAGATGAAAAGAGAATTGTTTATCGTTCTTGTAGCATTGCTGAGCCTGCAAGCAAGGGCATACGAACTGAGCAGTGATGCGGATACCTCGGACAAGAAAACCCACATGGTGGAGATGCGTCAGTCCGCCGCAGTGAGTTTGCCTTTTGCCGAGAAGTGGGACGTCATGTTAAGTGAGGAAATCCGCGAGGTGCTGTACGATTCGAATCAGTCGCCTACAGCTTATTTTTCAAAGAGTTATACATCGGCGGCACTGGGTTGGAAATTTTTTTCGTACACGGATACATACAATAATTACAAGTACGGGCTGAAGCTGCAGGCGGGTTATACGCTGCGATATTTGCACCAAAAACTGTATTCCAACGGTGTAAAACAGGGTCCGGAGGAGTTCTTGAGACACCGTCCGTACGCAGTATTAATCGGGAGTGCCAATTTCGGTTTGGTGAAACTGACGTTGCGAGAGCGTTTTTTGGCGGACTGCCGCGCGGACTCGGTGAATGTATTGGAGAAGCCCAAATGCAACATGGAACTGCGTCACAGGCTGACTGCGGACTTCAATCTGCCAGGTAAGACGTACAAACCATTCACTTATATTGAGTTTGCGAACACGCTAAACCAACCGTCATGCTACAATGCGAGCGGAGTGCAGTTGTATGGCGGACAATATCTGTGCGCGGTGCGTGCAAAGGTGGGTCTGAGGTGGAACATAGACAAGAAGAACCAACTGACTTTTGCGTACTCGTTCCATTTCTCCCAACAAAGGGAGGTGAATATCACGCGTAAGTCGCAAGAGATTAACCGCCTATACATGGACCAAACGTACAAACACGTGGTTACGGTCAGTTACGAGTTCAACAACAAATGACGTTAGGCCGTTCGCTAATCACCCGCTAATCACCCGCTGGTGGTTGCATGGGGAAATGCGCTTTACACGGATGGTGTAGCGGGGGGAAAGAGTCCCATTTCGGTTGCCTTTTGGAGCATGAAAGCGCGAGCGGGTTCGTATTCGTTGGGAATGACGCCGTCGAGGATAGCATCCTTGATGGCGTCTTTTAGGATACCGACATTGCGACATGGGCTGAGGTGAAGCGTCTCCATAATCTCCTCGCCGCGCACGGGTGGTTGGAAATTGCGGATACGATCGCGCTCTTCGAGTTCGACCATTTTATGTTTAACGAGTTCGAAATTCGCTTTGTACCGACGCACTTTCTCCTCGTTTTTAGAGGTGATGTCGGCGTTACAAAGAATCATGAGTTCGTCCACATCGTCCCCTGCTTCGAAGAGGAGACGTCGAACGGCGGAGTCGGTGACAGTATCCTCAATGAGTGCAATGGGACGCATGTGTAAATCAACGAGTTTGCGGACATAGTCCATCTTCTCGTTCTGGGGGAGTTTCATGCGGCTAAAAATACGTGGCACCATTCGTGCGCCGAGGTAGTTGTGGTTGTGAAAAGTCCACCCCGTGCCATCCTCCCATTTTTTTGACTGCGGTTTGCCGATATCATGCAGGAGTGCCGCCCACCTGAGCCAAAGGACATGGTCAGGCCGGACGACAGAATTATCGGATGCCGCCGCCACATTATCGAGGACTTGTAACGTGTGATAAAAAATATCCTTATGCCCTCGCCCGTCCTTGGTTTCGACCCCTTTGAGTGCCACGAGTTCGGGAAAAATGATTTGCAGGAGTCCCGCTTTGTCGAGGAGCTTCCACCCGATGGAGGGTTGGGGAGAAAGCATTATCTTGTTGAGTTCGTCAGCGATGCGCTCCTTGGTGATGATACGAATCCTTTCGGCATTGCGTTGAATTGCCTCGAAAGTGGTGATATTAAGGGAGAAGCGCAATTGGCATGCGAAACGAATCGCCCTCATCATGCGGAGTGGGTCGTCATCGAAGGTGATTTGTGGGTCGAGGGGAGTACGTATGATGCCGGCATTAAGGTCCTGAACTCCGTGGAATGGGTCGAGTAGTTCGCCATATCGGGTACTATTGAGGCAGATAGCCAAAGCATTGATAGTGAAGTCCCTGCGGTTTTGGTCATCCTGAAGCGTACCATCTTCGACGATAGGGTTCCGACTATCGTGCCGGTACGACTCACGTCGCGCGCCAACGAACTCCAACTCGAGTTCACCGCGCTTGACCTGTGCCGTTCCATAGTTTTTGAAGACACTGAGGTGCGAACCCCGAATGCGTTTGTGCACCGCTTGTGCGAGAGCGATTCCGGATCCGACAGCAACAATATCAATATCTTTGGAGGGTCTGTTGAGCAGTAGATCGCGCACCCATCCTCCAATCACGTAACACTCCACCCCCATTCTGTCAGCTTCTTCGCCAATGAGGTGGAGGGTTTTATCATCCAATTTCGGGTCTAAAATAGACATCTTTTTTCACTTTTTTTCAAAATCGAGTGCAAAGTTACAAAAAAAAAATGACATTTGGCACAAAATATGCATAAAACCTTGCATATTTCAAAAAAAAGACGTAAATTTGCAGGCTGAAAGATGAAAAAGAAGTTATTTTTGATACTGGCGACGACCTTTTTGGCGATGCAGATACATGCCAACGAGGGAGCATCTTTGCAGATACCGGCGGAGATCAGTCCGTCGGGTGACACCATCGGGCTTGCATTTCTGCACGATGTATACATATATCCGAAGATGCGTTTCAAGAACAAGAAGCAGGAACGTTTCTACTGGCGGACGGTTCGCGACGTGAAGAAGACCCTACCCTATGCGAAGATATTGGCAAAAGAGATGGAGAAGACGAATGAGTTGATGCAAAACATGAGTCGCAGACAGAAACGCAAGTTCTGGAAGCAGTATGAGAAATTGCTTTTTCAGCGCTATGAGGGCAGTTTTCGGGACATGACCGCTTCGCAGGGGCAGATGTTGATGAAACTGATAGACCGTGAGTCGGGCGAGACGTCGTATGATGTGATACAAATGTACAAGGGAACGCTTGCAGCGAATTTCTGGCAAGGTCTGGCGAAAATGTTCGGTAATGACCTGAAGGCGGAATATGACGGCTCGGACAAAGACAAAATGACCGAAAGGATAATTTTGTTAGTAGAGGCGGGGCAGTTGTGAGAGTTGAGAGTAGTTGAAAGTTGATAGTTGAGAGTTGAGAGTAGTTGAAAGTTGATAGTTGATAGTTGATAGTTGATAGTAGTTGAGAGTTGAAAGTTGAGAGTTTATTAATAAATATAATGAAAAGAGTAGTTTTTTTGGTCGTATTGACGATATGTGGCGTGGCAGGATTGCAGGCGCAGCAAATGTTAACTGCATTCCCCGGGGCGGAAGGATACGGTAAGTTTGTGACCGGCGGTCGCGGCGGGAATGTGTACTATGTAACTCGTTTGGACGACTGCACCGATAATAATCTGGTGGAAGGGACTTTGCGGTGGGCACTACGCAGCGGTGACGACACGCCCAGGACGGTGTTGTTCGGCGTATGCGGTACCATTTACCTGACAAGTACGCTCAAGTTGCAACACCCTAACGTAACCATTGCCGGTCAGACCGCACCTGGTGGAGGTATCTGTATAGCAGGATACAACTTGTACGTATGCAAACCGAACGTGATTATCCGACACATACGTTTCCGCGCCGGCGATATACCCACCAAGAGTTGTCCTGCATTGGACATGGAGAATACGAAGAACGTGATTATCGACCACTGCTCGTTTACTTGGTCGATGGAGGAGTGCGTCACCGCGTATGACACTGATTCGACGACTATCCAGTGGTCAATCATAGGCGAAGGACTGTATAACAGCAAGAACAAAAAAGGCAGCCGCGCGTACGCCACGCAGTGGGGAGGCGAGCATAGCACCATGCACCACTGCCTGATTACCAATTGTCTGAACCGCACTCCGCGTTTTAACGGTGTTCGCGATGATGCCCAGTTGGACAAAGGGAACCACTACCATGACGCATTTGTGGATAGTGAGTTTGCCAACAACGTGATTTTCAATTGGGGCAAGCCCAACTCGCTGTATGGCGGCGAGAACGACACGGCAGTAAACAAAGACGCATTCGGCAATGCTATCGGTTACGATCATATCTACATGGTAAACAACTATTTTCGTGCAGGTCCAGCGACACTTGCCGCCAAATTGTCGAGTCGCTATTTTGTGCAGGGCAGCAAAGACAAAGACTACGGACGTTGGTATCTGTCGGGAAACAAATTTGAGACAGGAAACAAGTTCAACCACACGTCATCCATTTGGTCTGACGCAGAATTGACCCATGTGAATGACAGTAACCTATATGGTTTCACGGAGGGTAAATCCGCCAGGGCATTCAACTTGGACGGACGCAGTGCCAATCAAGACACCTATGACCGTTATGTATTGTTGGAGCAATATGCGTCGTCGCAACTGAATATACAGAGTGCAGATGAAGCCTATGCCAGTGTATGCTCCGAAGCGGGTGCTCAACTGCCACGATTGGACGAAGAGGACGCGCGTCTGCTGAGTGAGGCTGCGGGAAGAATGGATCCGCAGTTTGTGGGTAGCACAGATGCTACCAAGACAGGTATTATTGACTCGCAGGAAGACATCACTTTCAGCCGCGTGGACACGTTTATGGTAGCGGGGGTAGTCATCACCTCTTATCCCTATTTGGGCATGACAGAGGGTGACACGTTGGCCGTGGACAGTGACCGGGACGGCATGCCCGACGCATGGGAGGTGGCGCATGGATTGAACCCGAGTGATGCCTCTGACGGCAACCTGTGCACACTATCGGCGCTGAATGCGGGGTACACCAATCTGGAGTTTTTCCTGAACGGCGGTGACGGAGAATTGAGTGCGCCCATACCAGAGGGTCGCCCCGTGCCGGAGGTGAAGACCGGCTTGAAATTGGTAAAAGAAGAGGAAACGAAAGGTTATGTACTTGACAATGGCGTTCTGTATATAGAGAAAGACGGCGGGAAATACACCCTAAGCGGACAGAGCGTGCATTAAGGCAGCGTAAGAGCACCTCAGTAATGCATAGTTTTGTTCGGGAAAAAGGAGCGTTTATAACAGAAAATAGGGTAAAAGTAAAAATATTTACATTTTTCGTGGAAAAAGTTTGGTCATGTCAAAAAAAAGCAGTAACTTTGCAGGCTTTTTCGTCGGAAGATGCTCGTTGATAAAAAAAATCGCGTGCGATTCGAGACAACATGCTCTTCCTCCTCTCCGATTAAGTCGACATGTTTTAATCGGGTTATAAGCAAAATTAAGTATTACGAGATAATAACACCGCCCGAAGGGGCTAAAAGAGAAGAAAAATGAAAAGAACATTTCAACCATCGCAACGCAAAAGACGTAACAAGCACGGTTTCCGTGAAAGAATGATGACCGCAAATGGTCGCCGTGTACTGGCAGCACGCCGTGCAAAAGGCCGCAAGAAATTGACGGTATCTGACGAAGGGCGTCATAAATATTCGTTCTAAATTGAGATAAGTAGCCGCAAGGTCACTTGTTTAGGACATATTTCACCACAGGGAAAAGAGGCTTCGTCTCCTTTCCCTTGTTTTGCTTACGCGTTCGGCAATGAGATCGCACAGACTGAGCCCCTCAGGGCTCATTAAAGCGACTCATGCCTCCGCTTCCCCCAACACAAACACACTATTGGTTAGTGGTGGGGACCCCAAAAAAACAAGTTGGCAATGAGATCGCACAGACTGAGCCTTACGGGGCTCATTAAAGTGACTCATGCCTCCGCTTCCCCCAACACAAACACTTCGTTGGTTTGCGTCGGGGACTAAATGAAACTAAACATAAAGAATTATGCAAGCAACAAGACAACAGAAAATAGCGCGACTGATGCAGAAAGACCTTGGTGACATCTTTGTACGCTACGCGAAGAGGATAGGTAACAACCTGCTTATTTCGGTAAGTGAAGTACGGATTTCGCCGGACCTGAGTATCTCGCATGTGTACCTTAGTATATTCCCGTCTGCGCGCGCGGGAGAGATACTGAACAAGATAGAAGAGGATAGTCACAGTATCCGATTCGAGTTGGGTAACTTGGAACACAACCAACTGCGAATCATCCCGGAACTGAACTTCCATATCGACACCACCTTGGACCGAATGGAAGCCATCGATCAGTTGTTGGGAAAATAAACCATGGGATACCCATGAGAAATAAGGAGCAAGGAGCAAAGGGCAAGGAATAAGTATAGAGATTGAAAGTAGAATGGAAAATAGCGTGGCGGTATCTCTTTTCGAAGAAGAGTCATAACGCAATAAACATCGTTTCGGGTGTGAGTGCAGCCGGAGTGATGGTGGCGACAGCTGCGCTAATCTGCGTACTGTCGGTGATGAATGGTTTCAGCAAGGTGGTGGAACAGATGTTTTCCCAATTTGATGCCGAACTGCGTATAGAGCCAGCAGCGGGCAAGTACTTTCGCTTGGACAGTCCGGAGATGGCAGCCGTACAACAAATGCAGGAAGTGAGTATCTTTTCTCCGACAATAGAAGAGACCGCCCTTGTACAATATAATGATCACCAAGTGCCTGCTCAACTGAAGGGTGTAAGTGACCAGTTTCAGGCATTGACTCGCATTGACTCGATTATCTACGATGGTTTCTACTCGGTATATGATGGCGCATTCGAGCGCTGCGTGCTTGGTCGTGGATTGGCGGCACAGATAGGTATCAATCCGCATTTTGTGGGTGGGATGAAGGTGTATGCTCCCAAACGTCGCGGACAAATCAACATGATGCGCCCAGACCAGTCGCTGAACCACGCCTCTACGTTTATTGCGGGTACGTTTGCCGTGGATCAGGTGCAGTACGATGACAGACTGATGATTGTCTCCCTACCCTTTGCGCGGGAGTTGTTTGACTATTCGGAACAAGAAGCGACTGCCGTGGAGCTGGGCTTAAGCGAAGGCACTAATGTAAAGAAGGTCAAGAAACAGATTAGACAAGTACTGGGTACGGAATACTTGGTGTTAGACCGTTACGAGCAACAGGCCGACTTTTTCCGTATATCAAAGGTGGAGAAAATGCTGACCTTGCTGCTACTCATGTTCATACTGCTGATTGCGACGTTCAACATCATTGGATCGCTGTCGATGCTGATGATAGACAAACAAGAAGACAGCCGTACGTTAGGGACCTTGGGTGCAACCCGGGGAATGCTTCGCCGCATCTTCCTTTACGAGGGCTGGCTGATTTCGACGTTAGGAGCAGGAGTCGGTATGATAATGGGACTGAGTATTTGCCTTGTGCAAGAACATTTCGGCATTTTAAAGTTAGGAAACGGGACGGACTATGTGTTGTCGGCGTACCCTGTACAAGTGCAAGCGTCAGATGTTGTGTTGGTCGCTGCAATTGTATTGGTTATCGGTTACCTGAGTGCATATATACCCACCCGCCAAATAGAGAAACAATCATGAAACAAAGACTACTGTCCAACATACGCTCCATCAAGGGGGTTATGAATTGCAAGAGTACTATTATGCGGTTTCTGCTCTGTTTGAACGCCGTGGTACTCTTTTCCTGCCGTCCGGCACCCGTTCCGTCCAAGCCCAATATCATAGAGTTCAATTACGCCGAGGTGACCCGTTATGGCGCACAGTATGCCGAGCAGGGTATAGAGAGCAATGTGTATATGCTGGATTTATACACCCCAGGACTGACACTTAACAAAGAGGGTATAATAGAAGGCACGGGTTATAACTTATGCTTCTCGGATGTGTTCACCCTATCCACAGACACGCACATACAGACAGGTGTGGAGTACACAGCGGACTCGACAGGTCGTGCGGACACGTTCCTGCCCGGGCAAGACTTCGATGGCAATATTAATGGTGCGTACCTATTGGAGATACAAGACGGGAAAGTGACCGCCATCACACTATATGACCGAGGTGCATTTCGTATTTGTCCGACGGGTGACACCACAGAGATTCACTTGTTTTATGGGAAAATGCCTTTCAATGGCATATTATACGCTCCCCTCACCTACAAACGTCCATTGTGACCAATAGTCTATTTAGAGAATATCACACGTACCTGAAATTGGAGAAATCGCTCTCCAATAACAGTGTTTTGGCGTATGAACAAGACTTGCAAAAACTGAGTTCGTACTGTCAGGAGCATGGTATAGATCCCGTGAAGGCAACCTTTGACGACTTGCAAGCCTTTGCATACGACACTTTTGGTCAAGAGAACACCAACACCCGCACGCAGTCGCGTATTTTGTCCGGCATTCACTCGTTTTACCGTTTTCTGCTATATAACCATTATATTGACAGTGACCCTTCGGAGTTGCTGCAAATGCCCAAGATGGACAAACGTATTCCTGTGGTGTTAAGTGTGGAGGAAATAGACGCTCTGACCGAGTCGATAGACATGAGTAAGGCAGAGGGGCACCGCAACCGCGCTATTATTGAGATGCTGTACGGTTCGGGGCTGCGGGTGAGTGAACTGGTCAACCTGAAGTTGTCGAACATGTACAAAGAGGAAGCGTATATGCTGATAGAGGGTAAGGGCAGCAAGCAACGACTGGTGCCCATCTCTCCTGTGGCGTTGGAGCAGTTTGATTACTGGATGAGAGACAGGAGCAAACTGACCATCCAACCAGGTCAGGAAGACTATGCTTTTCTGAACCGGCGTGGACATCAACTGACCCGCGCCATGATTTTCACCATGCTGCGTGAGTTGTGTGCGAAGGCCGGCATACAGAAAACTATCTCTCCTCACACCCTGCGTCACTCGTTTGCGACCCACCTGCTACAGAACGGCGCTGATCTGCGTATCATTCAGCAGTTGTTGGGACATGAAGATATTACGACTACGGAAATATATACGCACGTGAGTGTGGCGGACTTGCGTGACGCGGTTCTGAAGTATCACCCCGCCAACAGAAAAGCCGATGCGGAATAAACGTAACATATTTGTTTGCCTGCTGTTTTTGCTGCTGGGCGTGCATGCGGTTGCGATGGAGACGCGCATTATCGGTGAGGTTCTTTCCGCTGAGACAGCCGAGCCGATTGCGAATGTGTCGGTCTATTTCAAGGGGACGAAAGTAGGGACTACGTCCAACGAAAACGGCACTTTCTACCTGCATGTAGATTTGGGTGGCAGTGCGACACTGGTAGTATCGTCCATTGGCTACAAAACGCAACGTTTCACTATCGAGCCGGGTCAAGACGTGGGTATGACTGTAGTGTTGGAAGAACGCCACCACCGCTTGTCGGAGTTGGAGGTGCTACCCGGCGCCAATCCTGCGCTACCATTGATGGACTCTGTTCGCGCCCACCGCGAGAAGAACGCCCCCAGAGAAGGGAGTTACCAAGGAAAGAGCGAGCAGGAGTATTTCCTTTCGCATATAACAGGCAAGACCCTAAAGCGGCGACTATGGAAATCGCTGCAGAGCGGCATGGTGATGCAAGAAGATAGCAGTTATATACTACCCATGCCCGTATCCGTCCTATCCACACTGAGCATACCCGTGCCTGAACACATGGATTTCTACTCGCCCACTATTCCTTTCGGGAGCCTGTCGTTTTTGTCCCCCACCGCCGTTTCCGCCCCCGCGTACTACCAGTATTTCCTGATAGATTCGATAGAGTCGCCCAAGAGTTATATTGTCGATTTCCGTCCGAAGAACAGTTTTGACCCTCTGTTCACCGGCTCGTTAATTATTGACTCTGCCACCTTTGCCATCCAAGACGTAAAAGCGTCCATTCCCAAAGAGGCGAACGTCAATTACTTGTCGTCACTTCACTACAACGGCAAATACAACCTGTCTTCAGCAGGTAACCAATTGACAGACGAGCACCTGACGGCAGTCATGGATATAGCAGTGAAAACGGATAGCAGCCATATTTTCCCTGCTTTGGTTACCCGCCAACACTACAGCGCGACCACCGCTCTGCCCGAGGAAGATGATACGTTGGCGATTCCCCAAAACAAGCCCCTTAGTCCGGTGCTCGCCAACAGCGGCTTGCAGCAACCAGACACGAACGACTTGTGGTTATTCCGCGTAGCGTCATGGTTGGGGTACATAGTGCATACCGGCTATATACCGACGGGAACGCCTATAGACGTGGGTAATATACAAGAGATTATTCAACTGAACCGATACGAAAAACTGCACTTGGGTCTGCCGTTCAGGACCAATGAGAAGTTGCTGAAATACGCGTCGTTTGAGGGCTATGTAGGGTATGGTTTTCGTGATCGAGGAGTTAAATACAAGGTACAGGCGCAAGTGATACTGCCCACAGAAAGGAGACATATCCTCGGTGTATATTATTGGGACCATTATGCGTACTCGGAGGTGTCCGCCTTTGACGAACTAATGCGTGAGAACAGTTGGGTTTATGGTAACATGCAGTTTATGACTTACCTACTTTCGGACGTATTCTACAAGAACAGTCATGCCCAAACGACCGCCACCCGCAAACGCGAGTTCCGCGTGTGGTCAGAGAATGACTGGTGCAGCAGCCAAGGCGCCCGTCCGGCAGTGGAGACGCGGTGGGCTATCAATATAGCGCGTACGGGTGTGGGCGATGCGAGCGACTACCACTATTATGACATGCCGTCTTTCCATCACAGTTCGTTTGCGACGACCGTACGTATGGGTTGGAAAGAGCGAACCGTGGATATCTACACAACAAGGAAACACTTGTATTCAGACTATCCAACGGTATATTTAGGCGCAGAGTTGGGTTCGTGGAGGTTAGAAGAGGAAAAGCACTACCACATGTACGGCAACCTGAACGTAATGATAAGGCAGACCGCATCGTTAGGAATGGGTGGTACATTAGCCTATACGTTGCGAGCGGGAATCACCCTGGGTGCAGTCCCCTACCCGCTGTTGAACATAGCCAACGGTAACCAATCATACACCTTTGCGCAGGAACGTTTCACACTAATGAACAACAACCAGTTTGCCTCGGACAAGTATATCCAACTGCATGTAAACTGGAACGGTCAGGGAATCCTGTTCAACCGTATTCCAGGCGTACGCTATCTGCGTCTGAGAGAATTGGCGGAGATGAAAGTAGCCTATGGCGGCATGTCGGAAGAGAACCGCCGGTTGAATACCCTGTTGGGCGGCGGCGCAGTGAGCACTCTGCACATTCCATACGTGGAGGTGGGTGTGGGTATTGGTAATATTCTGCGTTTTGGTGAGGTGTACTCGGTATGGCGTTTGACATCGGCGAGTGACGGAGTGACTCCGCGCTGGGCCGTGCGTTTTCGCTTCAATTTAGGGATGTAATTTCACTATCTTTTGCTAAAATCATAAAAAAAAGCGCAAATATGAACGTATTTTGTGCTTTTTTTTGTGTATTTCAGAAAAAAGTTGTAACTTTGCAGTCGCTTTCGTTAGAAGATTGCCGTTTGATTGTTCTTTCCTCTCTCATCTCCGGGTCGGAGAACCGATACGTGTAGAGGTGAGTACTGCAGAATAGATTAAGAATGCCCTAAGTTGAATAAAAGAAAAAGAAGACAATGACAGAAGACAAAAATATTCCCTTGCTTGATTGTCCGAAGGACTACTTGATAGGTGATGCCAGTGGCAAGATAATGAATGAATACGGCAGGTTTCCCTGCAAGATCAAGTGCGGCGTATATGCCTTGATGGTTCGCGGTGAGGCTCGCGCTACAATTAATATCACGAAATACCATTTCCAAGAGAATGATTTGCTACTATTAGAGCCGGGTTCATTCCTGCTGATTCATGAGTTCTCGGAGGACGCATTGGTTTATTATATTCTGTTCTCGTCATCGTTTTTGGAGAAGAACACGTTCTCGATGCGGATGAGCATCTCGTCACTACAGAGTCAACAGCCCTTACTGCACCTGCAGCCAGATGTAGCAGCCGTGACGGCACATTTCCTTGACACGCTGGTTGAGGCGAGCAACTGCCAGCCCTCTATGTTGAGTACGCCCAAGATGATACACGTATTCAATCTGTTCCAGACCGCCTACACCGAACTGGCACATGACACATTGCAGACAGAGACTCGTCCATTGGACAGGAAAAACGAGATATTCCAAGAGTACTGCCAGTTGGTGATGAAGCACTACCACGAGTGGCATCATGTGTCGCAATACGCGGATGCCATGCGGCTGACTCTGCCTCACCTGAGTTCCACCATCAAGCAGGTGGCTCAGAAGACAGCAGGTGACCTGATAATAGAGGCCATTCTGACCGATGCCAAGGCTCAGTTGCGTCTAACCACATTGCAGATAAAAGAGATTGCCATCTCGTTAGGCTTTGAGAATGTGGCGTTCTTCAACCGTTTCTTCAAGAGCCATACCGGTCTGACCCCGAAAGCGTACCGGTTAGCCTCGCTGTAACGCCATGAAACGTGTATCCGGGAAGACGATATTCAACATCCTGTTGGTGGTGGCAGCGTATGCCTATCTGATTTACACTTTTATTACATTTGAGAACTATCCGGCACTGATAGCACATTTCCGCCATGCAGGCTGGAAACAATTCGGAGCGCTTGCTGTGGCTGCGGGGTTGATTCCGGTGAATTTTCTGTGTGAAGCAATCAAGTGGAAGTTTCTGCTTCGCAAACTGGAGCCCATGAGCATAAGAGAGGCGCAGCGTCAGGTGTACTACGGTTTTGTAGGCGCCATGCTGACACCGGAGCGGTTAGGCGACTATCCGACGCGTGTGACCCGCATTGCAGATAAAAACAAGTGGCTCCCGGCTATTGCGTTGGGTTTTGTAGGTTCGATGGGACTATCCACAGTGAACATGTCAGGAGGTCTGCTGTCGTTGCTGTTTTCAGGATTGGAGGTAGGTGGAGAGAACAAGGATAAAGTACTGGTAGTGTCCATTGCGCTACTGGTGTTTTTTGTAGGAGTAGTGCTGCTGTTGCCAGCGTGGGCAAGAAGGAAAGAGACGAGTGTGAAGGGAAATATAGAGGGGGAGAAGTGGTGGCAGAAAATGCTGTTTATAATGAAAGATTTCGCAGCATGGGAGTTCCCCGCAGTGATTGGTATCTCGCTGCTACGGTATGTGGTGTACTGTGCACAGTTACTGCTGGTATTGATATTCTGCGGAGTGAACCTAACTATGGCCCAGTATTTGACCATTATTCCAATACATTATTTGTTTGTGACAGTAGTGCCGACCGTGCCGGTGGCAGACGCAGCGGTAAGGGGAAGCGTGGGTGTGCTGATTTTCGGGGCGATGACCAGCAACACTGCGGGTGTAGCCATTGCCGCTATCGTGCTGTGGGTGCTGAACACTATTATCCCTTGTATCATAGGGACGCTGGTAAAACCGAACCAGGCAGAATAACCGCAGGTTGTTCGATAATATCCTAATAATATCCTAATAATATCCTAATAATAGCATAATAATAACATAATAATATCATAATAATATCATAATAATATCCTAATAATAACATAATAATATCATAATAATAACATAATAATATCATAATAATA
>ODAI010790866.1_pt1 | contig 15129 bp, 15 predicted proteins | sample 1539321 | NCBI WGS metagenome assembly ODAI01 (sample SAMN02144231, study PRJEB22623) | gut metagenome | biome: sheep rumen | host: Ovis aries | place: New Zealand
GTATTCCCTATTTCGTTTCGATACAATGGTTAGAAATATTTCATAAAAAGGCAGGTGTAGTAATATGGTCATCCGTTTCGCTAAAGAAGACGAACTGGAGAGGATCAACGTGCTTCGTAAGCAGGTCAATGATCTTCATGTTGAAGGAAAACCGGACGTGTTTAAACCGGGATTTAATGAGGAACTTCAGAACTATGTCTACTACATCTTCAAAGATCCCGAGCAGAAGATCGTCGTCGCGGATAAGGATGGCGAGATCTGCGGATTTGCGATCCTCCATCACATCTATAAGCCGGAAAATCCCTTCATGAAGGTCCGTGATTTTCTCGATATCGATGAATTCTGTGTCGATGAGAAACATAGAAGAGAAGGGATTGCCACGGCTCTGGTCGAGTTCATCAAGAACTTTGCAAAGGAACAGGGATACCATCGTCTGGAACTCAATATGTGGGAATTTAATCAGGACGCGCTGGCTTTTTACGAGGCGGCCGGTTTCGAAACTTTCCGAAGATATATGGAAATGTTCATCTGAACAGAACCGCAACAGGGAGGATAGAATATGAAACAGGTCATACACATTTTCGGCGCCTCCGGCGCAGGAACCTCCACTTTAGGAAAGAAGATCTGCGAGGAACTTGGTTTTTTCTTCATGGATACCGACGATTATTTCTGGGAGCCGACCGATCCGAAATATACAGTGAAGCGAAGCATTGAAGAACGCCTCCGTCTCATGAAAGAAGATATCGAAAAGCACGATCAGATCGTGATCTCCGGTTCTCTCGTGGACTGGGGAGATGAACTGATCCCGCTCTTTACACTGGCGATCCGCCTGGTGACGGACACGGATGTCAGAATCGAGAGACTTCGCAAGAGAGAGAAAGCGAAGCACGACGAGTGGCAGAAACTTCTTTCGTGCAAGCGGATCGTGATGGATGGTGCCGGTGACCTCGATGCGAATTTTCAATGCGTGAAGCGCGAGCTCGACCGTAAAGAAAGCGCTCCGGTGATGCCTTATTACCGGGTCCACACATCAGATATTGCATACATGACGCAGCAGCCTCGGGGGATCTTCACCGCGGTATGGAAACTCGTGGAAAATAAGACTCTCACGGAAGAGGAAGAGAAGGAATACTGGAAGAACAGAGAATATTTCGAGGAAGTCCTTCCGGTTCCGCCGTTTTACGAGCAGGGCAATCCCGATAACGCGACCACCTGGTTCAAGAACGCAGAAGCTGGAAACGACATCTGGAAGCAGATGGCTTTCTACCGCGATATGTGTAAGAAGTATGGTGTCCGGCTGTATCTTTCCGAGTGCGAAGAGCTTCCCGGAGAACTGGTCTATGAAGATGCTTTTCAGATCGGCATCAAGAATACCAGGCCGGATCTTACGGTCGTGACACAGGTGCTGAAGTAAAGGGTTTATTGATATACTTTTGTAAGACACATAATGATGCATAGGGAGGCGTCAATGAACAAGATACGCGCTGTTTTTACTGACCTTGATGGAACAGTTCTCCGGAACGATAAAACGATCTCCGACAGAACCATGAATGCGATCCGGTCTTTCCGGGAAAAAGGCGGGATCTGGGCGGTCGCTTCTGCCCGGCCCGAGAGGGCGATCTCCGCGATGTATAAAGAGTTCACCGAGGCTGATGCCCTGATCACATTGAACGGCGCGCGGATCAAGTTCGGAGACACCGTTATCAGTAACGGTTTTTCTTCGGATGCCGCGGCAAAAGCACTGTCCGCGGTCCTTTCCCATGATGACCTGATCGTGGTCCTCGAAACCAGCAAAGGCATCTTCGGAAATATCGAGATCCCAGAGTGGGATACACCGAAAGTACCGGATCTTCTTTCACTTTTGAAAGAAGTGGATCTGTATAAGATCCTGATCGCAGGAAAAGAACATAAACTTTCTTCCGTGACGATCCCGACGGAGCCCCTTTGTCCGTCAGATGAGATACCGGATAGGATCCGCAAGATTCTCTCTGAAAATGGCCTTTCGGAAGATGCATATTTCACCGTTGCCGAAGGGTGGCTTTTTCAGATCATGAGCACCTCAGCTACCAAGTGGAATGGCGTGAAGAAGCTTCTGGAAAGAGAGAATATACCAGTGTCAGAAGCGGTCTATTTCGGAGACGATCACGATGATGTGGAGAGCATAAGAAATATAGGATATGGCGTTGCCATGGGCAATGCTATCGAGGAAGTGAAAAATGTGGCCGATACGGTCACCGCCACTAACGAAGAAGATGGTGTCGCGCAGATTCTGGAGAAGCTATTATGAAGGAGGAAAAGAAATGAGAAAACAACTGATCGGTTTATTCAGCGGATTTCCGGACCATCACTTTCCGGAAGAGATCGTGGCGCGATTAAAGGCAGAGCTTCCTGTCCGAAAAAGTCTGGTGTTTATCAGTGCCTGGCCGGAGGAATATGAGAGAAATGACGAAGATTCGGACGGCATGCACGCCATGTTTGAAGAGAAGAATATGCCTTTCGAAAAGCACTGTGTCATCGACGATCGGACATCTCCTTCCGAGGCGGCGCAGCTGGTCCAGGAGGCTTCCTGTATCTTCCTCATGGGCGGGAATGCCACGGCGCAGATGGCGCTCATAAAAGAAAAGGACATCGCGGATGCAATCAAGGACAGTGATGCGGTGCTTCTCGGTGTCAGTGCCGGTTCCATGAATCTCGGAAAGACCACCATCGATATCTGGGAAAGCATGGAACCCTACGAAGGTCTGGGCATGGCAAATATCACGATCCTTTCCCACTTCGATACGGCGGATGAGGAGCGTCATGAGAAAGTACTCGCGGCCTCGAAGATCCATCCGGTCTGCGCCATGGATGATCTGAGCGCGATCTTCGTGAAAGAAGGCCGCGTCGATACCGTCGGCACGATCCACTATGTGGAAGACGGGAATGTCCGTCTTCTCGATGCGGATCTTGTAAAAGAACTGGAACAGGAAGAATACCGGAAAGTCTTCGATATCATCCCGGATCAGTTCGATAAGTACCGTCCGAAATACAGTGATGAACTCTTTTCTTCCCTGATCGATTATGCGAAAGTCGGACCGGGGGTCAAGGTCTTAGAGATCGGTCCGGGAACCGGACAGGCGACAGATCCGATCCTTCGCACCGGGTGCGAGTATCACGCGATCGAATTGGGTGAACATCTGTATCGGAAAATGAAAGAAAAGTACGGAGCCCTTCCGAATTTCCACATCGTAAACGATGACTTCATCACCCATGATTTCGGAGAAGAGAAATACGACCTGATCTACTCGGCGGCGACGATCCAGTGGATCCCCGAGGAGATCGCGTATCCGAAGATCCTGTCGCTTCTTAAGCCCGGCGGAGTTCTGGCCATGATGCTTACTTCCTCCGAATATATAAGCAACGACGAAGAGCTCTATGAGAAGATCCAGAAACTCTACGATGAATACTTCAAGCCGGACATTCCCTATACCCATGGCGGCTTCCGCTATACGGCGGCGCCGGAGTACGGATACGGGGAAGTGGAGAAGCGCGAGTTCTTCGGAAAAAGAACGATGAATGCGGAGGAATATGTAGCCTTTTCGGGGACGCACTGTACGCATATCGTGATCCCGGAACCGATCCGGGAGAAGTTCTTCCAAGGCCTTCACGATGCAGTGGAAGAAGCCGGCGGGAAAATCATTTTTAACGACACATATATACTGTATCTGACGAAGAAACCGGAGTGATTTTCTAGTAGAATATGGCGTAGAAAAAGGAGAGAAAAACATATGCTTAGATTGAGACAATATAAAGAAGCGGACGCAAAAAAGATCGCACAGTGGGTGCAGGATAAAGACGTGTTCCAGAAATGGGGCGGAGATCTTTTCGGTGAGTATCCCATCGATGCGGAGACCATCGCGGACATGTATAAGAATAAAAACGGACTTTGCGAGGAGCCGGATAACTTCTATCCGTGGGTCGCTTTTGACGACGAAAACGGCGTGGTGGGAAGCTTCATCATGCGCTACCTGAACGGGGATACGAAGATCCTTCGTTTCGGCTGGGTCGTCATCGACAGCACCATTCGTGGCAAAGGCTACGGCACCGAGATGCTGCGTCTCGGCATGAAATATGCCTTCGAGATCCTCTCTGTCGATAAGATCACCATCGGTGTTTTCGAGAATAATGACCGCGCGCATGCCTGCTATAAGAAGGTCGGTTTTCACGATGTAAGTGTTACGGAAAAAGAACCCGTCAACGTTATCGAGATGGAGATCTTAAAAGAAGAATATCAGGCTTAAGGGATTCCTTCCCAAAAGGGTATAATAGAAAACAAAAAACGAGGGTATAGTGCCATGGACAGACCTGCCGGAATTACCGATAACCGTTACCGCTACGATGCTTTTTCCGATGGAAAAAGACTTCCCTGCAGAGGGAAAAGCCGTCTCCCCGTGATGGGATGGAACAGCTGGAATGCCTATGGATCCGGAAATACGGAAGCACTTACCAAAGCGATGGCGGAAAAGCTCGTCGAGCTCGGACTTGATCAGCTGGGCTACCGGTATGTGGTCCTGGACGACGGGTGCTATAAGCCGGAGCGCGTGGACGGAAAACTCGTAAGCGAAGAGGTGAAGTTCCCGAGCGGATTCCGGCATATGTCTGATTTTATCCATGCAAAAGGACTTCTCTTCGGCATGTATAACGATATCGGCTCGAAGCTCTGTTCCGGGGCATCGGTCGGTACACACGGATATGAGAAAGAAGACGCCGCGCTGTATAAAGAGTGGGACATCGATTTCATCAAGGTCGATAACTGCTACTACATGTGGGATAATGCGACATTTTCCGATCCGGAAAATGCGAAGTATGTATTCGCGCCGAATATCCGGAGTGCCGTTATCCGGGGAGATGCGCTAAAAGAAGATATCACCGTTTCATCTGACGAAGGCGAGCTAACCGGCACGAGAGCTTCCAGAAAAGACGGATATATCACTTATCTCGGAAGCTATGACGGAACCTCGCCGGAGAGAACACCGATCGGGCTTCAGAGCTCTGAGTGGGTGATCTGCGTGGACGTCCCGTCAGACGGAAACTACCGCATCGCGGTTTTATATGCATCCGGAAAAGAAGAGGGGGTCGGCCAGTGGCTCCAGATCAGAAGCGAAGAAGATACGACCGGTGTTCTTACTTACGATGATTTTCTCCCTGAGACTTCCACGCCGACAGACTTCGTCTGGTCAAAGGATATCCCGATCCGGCTTCACGCCGGGAAAAATACGATCCGCCTGATGAACCACAGGCGTCAGGAGAACACACTGACTTCCTATGCGACGATCCTCGAAGCACTGCGGGAAGTGATGCCGGAAAAAGATATCGTATTTTCGATCTGCGAATGGGGAAAGACGATGCCTTCCGACTGGGGGTATAAGGTCGGCGACAGCTGGCGCATCTTAAACGATATCACATTCGATGTCGGCTCGGCAGAGGGCGATCCCGGCACCGGCAAGTGGGAAGATCCTTATACGAACAGCATTACCTCCCAGTACAATAAGTGCGTGATCATGGATGAGTGCTCCGGCCTCGATAAAGGCTGGAACGATCCGGACATGATGATGATCGGCATGAACGGACTGACGGATGCGATGAACCGCACGCATATGTCGATGTGGTGCATGATGAATTCGCCCCTGATGCTCGGACTCGATCTGCGGAAGGTAGAAAAAGACGATGCGATCTACCGCATCATCGCGAACAAAGATCTGATCGCGATCGATCAGGATCCGCTGGGGATCCAGGCAAAGAGGATCTGGACGACCTATGATTGCTCCGATCCTTCGAAAGAATATATCAGAGACAATCACCGCGCCGATGTGCTGGCGAAGCCCCTGTCCGGAGGCAGGATCGCGCTTTCGGTCTATAACCTTTCCGGTGAGATCGCCGAAGAAGACATTCACATCGGCCTGGATCTGGTATCCGAAAAACTGGGAAGTGCTTTTCCGGAGGAATTAAGGGATGCAAAAACGCTCCTGGAACGAAATGTCTGGACAGGTGAAGAGAGCGTAGTGGAAAGAGGAGATCTTCTTGGGAAACTCCTGGTCCTGGACCCGCACGGGAACATCACCCTGATCATCGGGAAAGCCGGATGAAATGACGGTCGGTGAGTTTCTTCTATGTGTAAAAGATGCGGCGGGGAAAGACCCGAAGTGCCGGGGAACAGAACCTGCATCTGCGGAGGACCGGACGGCCGGAACTGTATGCACGGACTGGACAGCAGGCGAGGATTTCGGCTCATGCACGGAAGTGCTGCTTCGTAAGAACTGCGCCCGGATCCTGCACCGGTATCTTCAGAAGGTCGCGGGTGTGAAGGATCTGTCCGCGGGACTTCCTTCGTATGAGGAAGTGAGGGACATTTACGACTGCCGGATCTGTGCACCGCATATCTCCCAGATCCTTGCAAGAGGCATCATGGAGACATATACGAGAGGAGACCTTCAGCTATTTGAGGGAAACCGCGAGGTAAGCCGGGATGATGCTATAGAATATATCCGCCGGACGTTACATGTGCAAGACGAATATGAAAGAGGATTATCCCATTTCGGGAGCAGATCCGATCAGGGAGGAAAAGAGAATTGAAGATTAAACTGGTTATATTTGATTTTGACGGGACGATCATGGATACGCGAAAACCGATCGTTTCTGCCAAGCAGGAGACCATGCGGCGGATGGGACTTCCTGTCCTGGACGAGGAGACATGCGCAGCCACGATCGGATATACCGCCAAGATCGGGTTCCTGAGAATGTATCCTGATATGGATGATGAGACAGCAGACAGGTGCGTGACGCTGTACAGAAAACTCTTCGACGAGATCGTCCGGACTGAACCGCCGGTGCTTTTCCCGAAGGCCCTGGAGACGCTGGATAAGCTGGAAGAAATGGGCATGACGTGCACGATCGCGACGTCGCGGAACAGAAAGTCGCTCCTGGGATTTCTGGAACAGCTGGGGATCCTCGGAAGATTCTCCTATATCCTCGCTCAGGAGGACACGGCGCTTCTGAAGCCTGATGGCGAGCCGGTAAAAAAGACACTTCGGGATCTATCCTTCAGAGCGGACGAGGCCATCGTCGTCGGGGACATGCCGATGGATATCCACATGGGAAGAAATGCGGGTGTCCATACCTGCGGTGTGACCTACGGAAATGCGGACAGAGTGACGCTTCTGGCTTCCGGCGCCGACTTCGTGATCGACTCGATCGATGAACTGATCGGGATCGTCGAGGAAAAAACACAGATCAGCAACAGCCGGCGTTTCTACGAAAACCAGGTCGCCCCGATGATCAGAAAGGAATTCCCGGAGTACGAGGACCGCATCGCCGTGGGACTTTCCGGCGAAGGCTCGGACTGCTTCGGATATGATGACGGTATCTCGAGGGATCACGACTTCGGTACCGGCGTGTGCCTGTGGCTGACCGATGAGGATATGGCTCTTTTTGGAAAAGAACTCGACAAGGCATATAACGATCTGATCGACCGCCAGCCGGGCAATAACCTGACAGTGCGCCTTCGTGAGCGAAGAGGCGTCATGACCATCCATGATTTTTACAGTAAGATCCTGGGGATCAATTGCGATGTGAAGACACTCTCACTTAGTGAAGAAGAGTGGCAGAAACTCGATCACTCCTGCCTCGCAACAGCTACGAACGGAGAAGTATTCCGTGATGATACAGGTGCTTTTACAGCATATAGAAATATGCTTCTTTCCTACTATCCGGACCGGATCTGGAAGATCCGCATCATAAACGAGCTGCACGCATTCTCCGCGGCTCTTCAGGTAAACTATGCACGCTGTATGTCCAGAGATGACAGAGTTGCCGCGGGACTCTGCCGGCTTCATGGAATCGAGTCGGCCATGCAGCTGTTTTTCCTTCTGAAACGGCAGTATCCGCCGTACTATAAGTGGACTTACAGAAGGCTTACGGAGCTGGATGAAGAGGGGCGGATCAGTAAGTGGATCCGGGAGCTGTCTGAGACCAATGGAGATCCGGAGGTCTGGGAAGGCAGAAAATACAGTCCCAAGTATCTGAACCTGTCGGATCCGGTCGTACTTCTTTCGGAGAGGATCGCGGAGGAGATCGTGAAGATGCTTCAGAAGCACAATCTGATCCAAAACAGCGATCCGTATCTGGAAAAGCACGTGGATACGATCATACGCGCGGGCGGCTTAAACTAGGCAAATAACGGAAAACGGGCAGTAAGAAGGGCAGCAATTAGAACTTCATCGCAGAGGACATGATGCACGCGCCCCTGGCACCGCAGGATAGAACTTCCGGAAGATTTTCCGGAGTGATCCCGCCGATGGCATAGACGGGAAGATCTGTCTTCCCGCAGATATCTGACAGAAACCCGGGACCTCGTGGAGCGAGGTCCTTTTTGCAGTCTGTCGCAAAGATGTGTCCTGCCGTGACATAAGTGACGCCGAAGGACTCCGCTTTCCGGAGCTGTTCGATACTGTGGACCGATGTCCCCAGATCGGAAAAGCACCGGTACATGTCCTTCTTCAGAAGATCAAGCGGCATATGAAGTCTCTTCACGCCCAGCTCTTCCGCGGCTTCCGGAAAAGAATGGATCGTCAGATCGACCCCGCACGCTTCGCACGCCCGGAGCACTTTTTCCGCCAGAGCGAGATACTCCTTCGGAGACAGGTCTTTCTCGCGAAGGATCACGCGCGTGATGCCTGCTTCCCTTATCCTGGGGATCTGCTCCCACAGCGGGCGCGGGCAGAGTACACGCGATGTTACTGCGATGATGTTTTTCCCGTCAAATAAACACATAGTCGTTTAATACCGGCTGCAGGCCGCGCTCCTTGATGGCGTCGATCACTTCGGCAAGTGTTCTTCCGTCACTGATCTCGAACTGGGAATCTCCCTCTCCTTCGTCACCCTCTACGTGGCTTCCGATGCCGGTGCTGACACCTGCGGAGATCTTGGTGGCACACATGCCGATGACATGGTCACGGAAGCCTGCGCGCTCTCTGGTTGAGATCGTGATTCCCGCATACGGCATGAAGATCCGGTAGGCGCACATGACCTGAAGAAGCTGCTTCTCATGAACGTCTTTCGGGTTGATCTTATCGTTATTGATGATCGGGCGAAGTCTCGGGCAGCTGAATGAGATCTCCGCGTGCGGGTATTTGCGCTGAATCAGGTAGGCGTGGTTTCCGACGGCAAAAGCATCCTTCCGGAAGTCCGACAGGCCCAGCAGTGCGGCAAATGCGACCCCACGCATCCCGCCCCGTACCGCTCTTTCCTGTGCGTTCAGACGGTAGGGGAAGACACGTTTATGGCCCGCCAGATGAAGCTGTTCGTAGCGGTCACTGTCATAGGTTTCCTGAAACACTGTTACATAGTCCGCGCCGCACTTATGGATATATGCGTATTCGTCCGTGTTCATCGGATAGACCTCGACGCCGACGTTCTTGAAGTACTCGTGGGCGATGGAGCATGCTTTCCCGATATACTCCACATCGCTCATCTTCCGGCTCTCGCCGGTCAGAATCAGGACCTCCTCCATACCGGTCTTCGCGATCGCTTCCATCTCGCGGCGGATGCCCTCTTCGTCGAGACGGGCGCGGCGGATCCTGTTTCTGCAGTTAAAACCGCAGTAGATGCAGTAGTTCTCACAGTAATTCGAGATATAAAGAGGAGTGAAAAGCAGGACGGAATTTCCGAAGTGCTTCTGCGTCTCTTCCGTGGCACGGCGGGCCATCTGCTCGAGGAAGGGCTCCGCCGCAGGGGAGAGAAGAGCACCGAAGTCTTCCGGTGTCAGGTACTCTTTCGCAAGTGCGCGCTTTACGTCTGCTGCCGTATAGCGTGTATAGTCATATTCTTCCATCGCGCGGATGACACGCTCTTGGATATCCGAGTCCGGCAGTTTCTCCATATCCGGTAGGTAGGCCATGTGATCGGTTCTCGGCAGGTCTTCCTCGACGTCGGAGATACCGATCTGCTCATTCTTTTCGATTTCTTCCTGATGATCCATCTTCGATCCCTCCCTTAGTCCTGAAGGAATCCCGTCAGCGGAGAAGAAGCGGATGCGCGGTCGAGCACTCTTCCGGTACCGGCCAGATATGCGGTTCTTCCGGCGATGATCGCATGACGGAAGGCCTCAGCCATCTCGACGATATTGCCGGCTGTAGCGATCGCGGTATTTGCCATGATGGCGGCAGCTCCCATCTCCATTGCCTCGCAGGCCTGGGATGGTTTTCCGATACCTGCATCTACGATGATCGGCAGATCGATCTCCTCGATCAGAATGCGGATAAAGGACTTCGTTGCCAGGCCCTGATTCGAGCCGATCGGCGCAGCCAGCGGCATGATGGCGGCAGCTCCCGCATTGACCATATCTCTTGCGGCATTGAGATCCGGATACATGTACGGCATCGGGATGAAGCCGTCTTTGGCCAGCATCTCGCAGGCTTTGGCTGTCTCGTAGTTATCCGGAAGAAGATACTTGGAATCGTGGATGACCTCGATTTTGATGAATTCTCCGCAGCCGGCTTCTCTTGCCAGACGGGCGATCTTTACGGCCTCTTCGGCATTTCTCGCACCGGAAGTATTCGGAAGGAGCGTGACGCCTTCCGGAATGTGCTCCAGGATATTTCCGCTGAAGCTGTTGACGCGCCGAAGCGCCAGTGTGATGATCTGCGCTCCTGCATGCTCTACCGCAGCACGGATCAGTTCAGGGTCATATTTTCCGGACCCCAGGATAAAACGGGACGTAAATTCATGTCCTCCGATAATCAATTTGTCACTCATAGTTATTTACTCCTTTGTTATTGATTCTTTATTCAGTATCAGTTCGATCGCCCGGGATGCCATGTGCCCGGCGCAGATGATCACCCGGGAGGCAGTAAGACCCACACCGTCCGCGACATCGGTCGTACCGTCTCCACAGATCGTCAGACGCCGGTTGACGATCCTGGTCCGGATCGCATTGGCGTTACCGTATCCTGCCATGCCGGATCCGGAGATAACGATGGCGGAAGGTATCTTCTCAAGGACCGCATTGACCAGCATGGCCTTCTGTTCCGGTACATCAAAGGCCTCGATCACGATATCGCACTTCCCGAAAAGCACTTGTACGTTTTCTTCGGTGACCCTGGTGACGTGTTCTTCGATCTCGCAGAACGGGTTGATCCCGGAGAGAATCTCCTTAAGAGCGGGTGCTTTTTCCATACCGACATGGGCCAGGGTATATACCTGACGGTTGATATTTGAGAGTTCCACCACATCAAAGTCCGCGATGACGAGATGTCCGACACCGTTTCTGACCAGTGCGGAAGCGATATTCGATCCCAGTCCGCCCAGGCCGGCGATGCCGATCCTGGCTTCCTTCAGGATCCGGTAGATCGGTCTGTCGCTTCTGCTGTCGAGTGCTACCTCCAGCTCAGCTTCGGTGATTCTTTTTTTCTTCGGTCCGCACATATCAGCCGCCTCCGACAAATCCGACGATATCGACATCATCGCCGTCGGACAAGGTCCGGTCATACTCCGCTTTCGGCACGATCTCGCCCCGGATCATGACGGCAGATCTTTTCGGATCGAGATTCATGGAGGAAAGAAGGGAAAGTACGGTCATTCCTGCGCAGTCTTTCTGTTCTCCGTTAATTGTTACCAATTGGATCACTTCCTTTTTTTCAAGAGTGACCGGTGTTTTCCACAAAAAAAATACAGCACGTCCAGAGTCTGCACCGATGGTGGTACACCCCGGACACGCTGTTTCACGGTCTGTAGAATAGTAGACATGAAAAGGAGCGCTTTGTCAAGCGCTCCTTAAAGATTGCGATTGATAGACGATCTACAGAAGATCGGTTTTAAGCTTCTCCAACATTAGCAACTACTGCTTCTTCCGATTCATCTTCTTCTACGGTGATCTCAGTTTCTGCTGTTTCCTCAACTACGGAAGCATACTTGGCATTGTTCTTGGCAATTTCCTCGAGCTTTCTTGCTTCTTCTTCCGCAGCAGCTGCAGCAGCCTTCGCTTCTTCTTCGGCTTTTCTTGCAGCAGCCAGAGCTTCTTCCGCTCTCTTGGCAGCAGCTTCTGCAAGTTCTTTTGCCTTGGCGGCAGCGATCTTAGCGCTTTCCTGTGCCTTTTCGGCAGCGATGCGCTCATCTTCTTCGACCTTTTTCTTATTTGCCTGTTCGTAGAGTTCTTCGGCTTTCTTAGTAGCTTCTTTTGCTTCCTCAGCCTTCTGTTCCGTGCTCTTTACGAGTTCTTCTGCCTGAAGTGCTGCATTCTTAGCTTCCTGCTCGGATTCTTCCGCTGCTTTTCTAGCCTCTTCGCGGGCTCTTCTGGCGGTGAACTTCGCATCCTGCTCGGTCTTCTTCTGGGAAGCGAAGCGGACAGCTTCATTTGCCTTCTTCATGGCCGCACGGGCAACCTGCTCAGCTTCGTTAGCCGCAGCCTGCGCGTCCTTGGCAGCTTCCATTGCAGCGATATACTCGTCTTCCGCGGTCTTCGCTGCGGTCTCTGCTTCTGTCTCTGCCTTTACAGCGGCCTCTAAGACCTCACTGGTCTTCGTGACAGCCTGTCTGGCTTCTTCCGCTTTTGCCTGTGCATCGGCTGCTTCCTGAACAGCTTTGCTCTCACGGGCCTTCGCCTGATTCAGCTCGATCTCTGCTTTTTCTGCGGCGATGGCCGCTGCGGATTTATTTCTGTTAAAGGATCTTCTCATCGGATCTGCAGAAGCAACATCAGCAGCCGGCTCAGAAGCAACAGCAGATGGTCTTACGACAGGAGCTGAAGGTCTGACTGCCGGAGTTACAGCTCTCGGAGAGGGAGCCGCCGGTCTTACGGACGGAGCGACTGCTCTTGATGTAGCAACCGGTCTGTCGGTATTGCGGGAGATCACGCCCGGACGAGGTGTCTGCTGGCTGATTGCGGAACGGCCGCGCGGCGGAAGCTCCGGATACGGCTCGATAGGAGTGATACCGACTGTCGCCTTCTTCTCCGTTGTATCTATTTTGCCGGAAGATTCCTTTGCTTTTCTGGACTCCTCCATCGCTTTTCTGTATTCGATCTGTGCTTTTGCAGCAGCAGCGCGCTCTCTGGCGTACTCTCTGGAAGAAGAACCGCCCTTCATGTCGGCTGCCTGATAATTACGATCCAGAGGCTTCTCCGGGCGCTGCATATCTACCATATTATTGAGATTTCCACCTGCGCCGGAAAGTTCAACTGCAGGACGATTGAATTTATTGTCCTGTCTGCCTGTTAATGCATCGAAAAAACCTGCCATGTTAACCACCCATACTTCCTATAATTTTCATAACAACTTTATAATTTATTATACACGGCTCACAGGCAATTTCAATAATCAAAGCATCTTTTGGGTACTGGTTTTTAGGCAAATATGATAAAATTGGTGCGGAATTATGAAAAAAGGTGAGAAGATGAAAATACACGGATTGATGAAAATGACTCTTCTGGACTATCCGGGACTTGTGGCCTGCACGGTATTCCTGGGCGGCTGTGATATGCGCTGTCCGTTCTGCCACAACTCCGAGCTTCTGGATATGAATGCTCCCGAAGAGATGGACGAGAACGGACTTTATGATTTCCTCGGGAAGAGAGAAGGCCTTCTGGATGGTGTGGTATTTACCGGCGGAGAGCCTCTCCTTCGAAAAGAACTCCCGGAAGTCATGGCGAAGGTCCATGAGATGGGTTTTAAGATCAAGCTCGACACGAACGGGAATCATCCGGACCGTCTCAAAGAGATCGTAGAGGCAGGTCTTGCTGACTATGTGGCGATGGACATTAAGAACAGCCAGGACAAGTATGGCATCACCATCGGCATTCCGGAGTTCGATATATCAAATGTAAAAAAGAGCGTGGAGTATCTTCTTTCCGGGAAAGTCCCGTATGAATTCCGCACGACCGTGCTCAAGCAGTTCCATGATGAGGAGTCCATGAAGGGGATCTCCGGGTGGATCTCGGGAGCAGAGCGGTACTATATACAACAATTCGTGGACAGGGACACTGTAAAGTACGGTGGGTTGGAAGCCTGTTCTGCAGAACAGATGAAAACCTTCCTGGAAATCGTAAAACCTCATGTAAAAGAGGCGGCTCTGAGGGGCGTCTGACAAAAAAATCAAATACGTAATGAAAACGTAATATACAATATCTTGTGTTTGAACTATTTTTTCATCACAAGATATTGACTTTTTTGTCCTTAGTGTTAGCATTTATATATCAGCCGTTAAGGGGTGGTCAGATCGGCATCGTATGCCATCATCACAAATCGGATTTTGGAGGAGCGGAGTTATATGTACCGGGTATCAAAGAGAGATGGAGTAGTAGTAGATTTTAATGTTGCGAAGATAAGTGCAGCTATTGAGAAGGCATTTGTAGCATGCAATAAGCAGTATCACCCAAGCGTGATCGACATGCTGGCACTTCGCGTTACCAGTGATTTTGAAGCGAAGATCAAAAATGACGTGATCTCCGTAGAAGATATTCAGGACAGCGTCGAGAAGATCCTGTCCGAGGCAGGCTATTCTGATGTTGCTAAGGCTTACATCCTTTACAGAAAGAACCGTGAGAAGGTCCGTAACGTCAGAAATGCGATGCTGAACTATAAAGACATCGTAGATAACTATCTGCAGATCAACGACTGGCGTGTTAAGGAGAACTCCACTGTCACCTACAGCGTAGGCGGACTGATCCTCAGTAACTCCGGTGCGATCACCGCGAACTACTGGCTCTCCGAGATCTATGACGAAGAGATCGCAGAAGCTCACAGAAAAGCAGAGATCCACATCCATGACCTCTCGATGCTTACCGGTTACTGCGCTGGATGGTCCCTGAAGCAGCTTATCCAGGAAGGTCTCGGCGGTGTCGTCGGCAAGATCACATCTGCTCCGGCAGGCCACCTCTCCACACTCTGCAACCAGATGGTCAACTTCCTGGGCATCATGCAGAACGAGTGGGCAGGCGCACAGGCATTCTCCTCTTTTGATACATACCTGGCTCCTTTCGTAAAGATCGACAATCTTTCCCAGAAAGAAGTTAAGCAGTGCATCCAGTCCTTCATCTTCGGTGTTAATACACCATCTAGATGGGGTACTCAGTCACCATTTACAAATATCACTCTGGAC
>ODAI011363496.1_pt1 | contig 15129 bp, 9 predicted proteins | sample 1539321 | NCBI WGS metagenome assembly ODAI01 (sample SAMN02144231, study PRJEB22623) | gut metagenome | biome: sheep rumen | host: Ovis aries | place: New Zealand
ATCTGTTCTAACGATTGATAGCTTCATAATTACTACTGGTTTAAGACTTGTCCCAGGGGGTGGGACTGCTTGTCCCATGGGGTGGGACAATGTGTCCCAGGGGCTGGGACAAATCGCCAGCTATTTGGCGTATTTGTTATTATTTGCTTGCATACACTAAATTAATAGCTGCATACACTAATTTATGACTTGTAAATCAAGAAGTTAAGCTTTAGTGTATGCAGTGTATGCAAAATCTAATTTTTTATTTGGTAATCTGGGGCGCAAAGGTTCCTGATCCCTCCGTACCCTTGAAATTATCGGACAATGTTGGCGTTTGTGGAAAGAGGGCGATTTTGTTCCCATACTAGGGAAAATTTGCGGCATAGTTAGGCAGCAAGTTTTTTATGGTATAGTAGCAAAATCTGGATAGCAATCCGAATTTGGAAAATCAATTACAGAATCAAACGCGAATAGGACAGAAACCTTTGAGCCCTTGTTGCAATGTTGCCGTTGCAATGTTGCCATAAGGAGTATAATACTATAAAGAATATCTTTTATTTATCATAATGCGGAATCATAACCTATTTATATATCATGTCAGAGTGGTGGAGGGTGCTTATGCAACATTGCAACACGGCAACGTGACCCCATTCTTGGAGGCCGCGATAATAGAATAGCTTCAGTTCTTCGGTGATGATAAAGGGGATAATCCCGTGTTTGCTTTGGGGCCCCAGCAAGCACGTCCTAACTCTCAATCCCTGCTGACAATAACCAAGCTGTCGGCTTTGACGCGCTTCTTTAGCCAGCCGTTTAGCTTTTGGGCATCCTGATGCGACAGGTGCCTGCCATCCGAACACTGGATGATGACAGCCACGTAGGAACGGAAATCGGCAGAGTCACGGCCGTACTCTTTCGCCTGCGAGAGGCTGAAACGGCTGACGTGGGGGAAGAGCACAGCCATCTCCGGGCGGAGCTCGGCAGCAAGTAGTTCCATCCGCGCATAGTGGGAGAGCTGCTCCCTGAGGTGTGCATTCTCGGCAGAAAGCCTTGCCAGGTGCTTGCGTTCCAGCTCGTAGCTGGTGTTAAGATGAGTCAGCTGGTCGTTGAGCATTAGCAGGCTGTCGCTCTGCGTTCCCTGGATGATGCGCAGCTGGTAGCCCTCCATGCCGTATTGTGCCATGTGGCGCTCCGCCTCCGTGCGCTTTGCTTCAGTAATCTCGCGCCCTACGGCCACAATGCGCAGTTTCAGACTGTCGCGGTCAATGTCGTCAGAGATGATTTGCGTGCCGCGCTGACTCAGCTCCGTCTTGATGAAGCGGCGCACATTGCTGTCGAAGATGTGCTGGTGAACGATGCGAACGGTCATATAGGCGGCTGGCAGCATGGTCAGTACGACGATTATCATCAAGTAGCGGTGAGCCTTCTGGGCCTTTTCCGGCGACTGGAACTGATGGCGGTGGAAGTGCATCAGCCGCACGCCGCAATAGGTGGCCAGTGCGATAAACACGGTGTTGATGAAGAACAGGTAGAACGCTCCGAGGAAGTATATCAGGTGGCCAGTGGCCAGTCCGAAACCCGCCGTACAGAGTGGGGGCATCAGGGCGGTGGCGATGGCCACACCAGGGATGACATTGCCCTTGCCTCGTGTGCATAGGGCGATGATGCCTGCCGCACCGCCACAGAAGGCGATGAGCACATCGTAGAGTGTGGGCGAGGTACGGGCAAGCAGTTCCGACTGTGCTTCGCCAAGCGGAGTGATCAGGAAATAGTCCGTGGCCGTCAGCACACTGATGAGTGTGGCCACTCCGAAATTTTTTGCCGCCCGCTTCAACAGCCCAAGGCCGTTGGTACCCACGGCCAGTCCCATGCCGATGATAGGTCCCATGAGCGGCGAGATGAGCATGGCGCCAATGATGACCGCCGTGGAATTGACGTTAAGCCCCAATGAGGCTATGAAGATGGCAAAGATGAGTACCCAGAGCTGGGCGCCGCGAAAACTTACGCCACTGCTAATCTGCTCGACAATCTCTCGTTCGTCTTCCTTGTCGGGCATCAGGTTAAGGTAGTAACCAGCCCTGTTTACCAATTCTTCTATCGTCATTTATCTGAACTAATTTTACTCCTGGGGCGCAAAGGTTCCAGACCCCTTTGCGCCCATGCTGGGTGCTTGCTGGGGTCTGCGACAAGATTTTTCCCTATAAGATTCTTTTATCGGATTCCCATGCGGGCCTCGATGACGTTGACGACGTAGTCGGCAAGTTTCTCACACTCGTTGATGAGATCCATGTAGATGGTACCTACGGCGTAGGTGTACTCGTGGTTGTTCACGTCGGTGATGTTCTGCGACTTCAGCTGGTTGCGGTAGTTGTTGATCTCGTGCTCAATATTAAATGAGCGGTTGACATCGAACGACTCCTTGCGCCCCTTCATCAAGCGGTTCATCTGTGTAAGTGACTGATCCGTAAGCTCCATCATCTGGTGGATATGATCGTACTGCTTCTCGATGAAGTGATCCTCCTTGGCATTATACTTGCGGGAGATGGTACGCGCCATGTTATAGCAGGCATCGCCAATCGACTCCAACTCGGAAATCTCACGGAGCATGGCACGAATCTTGGCCTTTGTCTCGTCAGAGAGGTGAGCATCGCTGACGGAGTCGAGATACTTGGCAATCTCCAGCTCCATATTATCGCTGATGCCTTCATATTTCTCTATACGAGTGTAGAGCTTGTTGAAGTCGCCAGCCTTGTTGTCCTTCTTGTTTGATGCGCTGCTGGAGAGGGTGAGCAACTCACGCACCATACCAAACATACGCTGCATACGCTCTGAGAACGACTGGATCTCCTTCTGAGCCTCCAGGACTGAGAGCTCTGGGGTCTTCATGAAGCCAGCAGTAATGAAGTGCAGGCGGAAATCCTCTTCCTCATCAACCTTCTTAGGTTTGATAGCCCAGCATACAAGCCGCTCAATCTGCGGGATAAACCAGATAAGGATAAACGTATTGGCCACGTTAAAGCAAGTATGGAAAGCCGCCAGGACGAAACTCAGCTTGGCAGCATTAGCCAGGAACACGCTCGTATCTACCGAATCCTTCGTCATCGCCACGTCATAGCCTACGAGTCCGCAGACTGCATCCACGAAAGGACGGAAGACGAAGAGGATCCAGAATACTCCGAAGAAATTGAAGAACATGTGCGACAGCGCAGCCCTGCGAGCCTGTGTGTTAGCTGAGAGTGCAGCCAGGTTTGAAGTCACCGTCGTACCGATATTCTCACCCATCACCAACGCAATACCCTGATAGATGGGCAGCGCGCCACTCGAACAGAGAATCATCGTAATAGCCATAACGGCAGCTGAAGACTGCACGCAGAAAGTCATGATACCACCTAAGAGAAGGAAGATCAGCGTGGTGGTGAACGAGGTGGGGTCGAACGAAGCAAAGAAATTGAGCAACGCCTGATTCTCGCCCAGATGCATCTCTGTTCCCGTCATTCGCAGCGTTCCAAGTCCTAAAAGCAGGAATGACAAGCCAAAGAGGAAATCGCCAATATAACGGTATTTCTTCAGGTAAATCAGAATGATACCCAGGAAGAAAGCCGGATAGACAGCACTTGTAATGTCGAATGACATACCTGCCGACATAATCCAGGCCGTCAGCGTCGTACCGATATTTGCACCCATGATGACAGAGATGGCCTGAGCCAGAGTCAACAGTCCGGCATTGACAAACGAGACGGTCATCACCGTCGTTGCTGTAGATGACTGTACAGATGCCGTTACCAGCATACCTGTCAGCATTCCCGTAAAACGATTGGTGGTCATAGCACCCAGGACATGACGCAACTGCGGTCCTGCCATCTTCTGCAACGCTTCACTCATCGACTTCATACCAAACATGAGAAGTGCGAGAGAGCCCAGAAGTTTAAAAAAAATCAAAATCGACATAAAGATTAGCTTTTGAACAGATAATTCGGGCACAAAGATACAATAATTTTTGGACAAAAGAACAAAAGAAACACAAAAATTTAGTTCTTATGTACTTATGTCTAAGAAAAATATAGTATCTTTGCATCAAAATTAAATAAAACAAGCAACAATTTATGGAACAAACAATTAAGATTTACTGTAAGAACACGGGGCAGACCATAGAGGCGCCCATGGGATCTAACCTCGAAGATATTTATAAGTTATCAGGACTGAAGATGGAGTACGGCCCCATCTCTGCACACGTAAATAATAAGGTGGAGGGTATGCACTATCGTGCTTACAAGCAGAAGGAGGTGGAATTTCTCGACATCACCTCATCAAGTGGCTCGCGTGCTTACACACGCAGCCTGTTCTTCATTCTTTGCAAGGCTGCACACGAGCTCTTCACCCCCTGCAAGGTAGCCATCGACATTCCCGTTTCCAACGGCTACTATGTGAATCTGAATATCGGGCGGCCTGTGACTCTCGATGACGCAGGTGCCATCCGTCGCCGTATGCAGGAAATCATAGATGCCGCTATGCCCATCCACCGCCATGAGACAACCACAAAGGAAGCTATTGAGCTGTTCGACAGCCTGCACAACCGTTCGAAGGTGAAACTGCTGCAAAGCATTGGCAGTCTCTACACCACCTATTATGATATAGACGGCTATGTGGACTATTACTATGGTTCGCTACTGACGAACACCTCGCAGATCTATCTGTTCGGACTCGAGAAATATTACGATGGTCTCTTGCTTCGTCTGCCCTCCCGTGAGCATCCCTCCGAACTTGGAGAGATGACCCATCAGGACAAGATGTTCGGCATCTTTAAGGAGCACCACCAGTGGCAGGAAATCCTTGGCCTGCGCACTATCGGCGACTTGAATGAAGTCATCGGCAAGGGCAAGTCATCGATCCTCATCCAGATTAGTGAGGCTTTGCAGGAAAAGAAGATTGCAAAGATTGCCGATGAGATAGCTCAGCGTAAGGGCATCAAGATGGTGCTGATTGCAGGTCCGTCTTCTTCTGGAAAGACCACTACCTGTAAACGTCTCAGCGTGCAACTGGCCGTCAACGGCATCAAACCAGTAGGCATCTCGCTCGATGACTACTTCCTGGATCGTGAACAGACACCACTCGACGAGAAGGGCGACTACGACTTTGAGCATCTGCATGCCCTGAATCTGCCATTGCTCAACGAACAGCTGACTGCCCTTTTCCAAGGCGAAGAAGTGGAGTTGCCTCGCTATGACTTCCCCACAGGCAAGAGTGTGAAGAGCGGCAAGAGACTAAAGCTACAAGAGGATGAGATTCTGGTGGTAGAGGGTATCCATGCGCTGAACCCAGAACTGACCTCACAGATTCCCAAAGAAAAGATTTTCCGTGTCTATGCCTCAGCTCTGACCACCATTCTGCTCGACAATCATAATTATGTGCCCACTACAGACAACCGCCTGCTCCGCCGTATCATCCGCGACTATAAATATCGTGGGGTTTCAGCTCTGGAGACCATCCGCCGCTGGCCGTCAGTGCGAGCAGGAGAAAACAAGTGGATATTCCCCTTCCAAGAGAATGCCGACGCCATGTTCAATAGTGCCATGCTTTTCGAGCTCGCCGTCATCAAGAGTCAGGCAGAGCCTTTGCTCGAACAAGTGCCCGAGAACACACCAGAACATGCCGAGGCTTACCGCCTGCTGAAGTTCCTGCACTATATCAAGCCCATCCCTGAGACACAGATTCCGCCAACCTCGCTACTGCGCGAGTTCTTGGGAGGATCGTCTTTTGAATATTAACAGAGAAAAGTGAATATATTCACGTTTTTCTGAAGAAATTACCAATAAATATGCATATTTGTTGAAATATAGTAGGCAAATATGCATTTTTTTGCTGTTTCTTTTGGGAATGTCGATAGAAATGAATAATTTTGCAGCCCGAAAGTTAGTAATAAACGAAACAAATATGGCTGAAAAATTAGAAGTGAAGGAGCTCGACCAAGTGGTTGTACGCTTCTCGGGTGATTCTGGCGACGGTATGCAGCTCGCAGGAAACATCTTCTCTACGGTCAGTGCCACCGTTGGTAACGGCATCTCGACATTCCCCGATTATCCCGCAGACATCCGCGCCCCGCAAGGCTCGCTCACTGGTGTGAGTGGATTCCAGGTTCACATCGGTGCGGGTAAGGTTTACACACCTGGTGACAAGTGTGACGTGCTGGTGGCTATGAACGCTGCTGCCCTTAAGACGCAGTACCGCTATGCCAAACCAGGGGCAACGATAATCATCGATACCGACTCATTCGGACCGAAGGATCTGGAGAAGGCTCAGTTTAAGACGGAGGACTATCTCGGCGAAATGAACATTGATCCCGATTGCGTCATCCAGTGCCCGCTCACCACGATGGTGAAAGACTGCTTAGCCGATACTGGCATGGACAACAAGGCTATGCTGAAATGCCGCAATATGTTTGCTCTGGGTCTTGTTTGCTGGCTCTTCGACCGTGACCTGAATCTTGTGTCAAACTTCCTCAAGGAGAAGTTCGCCAAGAAGCCTGCCATTGCTGAGGCAAATATCAAAGTGATTCAGGCTGGTTACGACTACGGACACAATACACATTCGAGCACCATCAACGTCTATCGCGTAGAATCGAAGGAGAAGGTGCCCGGACGTTATATGGATATCACTGGTAACAAGGCTACAGCCTATGGTTTCATTGCCGCAGCAGAGAAGGCAGGTCTGAAGCTCTATCTGGGTTCTTATCCTATTACACCTGCTACGGATGTGCTCCATGAGCTTTCTAAGCATAAGTCATGTGGGGTCATCACCGTGCAGTGTGAAGATGAGATTAGCGGTTGTGCTTCAGCCCTCGGTGCTTCATTCGCTGGTGCACTGGGTGTTACATCGACTTCTGGTCCTGGTATCTGTCTGAAGAGTGAGGCCATGAACCTTGCCGTTATCATGGAGCTGCCGCTCGTGGTACTCGACGTTCAGCGTGGTGGTCCTGCTACAGGTCTTCCCACCAAGTCTGAGCAAACCGACCTTCTGCAGGTTCTCTTTGGCCGTAACGGTGAGAGTCCGATGCCTGTGATGGCAGCCACCAGTCCTACCGACTGCTTCGACGCCGCTTACCAGGCTTGTAAGATTGCACTTGAGCACATGACGCCTGTGGTACTTCTGACTGATGCTTTCGTTGCCAATGGCTCTGGTGCCTTCAAACTGCCCGAGATATCAAAGCTCGATCCTATCAACCCACCATACGTTCCAGAGGAATTGAAGGGTAAGTGGACACCTTATATGCGCGCAGAAAACGGTACCCGCTACTGGGCTGTGCCAGGTCGCGAGGGTTTCACACATATTCTTGGCGGACTTGAGAAGGACTCTAACACAGGTGCCATCTCAACCAATCCTGAGAACCACGACCTGATGACACGCCTGCGCCAACAGAAGGTTGCCAACATCCAGGTGCCCGATCTTGAGGTGGATGGCGACGTGAATGATGCAGACTTGTTGATTGTTGGCTTCGGATCTACTTACGGTCATCTGCGTTCTGCTATGGACGAACTCCGCCAGAAGGGTTACAAGGTGGCTCAGACTCACTTCAAGTATTTGAACCCGCTGCCTAAGAACACTGCCGAGGTGCTTACTAAATATAATAAGGTGGTAGTAGCCGAGCAGAATATGGGTCAGTTGGCAGGTTATCTGCGCATGAAGGTCGACAACTTCGTACCTGCTCAGTTCAATCAGGTCAAGGGTCAGCCCTTCGTTGTAGAAGAGTTAGTTAACGCATTCGAAAACTTAATTAAGAGTTAAGAGTTAAGAATTAAGAAAAAATGACTCTGGATAATCCTATAGAGAAAAGAGCTTATCAGTTCGCTTTGCGAATTGTGAATGCGTATAAGTATCTGACGAGACAACAATCAGAATTTGTATTGTCAAAACAGATGCTTCGAAGTGGAACTTCAATTGGTGCTATGATGCGTGAGGCAAAATTTGCTCAAAGTCGTGCAGACTTTGTAAGCAAGACCTCAATAGCATTAAAAGAAGCCAATGAGACACTCTATTGGATTGAACTCTTACATGATAGTGAATATATAGATAGCAAAACCTTTGAGTCTATTCACAATGAAGCTAACGAAATAACATCCATCTTGGCATCAATTGTGAAGACGACCAAAGAAAACTCTGAAAAGTATGACAATACTGAAAGTAATTTTCTTAACTCTTAATTCTTAACTCTTAATTAAAAATGTATACAGCACAAGATTTTAAGAAAGGCCAGCCCCGTTGGTGCCCAGGTTGCGGCGACCACTTTTTCCTGGCTTCACTCCATAAGGCTATGGCAGAGATTGGCGTAGCCCCTGAGAACGTTGCAGTCATCTCTGGTATCGGCTGTTCGAGCCGTCTGCCCCACTATACGGCTACCTATGGCATGAACACCATCCACGGTCGTGCCGCTGCCATCGCTACAGGCGCCAAGATAGCTAATCCCAACCTCACTGTATGGCAGGTCTCTGGCGATGGCGACGGACTGGCTATCGGTGGTAACCACTTCATCCACGCCAATCGTCGTAACATCGACCTCAATATGATTCTGCTGAACAACCGTATCTACGGTTTGACGAAGGGTCAGTACTCACCCACCTCTCCACGTGGCTTCGTCTCTAAGTCGAGCCCTTATGGTACTGTCGAGGATCCTTTCCGCCCTGCAGAACTTTGCTTCGGTGCCCGCGGACACTTCTTTGCCCGTTGCGTGGCTACTGATGCCAAGGGAACCGTTGAGGTACTGAAAGCTGCCTACGAGCACAAGGGGGCAAGTGTGACTGAGGTGCTGCAGAACTGCGTAATCTTCAACGACCACTGCCACGACGCAGTTTACAACAACGAGGGGCGCAAGAAGAACGCCATCTACGTAAAGCACGGCGAGAAGCTGGTGTTTGGAGAGAACAATGAGTTCGGACTGGTGCAGCAGGGCTTTGGTCTGAAGGTAGTAGAGATCGGCAAGGACGGCTACACCATTGACGATGTACTCGTACACGATGCTCACTGCGAGGACAACACGCTGCAGCTGAAGCTCGCCCTGATGGGCAACAACGATGGATTCCCCATCGCCCTCGGCGTCATCCGCGACGTAGAGGCTCCTACTTACAATGAGTCTGTTTACGCCCAACTTGAAGAGGTCTCAAGCCAGAAGAAGTATCACAACTTTGAAGAGCTCCTCGAGACCAACGACATCTGGACTGTAGAGTAACTATTTGCAAAGTCTACATAACAATCACCCCTTGCCCAAAGTGACAAGGGGTGATTTTGTGTATTTATACACTCATTATTCCGATTAATTATGAATTAAGAGTTGAGAATTAAGAAAAGAAATAGTATCTTTGCGGGCGATTTAAAGATAATTCAATCAAAACCAATAAGATATGTTTCATATTTACGAAGGTTTCCATCTGGTCGATGCGTACCACAAGATGCGCCACCAACGGAAATACCATCCAGAAGACAGTACAAAACGTGTCATTAAAATCGCCCTTGTGGCATTAGTTACCTTAGTACTCTGGAACATGCCTGCAGAATGGTATGGCATCCAGAACCTGACAGTCATCCAGCAGCGTATCATCGCCATCTTTGCTTTTGCTACGCTGATGTGGATTCTTGAAATCGTTTCCTCTTGGGCGACATCGGTGGCCATTATCGTGCTGATGCTATTATTCTGTACGGACAGTGGCATCTTGCCGATGGTTAACGAGGCTGAAGTAGGAAAACTCCTTTCATATAAAGGTGTGATGGCTACATTTGCCGACCCAGTGATCATGCTGTTTATCGGTGGTTTCGTACTGGCAATCGCTGCCACGAAGACTGGTCTCGATGCACAGTTGGCCAAGGTATTGCTCAAGCCTTTCGGCACACGAAGCGAGATGGTACTTCTGGGATTCCTACTTATTACAGGTCTGTTCTCAATGTTTGTTTCCAACACAGCAACAGCAGCGATGATGCTGACATTCCTCACACCTGTATTCCACCAGTTGCCTCCTGAAGGCAAAGGCCGAATCTCACTGGCGATGTCTATTCCCGTAGCAGCCAATCTCGGTGGCATGGGTACTCCTATCGGAACCCCTCCTAACACCATTGCCCTGAAATACCTGAATGATCCCGAGGGTCTGAACCTTGGACTCGGTTTCGGCCAATGGATGATGTTCATGTTCCCCTTGGTGCTCATCCTGCTGTTCATCAGCTGGCGTATCCTGCTTAGCGTCTTCCCCTTCACACAGAAACGTATCGAACTGAAGATCGACGGTGGCATGCAGAAAGGATTCCACTCATGGGTTGTCATCATTACCTTCTTTGTAACAGTAGCACTTTGGTTGCTTGATCGTGTGACAGGCATCAACTCATATACTGTGGCCATGATTCCGTTTATGGTGTTTGCCTTGACAGGAGTCATCAACAAGCGCGACCTCGAGCAGATTAACTGGAGTGTCATCTGGATGGTAGCCGGTGGATTTGCTCTCGGTTATGGTCTGAATGCCTCTGGTCTGGCAGCTAACGCCGTAGAGAGCATCCCATTCGGAGAGTTCTCACCGCTGCTCATCCTGTTACTCGGTGGTGCCATCTGCTACATGCTGTCGAACTTTATCTCTAACTCAGCTACTGCTGCATTGCTGATGCCTATTCTAGCTATCGTCTGTGGTGCCATGGGCGATAAACTGGACCCAATTGGTGGTACACCAACAGTTCTGATTGGTGTCGCTATTGCAGCCTCATCAGCCATGATTCTGCCGATTTCAACGCCACCGAATGCCCTCGCCTTCGCTACTGGTTACGTAAAACAGAACGATATGGCGAAGATGGGTATTCTCATGGGTGTCATCTCGATGGTACTCGGCTTCAGTCTCGTTTACCTGATGGGAGTCATGCATCTGATCTAAATAAGAATCCCCGCCAACAGACGGGGATTTTCTAATATTTGAAGCTACTGCCTCCGACGAATTCTCGCATGATAGACGTCGGAGGTATTTCTTTGTCACTGATTGGTAGAAAATAATGGATGAATTTCATCAATCGATGAGCCTCAGCATACTCCGGACAGTTCTTTGGCACTGATGACAGAATCACCTCCGCATGAGTACGCAGCACGGCAAACTCGATGTTCAGAGCCGAGTTAAACATCACATCAGCCGTTTCCTGAAAGGGAAATATCCACTGATCCTCAGCTTCACAGACGCTCTTCCACTGGCTGATCGTCTCACGAGCCGTGAAGGCACCCTTGTTATAGTCGCGGATGATACGACGCAGCAAGCGATTATCCTGTGTAGGAATCCAGTTGTGATCATCGAGCGAAATACTTGTCAGGGCCGAGATATAGATTCTGTATTTCAAAGCATCTGGAACATCCTTTGTCAGCAAAGGATTTAAAGCGTGGATCCCCTCAATGATAAGGACGCTATCGCCTGAAAGGCGGAACTTCTTGCCATTATACTCACGCTTACCTGTTACAAAGTTATACTCTGGCACCTCAACCGTCTCTCCTTTCATCAGTCGCGAAAGATGTTCACTCAACAACTTGTGGTCGACAGTCTCCACATTATCAAAGTCATATTGCCCATTCGGCAGTTTCGGCGTATCTACACGGTTTACGAAATAGTCATCGGTAGAGAACGAATAGGGCCGCAAGCCACAAGCCAGCAACTGCACGGAAAGACGCTTACAAAATGTGGACTTACCTGAGCTCGAAGGTCCTGTGATAAGCACAAGCCGGATAGGATTCTGCTCACGATGGAAACGATCATCTATCTCTTCTGCTATCTTCACAATCTTCTTTTCCTGCAGGGCTTCTGATACCTGTATCAGTTCTGAGGCATAACCTCTGAGGATGGCCTTGTTCACATCACCTGCATTCGAAAGGCGCATAATGATGTCCCAGTGCACCTTCTCGGTGAAGACCTCAAACGTCCGAGGCTGAGGCACCTTTTCGGCCAGTACTTCAGGATTCCTCTTATCCGGCACCCGCAGCAACAGACCGTCCTGATAGCGCTCCAGTCCCCACACCTTCAGATAACCAGCCGAAGGCACCAGTGGTCCATAATAGTAGTCGATAGTGTCACCTAATATATAATAATAGGTATAGACCTGCCCACTCGTCTCCAGCAACTTCACCTTGTCGAAGAATCCTCGCTCTGTGAATACGCGCACAGCCTCCTCCAAAGGAGCCTCCATGCGACGGAAAGGCATATCGGCATCGATAATCTCCTGCATCCGCTGGCATACGAGAGCCACATCGTCATCTGTCAGCACGTCACCCGACTTCTTCTTACAATTACAATAAATACCACGAGAAAGCGGGTGCTCCACAAATAGCTTGCTGCCAGGGAAGATATCTGTGACAGCCTTATAGAGCACGAAACAGAGCGAACGCACATACACACGGCGCCCAGAACCGTCGGAGGCATCAATAAACTCCACATCACGGTTCTGATACACACGGAACTTCAGCCCCTGCGACACATTGTTAACCTTAGCCGAAACCACTGGATAACGGAAGTGCAGGTCGTCGGCAAACTCCTGATAGACATCGAGTAGCGAAGTACCTTCTGCAAAGCTCTTTGTCTTGTTGTTATTTTTACAGCGGATCTGGAGCATGGGAACTATCTCTTGTCAACAATCTTACGGAATGACTGTAACTTCTCACCAAAACAGAGGTCGCCACAGTCTCCGAATCCTGGGACGATATACTTATGCTCGTTCATACCCTGATCAATAGAGGCACACCAGATGGAAGAGTTTTCTGGCAGAGTCTCTTTGACAACCTCGATACCTTCTGGAGCAGCAATCAGACAGCATACATGAATCTTTTGGGGTTTGCCCGACACGAGTAATGCCTCAATGGCTGCGGCCATTGAACCTCCAGTTGCCAGCATCGGATCGGCAATAATCAACGTCTTTCCCTTCACACTCGGCGCTGCGATATAATCAGCCTGAATGCCCACCTCTGTATGCTCGCGGTTGATATACATCCGGAAAGCTGATACATAGGCATTGTCTGCACGGTCGAAGATATTCAGAAACCCCTGATGGAACGGCAGGCCTGCACGTAGCACTGTGCCCAATACGATATCATCTTTCGGCAATGGAATATCCAATGTGCCAAGAGGAGTTGTCACCGTCTTTGGCTTATAGTCAAGTGCCTTCGAAACTTCATAAGCCATCAGTTCACCGATGCGCTCAACGTTATGACGGAAAAGCAGACGGTTCTTCTGATGATTCTTGTCACGCAACTCATACATGTACTGGTTGATAATACTGTTTTGTTCAGAAAAATTAATAACTTGCATAGTTCATCATTTTTAAGTTTTGGTGCAAAGATACGAATTAGCGAGCAAAAAACCAAATTAAAAAACGCTAAAATACTGATTAATTCAACTAAATTGTTTATCTTTGCACCAACCTAAATAAATAACCATAGATTTATGTGGCGTACTTTTCTTATAACAATAGTGGCTATCATCTGTTTTTCCTGTACAAACAGAAAGCCAAAATATGTCATCGGCGTATCCCAGTGTTCAGAAGACATCTGGCGCGACTGGCAAAACTCAGAGATGATGCTCGAGAGCACTTTGCACGAGGGCGTGGAACTGCGATTCACCACAGCCCGTGACGACTCCAAGCGCCAGACCCAACAGATTGACAGTCTTGTGGATAGCGGCATCCAGCTGCTCATCGTAGCCCCTAATCAGCTGGCATCTGTAACGCCTGCCATCGACCGTGCCTACGACAAGGGCATTCCTGTCATCGTGTTTGAACGTAAGACCGATTCTCCGAAATTCACGGCTTTCGTCAGTGCCGACAACTACGAGATGGGGCAGGTCATGGGCGAATATATCGACATGCGACTCAAAGGCAAAGGTCGCGTCATGGAAATTCTCGGCCTCAAGGGCTCCTCACCTGCTGAGGAACGGCATAAAGGTTTTACTGACGCCCTGAAGGACTCTGGTATTGAGATTGTTGCGACTCTTCAGAGCGACTGGACAGAAGAGAAGGGCTATGAAGTTGTCAAAAATTACAAAGGCAGCTTGGAGGACATCGATCTGGTCTTCGCCCACAACGATCGTTCTGCCCTTGGTGCACGCAAAGCATTCCTTGAAGCAAAAGTCAAGAAACTTCCACTCTTCTGCGGTATCGACGGCCTTCCTGGAGAGAACGGCGGAATCCAAATGGTGCGCGACGAAATACTCGACGCTTCATATATCTATCCTACACGCGGCGATCAATTGTTACAGCTGGCTCTCGACATCCTCGACGGCAAGCCATACAAGAAAGAGACCATGCTCACCTCCGCCATTGTCACCAGCGAAAATGCCAACGTGCTCATGCTCGAGAGCGATGAGATTGTACGCCAGTCACAGCGCCTCACCCTTCTCAAAGAGAAGGCCGACACCTATATCCAGCAGCTCGGCACCCAGCGCCTTATTTCAATCATGGCCGCCATCATGGTTATCCTATTGCTATTCTCCATCGTGGCTATCTATTACTATTTCCTGCAAAGAGCCCGCCTCATCGAGGAACGCAACAAGATGGAACGTGAGCAGCTCGACTTCTACACCCAGGTAAGCCACGAGCTACGCACCCCATTGACCCTGATCCAGGGTCCGCTGGAAGAGTTGGCAGAGACCCAGGAAGCCAAACAAGCCAGTCCTGAGACTAAGGGTCTTTACAGCATACTTCGACGGAACACCCACCAACTCACAGAGATCATCAATAAGATGCTCGACGTACAGGCAAAAGGTTTGAAGGGTCTGAAGTCCATTGAGACTGATCTTACCCAAAGTACTGAGACCGTTTCCGAACAACCCATAACAGTTGAGACCGAAAATCACGAGAGTTCGTCACTCAACGAAACCGTATTGATTGTCGACGATAATGCAGATATCCGCGCCTACCTGCGTACCATTCTGCAAGACAAGTACCAGATCAGTGAGGCTGCCGATGGAAAACAGGGCCTCGCCTTGGCTAACGAAATCGTGCCCGACCTCATCGTCTCCGATGTGATGATGCCTGTGATGAACGGTCTGGAATTCTGTCAGCGCATCAAGAGTGGACCAGCCACTTCCCATATCCCCGTCATCCTCTTGACGGCCCGTGCCCTCAATCATCATCAGATAGAGGGTTTTGAGAGCGGTGCAGATG
>ODAI013478269.1_pt1 | contig 15128 bp, 21 predicted proteins | sample 1539321 | NCBI WGS metagenome assembly ODAI01 (sample SAMN02144231, study PRJEB22623) | gut metagenome | biome: sheep rumen | host: Ovis aries | place: New Zealand
GAGTAATGGAACGTGAGAAAACAGTAAATACCTCAGAGCTGATACTCAGTAATCTCAGGCATAACCTGAGGAGAGTAGAGGCTCATGTGCTGGGGAAAGATTATTACAATCTGGGCTCAGATGTATATAAAGCGGATGAGCTCATGTGTGATGATCTGATAAAGGCTTATGAGGATCAGAAAAAGGAAAACAGGGTACTTACTTTCCTGATGCTGGTGATGTTCTTTATGGTGATAGTGCTCCTGTACATGGGAGTAAATCATTTATGGGTATTCTAAAGGGAGGAGAAAACTATGGGATTGATGGATGCTTTTAACGCTGATGAGAGGATTACTGTTAAGGTAGGAGATCTCTGGGAGCTGATGGATACCGCCTCTAAAGCTCAGTACCTTGAGAACGGTATCAAGGCTGGTGTACCTGTAGAGTATCTCTGGGGAGTGGTAACGGGTGAGCCTGTAAACTGTGATCTCCCGGAGAGCTTTGAGGGCTGTACAGATGATGCCTGTGATATTGATTTCCCGGATGAGGATGATGAGGATCTGGGTGTAGAGAGTCTGTTTGAGGAGAAAGTAACCATGTATCAGGAGGCTGAGGAGGGTAATATGTTCGTGCTTACCCCCTATGGTATGGAATGTACCCCGGATAAGATCAAGGCTGAGAGAAAGGTAGATGCTCCGGTAAAAGGGTATGAGCATAGAGTACCTGTAAGCTGGGTGGAAAAGGGTTATGTGAGAGAGGTAAAGGATGCGTAAGAGGAGAAAAGAAAACCTCTATAAGCTGATAGGTATCCTCATTATCTTATCTATTGCCGTGGGCTGGGCTTTACTCAGTGAAGCGTGGGAGAGAGCCGCAAAAGCTGAGGCAATGGATAGTAGAGAGCTACACTATGATGCTGATGATGATTTTATCCTCATAGATACTCAGGAGGGGCTCATGGGCGTGTATCACGGCTGTGATCCCCTTAATCATTTCTGGAGGAATAGCCTGAGGAAAGTAAAGCCGGGGCTGTACTTCTATGAGGGTTATGAGAATACCTTTGAGCTTACTATGGATGGTACAGATGCGGTGTACAGGGTAGAGCTGAAAGAAAAGGATCTGAGATACCTACAGAAAACTATAAAGCAAGGTATCCCGGTATTAGCATATTGAGGAGGATGTAGATATGGATATGATACATAAGCCTAAGCATTACTGTTTTTCAAAGTTTGAGCCTAAGGATGTGATCCGGGCATGGGGGCTCAATTTTAATCTGGGCTCAGCGGTGAAATACATAGCAAGAGCCGGGAGAAAAGATGATATCATTCAGGATCTCAAGAAAGCAAGGGAGTTTCTCACCTTTGAGATAGAGGCTCTGGAGGCTGAGCGGAAAGAGAAAGAGCCGCCTCAGGATCATGTAGATTGTAATTGTGATATCTGGGGAAAGCTCAGAAAGGCGGCTGGATACAATGAGAAAGAGCCTGATGGGGTAAGGCTCTCAGAGGTGATCTCTATGAGCTCTCAGGAGTTTACAGATAGGTTTAGAGATCTCCAGAATGGTGAGGGGCTCTCAGATGCCTATCACTTTGAGTTTGTGGATGATAGAGGTAGGAGATGGGTACTCACTCAGATCAAACAGGAATACCACGGGCTTACTAACAGGATCTTGATGATGGATCTGAGGCTGTGGTTTACGGATGGTAATAATGAGATGGAGCTGGTGCTTAGAGATGGGAGGGAAAAACGGAGATGAGAATTATCAATGCAAGCTATGAGATCATGGATGAGCTGGATGGTAAGGCTATTCTGGAAAAGATTGAGAGGGTAGCAAGAACCTGTTACAAGTCTGAGGATAAGATCACTGAGGGTAGTGCTGAGAAAATGGTAAGAGCCCTCTGTAAGAGCAATCATGAGGCTATGCTGGAGCATTTCTCTTTCTCAGTGAAATTCATTGTAGATAGAGGTGTATCTCATGAGCTGGTAAGGCATAGAGTAGCCTCTTTTGCTCAGGAGAGTACCCGGTACTGTAACTATGGGGGAGATGGGATCACAGTGATCAAGCCCTGTTACATGGAGGAGAACAGTACACAGTACAAGCTCTGGGAGAGTATGTGCTGGGAGGCTGAGGATGCTTATATAGCTCTGGTACAGGCTGGGGCAAAGCCTGAGGAGGCAAGAGCTGTATTACCCACAAGCCTCAAAACTGAGGTAGTTATGACAGCTAACCTCAGAGAGTGGAGGCATTTCTTTAAGCTGAGAGCTCTGGGCTGTACCGGGAAACCTCATCCTCAGATGGTAGAGGTAGCCTTACCCCTCCTCAAAGAGGTACAGGAAAAGATCCCGGTGGTATTTGATTATCTGGTAAAGTGATGAGCTGGGAGGGCTGAGAGGCTCTCCCTTTTTAGTGGAGGATATGGATATGAGTACAGCGGCGGTAGCGGTTTTGTGCTTTGGTTGTGTGATGGCTGGAGCATTTCTGGGAGTGATGCTCCTTTGTATCTGTATGGCTAATAATGGAGGAGCTGATGATGAATGTACAGGATGTGGTAGCCCTGAAAGTAAATCCGAAAACTCTTGTGAGGATAATGGATATTGATGAGCATGGGATAGCCTCTGTAGAGCTCTTAGAGGCTCAGGGGCTTACTTTTAAGGTGCTCAGTGAGGATCTTATAGAGTCCGGGGCAAATGAGCCGGGAAATGAGCTGGAGGGCTCTGTAAACATTCTGGGGACGGTATACACAATCAAGCTCATGGATGAGGGTGAGAGGTGTGCTGAGTGTGGAGATGGTATTACAGATTTCTCCACAAAAGAAATTAAGTTACTCAGAATGAAACAAGAGTCTATGAGCATGGCTGATCTCAAGAGGTATCAAAGGCTGGTGCTCAGGCATGAGATTATCCATGCTTTTCTTTTTGAGAGTGGGCTTAATTCCAGCTCTCACCTTGCCGGGGCTTTTGCTCTGGATGAGGAGTTAGTGGATTGGATAGCTATACAGAGCCCTAAGATCTGGAGGGCATTTAAGGAGGCTGGATGTGATGAGTGATTATATTGAGGTTGGTGGGCGGTGCAAGGCTAACCTTTGGCTCACAAAGCATAGGGTTATCAAGACAAAGAGCCGGGGATACAGATGTAAATACTGTGATCAGATTATTTCAGATCTGAGGTATCAGCAGAAAGTGAGGAAAAAGAAATGAATGTAGGAGTTAAGGTGGCTCTATGGGCTATATGCTCAGTGTGGGCTCTGTATCAGGCTCAGAATACTCTCAGCTTTCACGGGAGAGAGCCGAATGAGAGAAAGCGGTTTTTCTGGGCTTGTTCTGTATGGTGCTGGATAGGGATATTGGTTATGAGCATTGTTAAAATGATATGTTTACTGAGGGGCTGAGAGAGGCTCCTCATTTTCTTTGTGAGGAGGTGGTGAAACGGTGAATATACTGGATAGTGTGTGGATGGATCAGGCTAAAAAGGATCTCATAATCAAAGAGATAATCCTTACCTCAGACTTTCAGACAGCCTATTACATGGTATGTAAGTATATCACCTGTAGAAATATCCAGCCCTTACACATGAACCTCATAAACAATATCTCTCACTCTCCAGCCTCTTTAGATCTGGCTCCCCGTGGTTTTGGTAAGAGTACCGTGGGGGATGTGGATTACTGTATAACCCGGATACTCAGAGATCCAGATGTACGGATCATGATAGGCTCAAAGACTCAGGCTCAGGCAAGTGCTTTCTTGAAAGAGGTGAGAACACACTTTGAGCAAAATGTAAACCTTATACGGATCTTTGGAGACTGGAGAACCAGCCGGGAGAATGTATGGAATGATAAAGAGTTTACGGTAAACAGGCGTAAGGTAATCAAGAAAGAGGCTACTCTAACGGCTCTGGGAGCCTCTGGAGCGGTTGTATCTAAGCACTTTGATGTAATAGTGGGGGATGATTTAGTAGGCTTTGAGAACGCAAGAACAGAGGGACAGAGGCAAACGCTGAAAGATTGGTTTTACAGCTCCCTCTTTCCTACTCTGGAGCCTGATGGAGAGATCCATATCTTAGGTACCCGGTACAGCCCTCTTGATTTGTATGAGGATCTCATAAGGTCAAAAAACTATAACCTACAGATCCAGAAAGCTATAAACACAAAGGATAATCATGAGGTTTCCCTCTGGGAGGATAAGTTTTCCCTTGAGAGGCTCACAAAGATCCGGGAGGAGTCCGGGCTGATTATCTTTAATATGCAGTACCAGAATGATACAGAGCTGGCAAAGGGTAAGATCTTCAAGTACAGCTATTTCCAGTATTTTGAGGAGTATGAGGTAGATTATGAGCTTAACAGAGTCCGGGTAAAGATGCTGGATGAGAACAATGTACCTTACTGGGTGCCTGTAAGGATCTATTTTGGTGCTGACTTAGCACTTTCAGAGAAAGAAACTGAGAACAACGACTATTTCTGTTTAACGGTTATAGGCGTGGATGCTCAAAAGAATATCTATATTCTGGATTATCTGAAAGAGCGGCTAACATTTAATGCTCAGCTCAATGCAATTATGGACTATGGCAAGAATAAATTTCCGATGGTGGAGAGGATCGGTGTAGAAACTAACCAGTATCAGAAATCCCTTGCTATGGAGCTGAGGAGGCTGAGCCTGTTACCTGTAGTAAATATCAATACCTCAAAGGATAAGGTAACAAGGGCTATGAGGAGATCCCCTCTCTTTGAAAATCATAAGGTATTTTTCAGGATAGGGATGGAGGATTTACAGGAGTGCTTACTGTTATTCCCTGATGTGGATCATGATGATTTGTTTGATGGTCTGGATCACGCCTTAACGGTGGCTGATCAGGGTAATAATGTGAGAGTGCTTAATAGATCTGATTTTGATAGGTTGTAAAGGAGGATAATAAAATGATTGCAGATAAGCCCCGTGATGAGGAGATGAACATTGAAATAGTTACTCCCCGGTTTAGTGCTACATTTCTGGATGATCTGGTAGAGTACCATATGAGGAAAGTAGCTCCCCTGTACAGAAAGTTTGATAACCTGTACCGGGGCAAGGTAAAGATCTATAAGAAAAGAAGAACGGACGGGAAAGAGAAACCTAATAACAAGCTGGCTAATGATTTCTATGGTCAGATTGTGGATGATACTGTAGGTTACTTTCTGGGTAATCCTATTAGCATAGGGTATACAGAGCCAACGGATGAGAAAGCGGTGGGTAGGAATACCGCTGAGGCTGATGTAGGAGTGGATCTGGAGGAGGTAAAGGGCTCAGATACAGCGGTACAGGATGAGCTCAATGGCATTTTCTCAGATAACTACAAAGATGATCTCTTTATGGAGTGGGGGAAACAGAGCATTATCAAGGGTGTATCTCACTTGCTGGTATATCAGGATGAGGAGAGCAATACCCGGATTATCAAGCTCAAGCCTGAGGATGTAATCACGGTGTACAAGAACAGCTCCACAAAGGAGGCTGAGTACAAGATCAGGCTGTACAAGATCTCTACAGAGGATACAGATAAAACTACTCTCTGGGCTGAGGTGTACAGCAAGGATAAGATTGAGGTTTTCAAACAGGTAGATAGTACCGTACAGGGAGCTCAGGGTAAGAGCGGCTTTGTATGGGATCATGATGAGCCTCATATCTATGGGAGAATACCTATCATTACCCTCTATAACAATGAGGAGGAAATGAGTGATCTGGAAAAGATTGAAACTCTGGTAAATGATTATGATAGGGTTATGAGTGATATCTCTGATGAGTTTGAGGCTTTCAGAAACGCCTATCTGGTGATCAAGGATATGGTAATGAACGGGGACAGCCTACAGAAGCTCAAAGAGGAGGGTATTGTAGAGGTAACAGATAGCGGTGATATGAGATTTGTTACCAAAGAGATCCAGACAGATGCACTCAATAGCCATTTAGAGAGGCTGGAGAGGAATATACATAAGTTTGCTCAGGTACCAGATCTCTCAGATGAGAATTTTGCAAGTAACCTCTCCGGGGTAGCTATCCGGTTTAAGCTCTTTGGGCTTGAGACAAAGTGCATTATCAAAGAGCGGAAAATGGATAAGGCTATCAGACAGCTCTTAGAGGTGCTGAGTGTGCCTATCAGGGTGAAAACCGGGAAAGAGATTGATCTCAGACAGGTAAAGATAGAGTTTTCCAGAAATATTCCCATGAATATTACTGAGATTGTAGATACCGTGTGTAAGCTGGAGGGTAAGGTAGACAAGGAAACCCTGTTAGCTCTCCTCCCCTTTGTAGATGATCCTTTAGCGGTGCTGGAGAAGCTCAAAAAGGATCAGGAGGAGGCTAAGAAAGAGAATGATCCCTACAGCCTCCAGAATAGCCAGAATGATGCTCAGAACCTTTTCCCTAACCTCAATCAGGGAAATACACAGGGTAATCCCTTTGGGGGCTTAAATGGGGCTCAGAGAGGCTCTGAGGAGGTGATCTGATCCTATGGCTAATGTGGGCTATGTGAATAAGGCTGTAAGGGCTATGTACGGTATCCCCCTCTCACAGCTCACTCCAAAGCAAAGAGCAATCCTCAAAAAGGACGGGGAGAGGAGAGCAAAGCTCATAGCTGAGAGACAGAAAGAGGTAATGAGGGATAACCGGAAAGCCTTTGAGGATGAGGCTCAGTTTGAGAGGGTGCTCACAAAGCTCTATCAGCAATCTCAGGATAAGATCTTAGCTGATGTTACAAAGGTAATAGCTGAGGTAGAGGGTAATGGTGGAGTGTGGAGCTATGCTAATCAATCAGCTCTTACCCGGAGTAAAGGCTTATTTGATCAGATCAATGCTGAGTTGGGGAGGCTGGGGGTAAAAGAGGTTAAGGCTTTTAACTCTTTCCTCACAAATGAGTATACAGAACAGTTTACAAGAGCTCTTTTTACTCTGGGGCAAACAATGCCCCTCAAGGGTGAGGGAGCTTTTGCTATGCTCAATCCCCGGCTGGTACAGGATACCCTTAATTATCCGTGGAGTGGGGCTATGTTCTCTGATAGGCTCTGGATAGATAAGGAGAGGCTGGGGAGAAACCTGAGAACGGGGCTTACTCAGTCTATGGTACTGGGTGAGGGTATCCCTCAGATCACAAAGAGAATCTCAAACGGGATAGAAACCTCTAAGTACAATGCTGAGAGAATAGCCAGAACGGAAACAAAGAGGGTGTGTTATACCTCTCAGGAGGCGGCTTGGGAGTCTCAGGGTATTGAGGAGCTTAGGTATATGACAGCCGGGAATGGTACAGGGGCTAATATCTGTGATGTTTGCCGGGAGTGCCATAACAAAGTATATAAGCTGGGGGAGGAGCCTACTTTACCCCGTCACCCTAACTGTAGATGCTGGTATGTACCTCTTACCCCGGATACATTCAAGCCGGGGGAACTGAATGAGCTTACAAACTCAGTAAGAGGGGCTGAGAACTATGAGAAATGGATGGAGGCTAATCGGGATAAACTTAATCCTGATGGTACATTAAAAGAGGGCTGGGTAAGAGACTGGAAAAACGGTGGAAAGCTGGTTTATGATCCTAACCGCCTAAAGGATGATAGGGTATTCCGTTATCACTCAGTAGAGGAGTATCAAAAGAGGATCTCTGAGATGGAGGGTGAGATAAAAGATCTACAGGATCAGAAACTTGCTACTACAGGGGTGCTCAAAGGTATCTATACCCCTGAGGAAAAAGGCTATACAGATATTTCCTCAGTGGCTAAGATTGATAAGGAAATCACTCTCAAGATGAAAGAGCTGGAAACAGATCAGATTAAGCTCACTTATGAGATGAGGGATTTCAAAACTAATCCTCCTAAGCCCCCTGTTACGCCTAAAACAAGCTCAAGTGTACCGGGTGTATCTGGTATACCTAAGGGCATGGAAAAGGCTCTCACGGCTCCTACAGGCTCAATCAATGATACTTTTACCGCTGAGCTGGGTAGAGATATTAGAAAATCCTTTGATAGTAGCCTGAGATCAGCTCCCCGGTGGGGAGACTGGGAGGAGAAACGCCTTGAGGAGCTCTATGAGCAAAGGAAACGCCTCACAGATAAGAAAGCTATTAAACAGATTGATGCTATTATCAAAAATCAGGAGGAGGCAAAGGATCTAATCCTCAATCCTAAGGGTAGGGTTGTGGAGTGGGATACTCCCGGCTCCTTTAAGCTCAAGATACCCCCGGCTGAGCATATAGATCCCCGGATAAATCAGAGTGAGTATTATCTGAGGTACTCACTGGTAGAAACCAGCTATCACAAGTATAATTATCTGGTGTATGAGGAGAGGCTGGGAGGAAAATACTATATTGCTCTCTCAGGGGTATCCTCAGCAAAGGAGAGAAATGCTATACTGGCTATAGCGGATGATGTATTTACCAAAAATCCACGGGCTATAGGTGCTAAGCTGAGGGTGGATACAATGGCTTGTAAGAAAGCCAGCTCAGGGAGTGGTATCACTCTGGGCTTTTATGAACCGGGTAGGCATAGGCTCACAGTGAGAAACTTTAAGAGCTATGCTGAGATCTATGGGATCTCAATGGAGGAGGCTCAAGAGAAATTTGCTGGTACAGTAGCTCATGAGTTTGCTCATATTGTTCACAGCAAGAGCCCCACTCTTTCTCAGGTAACGGCTACAGAGGCTCAGTGGCAATCATGGAAAGATCTGATAGAGCCCTACTATGATCAGTACCGCAAGGGTAAGATTGTAGATTTCCGTAAGGAGTGGGAGAGGATGAATTATCCTGTAAATGCTGAGGACTTTTACCGGGATAGGGGTAAGAACCATTTCTATCAAGAGATGTGGGCTGAGAGTACGGCTATTGTAAAGGAGCACGTTTCAGAGGGAACCAAAACCAGAGAGGTAGCTAAGCTCAAAAAGTATTTCCCTAAGGTATTTGAGTTTATCACGGCTTTCTATGCCGGGGAGGTGTGAGTATGATTTTGAAAACTGGAAACAGTGATCTTGAGGGTACAAAGTGGGATCTTGAGGATGTGTTTAATCTACAGGGTATGCTCACTGATGAGGAGTTTGAGGAGAATATCACTGATGATATGGGTGATATGAGGCGGCTCAAGGTGTGCGCTAAGATCCTGAATGAGAGAGCGGCTTTACCGGGGAGGTTTAAGGAGCTGGTAAAGGATTATCAGAAATCTGATGCTGAGGTGCCTGAGATCTGGTATTGAGGAGTATTTAGAGGCTGTAGCCCTATGGGAGAAATCCTGTAGGGCTCTTTTTGTGCTTAATTTTGAGTAATATGGGTAACTTTTTCCCTCTTAGATGCACAAGGATATAGAGGGATTTTTACATAAAACCTACGGGGGTTATGTAGTGAATAACTTTATCAAAGGAGGATTATGAACATGGCGAATGAAGCAACGAAAACCACGGAAACCGCAAATGTTGAAACGACAGAAACCAAAACCACTCAGAGTACAAACGCTGAGCCCACTGGTACCGGGGCTGGAGCTAAGACTGAGGAGGAAAGATGGGCTGAGCGTGAGAAACAGCTCCGGGAGGAGATGCAGAAAGAAACTGAGAGGCGTGTTACTGATGCTGTGAAAACAGCTAACGCTAAGTGGAAAAAGGATGCTGAGCGTGAAAAGCTCTCTGAGGAGGAGAGGAGAAAGCTGGAGGATCAGGAAAGAGCTCAGGAAAATGCCCGTAAGGAGCATGAGCTCATTATGAGAGGTTTACGCCTTGATGTGGTGGATGCAATCTCTGAGCTGGGTATGGATGCCGGGTTTAGAAATCTGGTAGCGGTGGATGATCTGGCTCTCATCTCTGATGAGGCTGAGAGAAAGCAGAAACTCACAGACAGGATCAAGGGCATGAAAAAGCTCTTTGATGATGAGGTCAAGAAACAGGTGGAGAAAGAGAAAGCTGAATTTCTCAAGGGTCATACTCCCCCGGCAAGTAAGGAGAAACAGCCTGAGGCTGATAGCTATGCTGAGGCTAAAAAGGCTGGAAATGTTAAGGGTATGCTTTCCGCTAAGCTGGAGGCTTACCGTAACGGTGAAGAATAAAAAAACTATGAAAGGAGATTATTGTTATGCCGATGCTTAAAAGATCTGATTTTTTAGCTAATGAGGTTGTGGATCTGGCTGAGGAGATTGCTCTGGTATCCCCTACTGATACCCCTCTTACTACTCTCCTGATGGGTAGAGGTGCGGTTGTCCCGGCTACTGATATTACTGTTACTTGGAGGGAAAGAGCCCTCAATGCTACAAGAGGTACTCTGAAACTTGAGGGTGCTGATGCTGGTGATCCCATCCTTTCCAGCCGCACCACTCTGAGTAATCTTTGCCAGATTATTGAAAAGGTTACTCAGGTATCCGGTACCGCTCAGGCTCTTAATCCTAAGGGGATTGGTAAGAGCTTTGAGGCTGAGGTCAATGATAGGCTGGTGGAGGTCAAGAGAGATCTTGAGTGGTATTTCCTGAATGGTACAAAGGCAAGTGAGAGCGGATCTACTCCCCGGCAGATGAACGGGCTGGTAAATCTGGTCAATGCCGATAACGTGCTGGGAGATAATACCTCCACTACTCTCACTGAGGATCTGATCCTTGATGGTTTTGAGAAGATGTGGAACAAGGGCTCTCAGGGTGAGTATTTTGCCTTTGTCAATGCCACAATCAAGAGAATGATCAATAACCTGTTTAAGAATGGCTCCAATGTCCGGGTGAACATTGAGAACGGGCTCAATCAGGTGATGGGTATCACGGTACAGAGGGTTGAGTCTGACTTTGGTGTTATCAATCTGGTGGTTGATAGACAGATGGCAGATTATACTTTCCTTGCTGTGGATCTGGATCAGGTTGAGATTGCTCAGCTCCGGGGTACTTTCTATGAGGATCTTCCTAAGGCTGGTGATTACCTGAAAGGTCATATCCTGAATGAGAGCTCTATCAAGCTCCTGAACAGCTATGCCGCTTTCAAGATCATCAATGTGGGTAAGTCCACTACCTGATAACCCGGTGAAAGGGCTCAAAAAGTCCATATAACGATTTTACAGAAAGAGAGGTGTATGTCATGGCTACAAAGGCTAATGAGGCTCCTGAGGCGGTTCAGAACGCTACAGAGGGCAAAGCAACGAAAAAGAGTAGAGAGTATAAGCTCAGATCCGGTAACAAGTATCTCACGGTGGGGAGCTTGGGAGTACAGTTTATCAATGGGCTGTATGTTACCCATGATGCTGATGAGGCTAAGGCTCTCCTCACTATTGATGATATTTCTCTGGATGAGGGGTGAGGAGGTGTAAACCGTGGAGAGCTTAGAGAGATGTAGGATTATCTTGGGGCTCTCAGCGGATAACACTAAAAAGCTGGAGCTTGTACGGGTATTACTTGAGAAAGCCCGTGAGGATATAGAGCTTTTTTGCCGTGATACTTTCATGGAGGATGTACTTGATGAGAGTGGAGTGGTGATTGAGCAAAAAGATGTGTTTCCTCAGCGGCTCAAGTCTGTACAGGAGGATCTTGCGCTTGCCCGGTATCGTAAGCGTGAGGCTGAGGGATACGCCTCTCAAACTCTGGGGGATAATACTACCAGCTTTGAGGCATACTTACCGGATGCTATTAAACAGCGGTTATATCCGTATGTACGCCTGATACCCCGGAGGTGATACCATGTTTTACTTTGATAAAAGAGTAATTGTAAAGCGTTATTCTGAAACGCTGGGGGAGTATAACCGCCCTGTTAGATCCCTTGAGACTGTAGGAGAGTTTGATTGTACCTTTAGTGCCGCTGAGGATAATACTAACCAGCTACAGCCACAAAAAGAGAACCGAACAAGGGGAACCTTATACACAGATAAAGAGTGTGATATACGGCTGGGGGATATCCTGTATATCTATGAGCTGGATGAGTATGATCAGATCATACCTGAGACAGAATACAAGGTAATAGCGGATAAGCCGTATAAGAAGCGTACACACTTAGAAACCTCTTTCATGGTAGATGAGGAGGTGTAAAAGGTGAGTAGCTTTGAGGTACCCGGATGGGAGGATTTCATAGCAAGGGCTGAGAGAGCGGCTGATAACATGGATCAGAAAAAGCAGATACTTATTACCCGGATGCTTACAAAGATAAATGAGTATGTGCTCCCTAAGATCCCTGTAGATACCTCAAGGCTGGTGAGTAGTTTCCAGATAGGTACTGTAACCCCTGATTATGGGGAAACGGGTACTAATGTGGAGTATGCTTTGTATGTGAATGATGGTCATGTACAGCATAAGCGGTTTTTACCAGTGAGTTACTTATCAGCAAAGGGGAGATCAAAGTATATACACCACGAAAAAGGCGGTAAATCCTCTAATGGGATAATGCTAAAGGAGAGATATATACCGGGTGTGTTTTTCCTTGAAAAGGGTTTTGAGGAGGCTAAGCCTCATCTTAAAACCTTGGGTGAGAGCTTTATGGAGGAGATAGCCAGAGAGATAGAGGGAGGCTAAGATGAGGGTATTAAACAGTATATGTAAGGTGATAGCGGATCATAACCCCGGTATCCCTATACATATCATGGATGTGCCTAACGGCTTTAAGCGTCCCTGTTTTCTGGTGACGCTTGCGACAGAGAGCACAAGCCTTATAAACCTCAATGTATATGAGGATACTCCCATTTATCAGATAGTTTACTTTAATGCCAGAAATGCGGCTGATCAGGTATATGCTGAGGGGCTGTATGAGATGAGAGAGAGCCTGAAAGGGCTTTTTCTTTTTCCCGGATGTTTCCCGGTAATTACCCCGGAGGGGGAGAAACAGAGATATGCAAAGGTGGATAACTTTAACTCAGAGGTGAGGCTAAGTGAAAACGCTGTATATACAAAGTTTACCTCCTCATTTACGGATGATGCCCGGAGTGATCCTAATGCTGGGTATGAGGCTATTGAGGATGTGGAGTTTGAGGTTACAAAAAACAATAAGAATTAGCAGAAAGGAGAGATGCTAAGATGGCTATGGGATTGCCTAACATTTTCATTGAATTTGTGAAACAGGCTATTCAGTCTATCACGGTGGGAGCTACTGGTGTGGTAGGTGTAATCCTGAAAGATGCGGCGGCTCTTGCTGGAGGTTACACTGTCAGCGGTACAGAAGTGATCCCGGATGGGCTGAGTGAAGCAAATAAACAGTATCTTACAGAGGTTTTCATGGGATCTCCTCAGAAAATCTTTCTGTATGTGATCAACGGCTCAGCGGAAACCGTGAGCTATGCGGATGCCCTGAAATTCTTTTCTATCCACAGAACTAACTATATCTGTGGAGATCCTACGATTACAACGGCTTGCAGAACGGAGCTTGTGAACTGGGTTAAGGCTAAGAGAGCCTCCGGTAAACAGTCTCCTAAGGCGGTTGTACCGGGTCAGGCTACAGCGGATGATCATGAGGGTATTATCAATGTGAAATTTACCGGAGGAGATACGGTTAAGGCTGGAGATACCACTTATACAGCCGCTCAGCTCTGTGGGCGTATTGCTGGTATCCTTGCTGGGCTGGATCTCACTCAGTCCGCTACTTACTATGCTCTGGATGAGATCACTGAGATCCCGGATGCTGAGGATAGTGCTGTAGATACCATGATTGATAACGGTTTCCTTACCCTGTATGATACAGGCTCTAATATCGTTATCGGTAGGGCGGTTACTTCCCTCAAGACGGTATCTCAGACAAAGACTGAGGATCTGAAAAAGATCAAGATTGTAGCCATTCAGGATATGATCACTCAGGATATCACGGATACTATCAATCAGAGCTATGTGGGTAAGTACAGTAACTCTTATGATAACAAGTGCCTCCTGATTGCGGCTATCGGTGGATATTTCACTGAGCTGGAGCGGAGAGGGTATCTGATGGCTGGAGCCTCCACTATTGATATCAATGTGGAGAAACAGAGGCAGTACCTTGAAAGCACTGGGGTAGATACCTCTGAGATGGATGAACAGGCTATCAGACAGGCTAACACTGGATCTCATGTGTTCCTTGCCGGGTCTGTAGGTATTCTGGATGCTATCGAAGATGTTGATATCATCATTACCAAAGAGTAATGGGAAAGGGGTGAGAAAACATGGTAGAAGCTAAAAGAGTAATGTCCGGTACCTTTGGTGAGCTCTGGCTGGATAATGACTATGTAGCAGAGGCTACAAAGTCTCAGGCAAAGGTAGAGTTTAACAAAGAAGAAATCAAGATGTGCGGTACATGGTTCACTGATACAAAGGTGGTGGGCTGTACTGGTAAGGGCTCTTTCACTCTGAAAAAGGTCAATACCCGGATGGGTATCAAGCTCAAGGACTATATCAAGAAAAAGAAAGATCTGAGATTTACTCTGATCTCTAAGCTGGATGATCCTGATGCTTGGGGAGCTGAGAGATGCAAGCTCACGGGTGTATCCGTGGATGATCTTACTCTGTTTGACTGGGAGGCTCAGACTCCCGGTGAGGTGGAAGTCCCCTTTACTTTCACAGGCTATGAGTATCTGGATACGGTGAAGCCTCAGAAATAAGCTGAGCTGAGAGTTATAACACAATTACATAGTGTGGTAGGGGATATGGGCTAAATAGCCTGTATCCCCTCATTTTTTGGATTATAGGAGGATTTATAACAATGGCTAAGAATGAAGTAATCGAAAATGAAGTGATGGAAGAAAAGAAAGAGGGCAATGTAGCGGCTAAGAATATGCTGGAGCTTTTGCTGGGTGCTGATCTGGGTACTATCAAGATGCCTCACAAGGATATGGAGATCTCCCGGCTCTCTGAGATTTTGGGTGCTCCCTTTATTGTGAGATGTAATGCACTCTCTCAGGATAAGCATGAGGAGTTACAGGATATGGCTGTAGATATCCGGGGTAAGGATGTGGATCTGGATGTGAACCAGCTCCAGATTATGACTATCATTGAGGGAGTAGAGGCTCTGGTACCTAATGAAAAGGGTGAGCTGGTAGCCGCTGGGTTGCTCCTTAAAAATAATGAGCTCAAGGCTAAGTTTAAGGCGGCTACGCCTAAGGATCTGGCTAAGGCTCTCTTTATGCCGGGTGAGATCGCTAAGCTGTATGGAGCTATCTCTGAGCTTTCCGGTTTCTCTGATGAGGCTGTGAAAGAAGTAAAAAACTGATAGATACGGATGGGCTAACTAACCTCATGTATTACTACTGGGTA